>Ga0207662_10000372_pt1 | contig 20198 bp, 6 predicted proteins | sample KBSS33LmetaG_FD_184338 | JGI IMG/M metagenome (GOLD analysis project Ga0207662, IMG submission 184338) | Switchgrass rhizosphere microbial communities from Kellogg Biological Station, Michigan, USA - KBS S3-3L metaG (SPAdes) (version 2) | ecosystem: Host-associated > Plants > Roots > Rhizosphere... | reverse complement strand
TGACCGTCTCGTTCTCCTCCTCCTCGTACGGCGTCAGCGAGGGCGGCGTGGCCACGGTCGCGGTGCGGCTGAGCCGGCCGCTGGGCGACACGGATCCGGCGTCGGTCACCGTCGGCTATCGGCTCCTTCCGGGCACGGCCACGCCGGATCGCGACTACACGCCGGGCGAGGGCACGTTGACCTTCACGCGCGGCGGGGGTTCCGAGCAGACCTTCACCGTCTCGACGCTCCAGGATTTGAAGCACGAGGGGGGCGAGACCGTCCTTCTGCGGCTGGTCGATCCGGTGGGAGTGGCGCCGGGGTTCGTCACGCAGGCCGTCCTCTTCATCAACGACGACGACCCGTTCGATCCGAACCTGCTCGACGACTTCGAGGCCCCGCCCGATCAGTTCGACGAGAAGGGCGACCTGAAGCTCAGCGCGGTCGAGGTGCATCCGGGCGATCCGCTCGCCGTGCCCGGCCAGGGCCCGAACGAAGGTCTCCTGCACGTGGAGACGCCGATCCTCGTGGACCTCCGGGTCCAGCTCCCCCGCGGGTCCTCCTGCCGCCATCGCCACGGCCTCGTCACCGCCGCCATCCTCAGCCGGCCCGGCTTCGACGCCCGCACCGTCGATCCGGCCACGGTGCAGCTCGGCCGCGCGGAAGAGATCCACCGCAACAAGCACGGGGTCATCCGGCACCTGGAGGACGTCGACCGCGACGGCGACCTCGACCTCGTGCTGCACTTCGACTTCGACGACACGGGCCTCGACTGCGACGACGACCGGACGCCCCTCACCGGCCGGACCTTCGACGGCCAGCGCATCGTCCACGACGGCTACGCGCGCTTCGGCCGCGACTTCGCGATGGCCCAGGACTGGAGCCTCACCGAAGGGCTGAGCTTCTGGTTCTACGGGACGGGCAGCGGGTCCACGCTGAAGGTCCAGGTCAAGGACAACCGGGCTCCCGATCCCGGTCCCCGGCGCTGGGATCTGCTCTGGCACGACGAGTTCGGCGGACGCGCCGGCCGCCGGCCCGATTCGCACGTGTTCACACCCGAGATCGGCGACGGCAGCGCGAGCAGCGTCGCGGGATGGGGCAACAGCGAGCTCGAGTACTACACCGACGACCCCGCCAACGCGTCCATGGACGGACGCGGCAACCTCGTGATCACGGCCCGGGCCGCGGACGGGTCGCTCGCCTGCTACTACGGGCCCTGCCGCTACACGTCCGCGCGGCTGAAGACGCAGGGCAAGCTCGAGGTGGGCTTCGGGCGCGTCGAGGCCCGCATCCGGCTGCCCCGCGGCGCGGGGCTGTGGCCGGCCTTCTGGAGCATGGGCACGGACCTCGGCGAAGTCGGCTGGCCGCAGGCGGGCGAGATCGACATCATGGAGTGGATCGGCCGGCAGCCCGCCACGGTGTTCGGCACCATCCACGGGCCCGGCTACTCGGGCGGGGCGAGCTTCGGCGGCACGCACGACTTCGGGCGCGACATCTCGCAGGAGGCGCACGTGTTCGCGGTGGAGCGCGAGCCGGGCGAGATCCGCTGGTACGTGGACGGGATCCTCTACCACCGCGCCACGCCCGCGGACGTGGCCCCGAACCAGTGGGTCTTCGACCATCCCTTCTTCCTGCTCCTGAACCTGGCCGTCGGCGGCAACTTCGGCGGCGCCGTCGGCGCGGACGTCACATTCCCGCAGTCGATGGCGGTGGACTACATCCGCGTGTTCGGGGCCGAAGACACGGCGGAGCGCTTCGAGGCGCCTTTCGTGGACGACAGCGTCGGCTGGCGGCGGATCACCGTGCCCTTCTCGAGCTTCCGACGCAGCGCGCAGCAGCCTCACCGCGCGCCCAACGACGGGTTCGGGCGCGATCAGGTGTGGGGCTACGGATTCGTGCTGCCCGAAGGCGGGACGCGCTCGGGCCACCTGTGGCTGTCGCGCGTGGACCTGGATCCGGCGCGGAACGTGACCGTCCGCTCGACCGCGGACAGCGGGGCGGGGTCGCTGCGCCAGGTCCTGGCCGCCCTGCCCGCGGGCGGGACGGTGATGTTCGCACCCACGCTGGCCGGCCAGACCATCCTTCTCACGTCGGGCCCGCTCGTGCTGACGAAGGACGTCACCATCGACGCCGTGGCCGCGCCCGGCCTGACCCTCAGCGGCAACGACGCCGACCGCGTGCTCATCGTCAACCCCGGCGCACACGTCGTCGCCCGGTCGCTGACGTTCGCCCGCGGCTTCGGGTTCGACCTCGCGGGCGGGATCCTCAACAACGGCGACCTCACCCTCGAGCGCTCGATCGTGAGCGGCAACCGGGTGGGCGCTCTGACGAACGAGTTCTGGAAGGGCGGCGGCGGGATCTATAACGGCGAGAACAGCCGGCTCGTCCTCAGGGACAGCACCGTCCGCGCGAATACCACCCAGATCACGGACGGCGGGGGCGTGTACGCCTTCTTCAACACTCTCGTCACCATCGAGCGGAGCACGATCGAAGGCAACACCGCCGGCAACGTGGGCGGCGGGCTGCGCAGCCTGGGGAACGTGACCCTGACCAACAGCACGCTGAGCGGCAACCAGTCATTGGCCTGGTACGGCGGCGCCATCTTCCATACGGACGGCGTGCTCCAGCTCGTGCACTCGACGGTCGCGCACAATACGGCCCCGGACTTCGGGTCCGCGGCCATCTTCGTCGGGACCTTCACTTCGGCGGGCGCGACGTTGCGCCTCCGGAGCTCGATCGTCGCCGACAACACGGGCGGCTGTTTCGCGGGGTTCTTCGGCGCGGGCCCGGTGGTGCTGGCCTCCGACGGGAACAACGTCGGCACCGACGGAACCTGCAACCTCACCGCGGCCGGGGATCGGCCCAACACGCCGGCGGGGCTGGGACCTCTGGCGTCCAACGGCGGACCCACGGCCACGCATGCGCTCCTCGCGGGCAGCGCGGCCATCGACGCGGCGGGGCTTTCGTGTCCGGCCGTGGATCAGCGCGGGGTGGCGCGTCCCCAGGGTCCGGCCTGCGACGCGGGCGCCTTCGAGAAGACGCCGTAGCCGCGGCCGGTCAGCGCCTCATTTCAGGTGCTTGCCGACGAGCTTGGTCATCTCGAACATGCTCACCGTCGACTTGCCGTCGAAGACCTTCTTCAGCTTGTCGTCGGCGTTGATGTTCCGCTTGTTGGCGGGATCCTGCAGCTTGTGCTTCTTGATGTAGTCCCAGAGCTTCTTCGTCACCTCGGTACGAGGGACGGGCGTCGGGCCGATCACCTCCGCGAGCTCCGCGCTCGGAGTCATCGGCTTCATGAATGCCGCGTTCGCTTTCCCGGCGCTCTTCTTTTCCGCCTTCGCCACGCTGACCTCCTTGAGCCGCCGGACCGGAACGCGACTCGATCGTTGATGCGCCTACCACGATACCCGCTACCGGCCGGCGGCGCCTAGGGGTTCGTGGAGGGATTCGCACCGGCTGGATTCGCTCAGGCTTGACCGCAAGATACGCGGCGGGCCGAAGTGGTCCGACCACTCACCGTGCCGCCGGGGTCACGCTCCCCGGCGCGGTCGCCCCGCGGATCGAACCCACCGATCCGCCACCATTGAGTATTGCCCGGTTCCGGGTCCGACAAAAATGGTTGACAGTTTCGTCGGACTGGTCATACCATCCCGCCTTCCAACCCATCACGCAGTGAATCAACCGTGCGGACGCATGCCGGGAGGACTCCGATGAGGAAAGCCGCCGCTCTGCTGCTCGCCGTCCTGTTTCCCGCGCTCGCGGGCGCCGCCGACTTCGATGCCGCCAGCAGCAAAGCCTCGAGATCGAGCGGCCGCCTGCTCATCTGGACGCACGAGCTGGGCGGCGGAGCCAACCGCGCCGTCACGGTGGCCGTCACCACCGAGGACAACCAGGACCGCGATCCGGGCCTTCTCGTCCTGTTCGGCACCGCCATCATGCACCCCGTCCCGGGCGGCGTGGCCAGGGCCACGAGCGGCAAGGGCCAGCTTCGTACGCAGCTCTTCTACCTCCTCGAAGACAGCCTGCCCCGGGCGGGCCGGCACTTCGTGGTGGTGGCGGCGCTGCGCGAGACCGTGAACGAGATCGCGGCGGGCGCGGTGTCCCTGAGCCGGGTGGCGCAGCGCGTTCCGGAGGCGGTGGCCACCGCGACCACGGGCGGACGCGCGCGCACGGTCTCGGCCACGCTGGCCACGATCACGCCGCGCGCCTGGATCGTCGAGGCGGTGGGATCCGATGAAGACACGCTGGCGACGCCGCAGTCCGGCCAGGCGGGACGCTATTCCGTGATCGGCCGTGACGCTTCCGCGGCGGGCGCGGCGACGCGGATCGACTCCCCCGCCACGCAGGCCCTGTCCTGGGCCATCGCGCGGCCGGGACGGCTCGCCCTGGTGGCCGCCGCCTTCGCTCCGCTGCAGTACCCGCTGACGACGTCGGTGACGGGCCTGGGCACGATCCAGCCGGCGAGCGGCCTCTTCTCGGAGGGCGCGACGGTCGAGCTCACGGCGCAGCCGCGCCAGGCCTGGGACTTCGCGGGCTGGAGCGGTGACGCGAGCGGCACCAGCACTCCGACCACGATCACGATCGACGGCCCCAAGACGGTGACGGCCGCGTTCCGCCCGGATTTCAAGCTCTACGGGTGGGCGACCACGAACGGCGGCACCACGGGCGGCGAGGGCGGGACGGAGGTCGTGGTGGACACGCTGGCCGCACTGCGGTTCTATGCGGCGCAACCGGGACCGTACGTCATCAAGATCGCCGGCACCATCCTCGGCAACGAGATGGTGCGCGTGACCTCGGACAAGTCCGTGCTCGGCATCGGCTCCACCGCGCGGCTCCTCGGCGTCGGCCTGCAGGTGGGCAGCACGGCCGAGTTCGGGCTCATCCACAACGTCGTCATCCGGAACATCACGTTCGAGAAGGCGGTGGCGCCCAACGACGGCGTGTTCGTCACCCAGGGCGCGACCAACGTCTGGGTGGACCACTGCCGGTTCCTCAGCGACCGTACTCACGACATCGACTTCTACGACGGCCTGCTCGACATCACGAACGGCGCCGACTTCATCACCGCGTCCTGGAACCAGTTCACCGATCACTTCAAGACCTCGCTCGTGGGCTCCAGCGACACCTCCACCCAGGACCCCGGGCACCTGAGCGTCACCTACCACCACAACTCGTTCATCGAGACGGACGGGCGCAACCCGAGCATCCGCTTCGGCATCGGCCACGTCTTCGACAACTACTACCGCGACATCCACGACTACGGCATCGCCTCGCGCCTGGGCGCGCAGGTCGTGATCGAGAACAACTGGTTCGAGAACGTCCCTCTGCCCATCCGCGCGGACACGTCGCTGAGCCCCATCGCCGGTTTCGTGCGCGGCGAGGAGACGAACGTCTACGTCAGCTCGGGCCCGAACAGCATCACGCTCCCGCCCGCGACCTGGGTGCCGCCGTACGACTACGGCCTCGATCCCGCGGAGTCGGTGCCGGATACGGTCGGGCAATGGTCCGGCGTGGGCGTGGTGACGTTCGACGGCGTCCCGCCCGCGCCCAGCGCCCCCGTCCTCACCGTGCCCCCCGCCGCGCAGTCCGTGGAGCCGGGACAGGACGTGTCGTTCTTCGTGCTGGCCGACGGTACCTTCCCCTTCACGTACCAGTGGCTCAAGGACGGCGTGCCCATCGCGGGCGCGACGGAGCCCACGCTCGCCCTCCCGGACGTCGAGGTCTCGGCCGCGGGCGACTACACCGTGCAGGTCTCGAACGCGGCGGGCTCGGTGACCAGCGGGCCCGCGACGCTCATCATCGTGGCGAATCCCGCCGGCGGCCCCGGCGTGTTCCTGCGCGAGCGGTTCGCGGACGGCCTGCGCACGAACCAGGCGCTGCCCAACTCGTCGGCGTGGTTCTCGTCGTCGGGCGCGAGCAATGTCAGCGTGGTCGGCCCCGAGCTGCGGCAGGTCGTCACGTCCAGCCGCACCATCGTCACCTACTTCACGGACGCCTCGGGGCAGCCGGCCACGCTGGCCCCCGGCGAGAGCATCAGCGCCTCGTTCAACTTCCGCCTGACCACGATCGACACCACGGGCGACAACTTCCGGGTCGGCCTGCTGCGGTCGGTGGCCAATCCCGCGGCCGGGGCCAGCACGGGCTTCGTGCCCAGCGGGAGCCCGAACACCAATGCCCGCGTGAGCGCCGATTTCGGGAGCAACGCGAGCAACGCCTTCGCGATCTATACGGGCTACGCCGCGTTCACCAGTCTGCGCGTGGCGACGGCGGCGCCTCAGCCCCCGGTCAAGCTGTTCGTGCGTACGCTGTCGAACGCGACGCTCATCGGGGGGACGGGCGCGTACGGACCGCCTATCTCCGTCTCATCCACGATCCCGCCCCCAGTCGTCGCGGACACGCTCTATCGCGCGACGCTCCGGGTCAGCCGCACCCCGGCCGGGAACACCATCGCCTTCACGATGACGCAGGTCAGCGACGGCACCGTGGTCATGTCCCACACGTTCGACGACGCGAACGCGACGGCGGTGGCTTTCGACACCCTCGCGATCTACGTGAATCGCAACAGCGTGAACTTCGACGCCTTCCTGTCGAACGTGGACATCGAGCGCACCGTGCCCTGATCAGGGCCGGTCGGGGCGGTTGCCGAACTCCTCGACCACCTCGATCCAGGTGGCGAGCTCGCCCGCCGTCGGCGAGAGCTCGTAGGGATGGTGGTGGCAGGCGCGGCTGAGCGAGCCCCACGCCTCGTGGAGCTGGGCGGGCAGCGCGTTGTCCGCGGTCATCATGCGCAGGCAGACGAGCTGGGTCTGCGTCGAAACGGATTCGAGCGGGAGCTGGCGCGTCGTCCAGTACGCGTCGACCGCTTCCTCCAGGGCCTGTCGGATGAGGAGCGCCGCCGCTCGCGGCCAGAGGCCGGCGGTCGAAGGATCCACGCGGCTGAGCAGGTCGCGGGCCAGCTGAAGCGTCGCCTGCGTGTCTGTCATGGGCGGCCGCGCATCCACAAGGCGAGATTCTCGGCGGATCGCGCGAGGTCGATGGTGGGCACGGGCCCCGCGGAGCCGTGCGCGCCGCGGTTCAGGGCCTGGAACGTGTCCGGGAAGGACGGCTCCGCCTTCTTCAGCGCGCCCAGCACGTCGCCGCCGCGCTCGACGTCGTCGAACAACGTCAAGGCGGCGAGACTCGTCAGGCGATGGCTCGCCTGCTCGAGCAGCTCCTCGACCGCGGCGTAGTTCTCGCCCTTGGCCAGGCGGCGACGACGCACGGCCTCCATGCAGGCCGCCTCCACCGCGAAGCGGCACAGGCCCGGGATCACGCGTTGCGCGGCCTGCGCGGGCAGGCCCGCCGTCTTCGCGACGGCAAAGGCGTCGGCCAGGTATTTCGAGACGGGATCGAGCGCGCGCCGCACCTCGACCGCGGAGTTCTCGCGCCGCGCGACCTCGATGATCGTGGCCGGGATGGCCAGGCGCCGCACCGTCTCCGCCAGGCGGTCGTCGTGCGTGAACACGATGACCTGGCGCGCGACCGCGGCCTTCTGCAGGACGCGGGCGAGGCCGTCCACGCGCGCGGGGTCCATCGACTGCACGGGGTCGTCGATCACGATGAAGCGGAACGGGCTCTCCTCCAGCGTGGCGCGCGGGATGAAGAGGCTCAGGGCCAGCGCGTTGAGCTCGCCTTGCGACATCACGCCCAGGGCGGCGGTGGCGACGCCGTCGACGGTGACGTCGAGGTCGACGCGCCGTTGCGAGGCCGCGCCCGTGAGGTGGATCTGCGCGACCTTGACGTTGCTGCCGCGCAGGAGGTCGTCGCAGATGGCCTGGGCCCGATCGGCGATGGGAGCGAAGCGCTCGTCGCGCAGCTCCCCCGCCGTGTCCTTCAGCCACTTCTCCGCGGACTTGATGGCGGAGATGGCGGCGTTGCCGCGCACGGCGTCGCGCGCGACGGGCACCCACGACGCGAGCTGGACGGCGAGGGGACGCCAGCGGTCCTCGCGGGTGGCCAGCTCCGCGGCGGCGGCGTCACGCAGGGCCTCGATCTTGGCCCGCAGTCCCTTCGAAGCCATCTCGAGGTTGCGGGCGAGGCCGGCCAGCTCGACACCCGCGCCCGCCGAGATCACCTGCTGCCAGTCGGCCAGGCTCTGCAGGGCGGCCGCGCCCAGCTTGTCGAGGCCCACGCTGGCCGCGCGCTCGACGACCTGGGGGGACGGGACGGGCAGGCTCAGCGCCGCCTTGCGGGCGGCTTCCCCTTCGCTGCCGGCGGCGGTGGCGGCCGTGGCCGCTTCGCGGAAGGCGGCGGCTTCCTTCTTCTTCTTCTCGTGCCACTGCTTGTTGAGGGCGCCCTCGCGGTCGCAGACGGGGCACCCGCCGTCTCCGTGCGTGTCGTGGAAGGCGAGCGCCTTGTCGAGCAGGTCCGAGAGCTGCCGGGCGCGGCTGGCGATGGTGCCCGCGACCGCGCGCTGAGCCTCCTCCGCCTTGCGCAGGCGGTCGGTGGCTTTGGCGACGTCGTCGGCGGTCGGCGCGGTGAGCGTGGCCAGGCGCTGGAGGGTTCCCATCGCGGTCTGGTCTTCCGCCTGTCCCGCGGCGCCGGCGAGGATCTTCTCCGTGCGGTCGAGGTCCCAGTCCTTCTTGTCCAGCGCCTCCACGACCTGGCGCGCGCGATCGTCGTCCGCGAACCCCGCGCGCAGGGCGGCCACGATCTTCTGCTGCATCTCGGCCGCCGCCTTGTGCGCCTTCTCGCGCAGGAGCCGCGCGTCGCGCAGGCGGTCCTGGCTGGTGACGAGGTCCTCCAGGCCGAGGATCGCGGCCAGCCCGTCGTAGAGCTTGGACGGCCCCTCGTCGAGCATCGAGCCCAGCTCGTTGTAGCTGAGGCACGGCCGATAGCTGCGCAGCGGCTCGTCCCAACCGAGCGCGGAGGCGTCCGTTCTTTCCTTGCCGCGGATCTGCGCCGTGCGGCTCCCGCTCTCGAGCGGATCGCCTTCCTTCCACGCCAGCACGAGCGAGCAGGGCTTGGGCTCGCCTTGCAGCGTGAACTCGGCCTGCACGGAAGCGTGCGGATGGTGGAGGTTGCGCCAGCCGTCCTTCCAGATCTTGGCGCGGTCCAGCCAGCGGTACGTCTGGCCGGTGAGGAGCAGCTCCAGCCCTTCCGCGAAGCTGGACTTGCCGGAGCCGTTCCGTCCGATGACGAGGGTCAGGCCGGGGCCCGGCGGCAGCTCGAGGGTGACCTGCTTGCCCACGCCGCGGAACCCTTCGACCGTGATGGCGCGGAGGTACGCGACCTGCGGCTCGGGTGCGGGCGCGGCCTTCGCGCCCTTGGCCTTGCCGCCCTTGCTGGTGGTGGTCCCTGCCGATCCCGCCGATTTGCCGCGCTGCCCCTGCGCCGCCCCCGCGTCGATCTCTTCCGCGAGCCTTTCGTCGCCTTCGAGCGCGGCCAGGACGAGCAGCTTCCACGAGTCGTCCTTGGTGGCCGCGACCTTGTTGAGCTTGTCGAGTACGCGCGCGGCGAGACCGGAATCGGAGGGCATGAGGCTGGGCGGAGGAGGCGCCGGTGACTATACGTGACCCACTTGGGGCAGACAAGCCGCCCCCGACGCGTCGGTCCGCATGGTGGTCTACGGAGTTCCGGCGCCGATGGTTCCTTCCGATGCGATCCCGCCGGTGACAACTCCGGACGTCACTCGTTCCGGAACGAGTACGTCCAGCTTCGACGAAGTCGCGGGAAAGATCGACGGGCTGTCCTGACCTCGCCGACTGATGGGGATCACACGGTCTCCGCCGCGTCACGCGGATTTCGTTGACAAGTCTTGACCGATGCATATACATTCCGCGGCCCAAGAACCCTGCCGAGGTGGCAAATGCGACGGACGAGGATGGGGCCGCTCGTGATGAGCGGCCTCCTCGTGATGGTCAGCCCGGCATCGGGCTGGACCGAGGTGGTGCCCCTGGTCGCCGACGCGACCGCCGACCCCGCCGCGTCGCGGCCGCTCGGATCCGATCCCGCTCTCGGCGTCAGCGCCACCCGCACCGCGTATCTCCGCTTCGACTTGTCGCGGCTGCCCGCGGGGACGACCGTCCATCGCGCCACCCTGTCCATCTACGTGGGCCGCCTGCTGGCCGCCGGCTCCATCGCCGTTCACCGCGTGACCGGGCCGTGGGACGAAGACACCTTGAGCGCGGCGCGCCAGCCCACCGCCGACGCGCAGCTGCCGGAAGGGCTGACCCTCGCCGCGGACACGCCCTTTCTCGAGTACCTGGAGATCGACGTGACCGCCGCCGCGCAGGCCTGGGTGGCCGGACAGCCGAACCACGGCCTCGCTCTTCGCGGGGACACGACCGTGGACGTCGAGCTCGTGAGCAAGGAGAACCAGGCCGTGCCGCGGCCGGCCCTGCTCGAGATCATCCCCGGGAACCCGGCCCCTTAGAGAGAACTGCCGCATGCGCTGGAGCCCCTCCCTCCGCCGACGCACCTTCATGGCCACCGTCGGGCTGCTGGCGATGGCCGTGGCTGCGCACGCGGGCACGCCGCCCACGGACGGATGGCAGGTCCGCTTCGACGCGCGGCGTACGGGCCTCGTCGACCAGGGTCGGCTCGTGCTCGGCGCGAGCAGCCAATCCCTGGAGGGCGCGGACGATTTCGATGACCCGCATCCCCCGGCGCTTCCCAGCCGCTTCCTCGACCTGTTCACCGAGCATCACAAGAACGATCAGAACGATCCGGGCTGGGCGAGCCAGGCGACCGACCTCCAGCGCTACCGCGCGCAATACGGCGCGGTCGTCGGCGCGCAGAACCGGACCTATACGTTCCTGTTCGAGGCGGATCAGCCGGGCCCGGTCACACTGACCTGGGCCCTGTTCCCCGACGTGGACCTGGCCCAGCATTTCCTGACCCTGCGCGACATGGCCACCGGCGCCACCGTCGACATGTGGGCGGCGTCGAGCTACGGGTTCACGGCGGGGGCCGGTCGGCGCTCGTTCCAGATGGAGCTCACGACCGGCCGCTCCGCGCCTCCGATCGCCCAGAGCCAGACCCTCAGCACCTTCGAGGATACGGCGCTGCCAGTGACACTCAGCGCGCTCGACCCCGAGGGCGATCCCCTGACCTTCACCGTCGCCAGCGCGCCCCTGCACGGCGTGCTCTCGGGCACGGCGCCGAACCTCGTCTACCAGCCCGCGCCGAACTACTTCGGCCCCGATTCCTTCACCTTCACGGCCCGCGACCCTTCGGCCGAGTCCAACCTCGCCACCATCAGCATCGACGTGGTGCCCGTGAACGACGCCCCCGTGGCCCAGCCGCAGGATGTCGCGACCGACGAGGACACGCCCGTCGCCATCACGCTGGGCGCCACCGACGTGGACGGCGACGCCCTGACCTTCAACGTGGCCACGCCGCCCGCACACGGCACCGTCGGCGGAAGCGGGGCCAGCGTGACCTACACGCCCGCGCCCGACTACTCCGGCCCCGACAGCTTCACCTTCCGGGCCAACGACGGCGCCGCGAACTCGGTGGCCGCGCTCGTCACCATCACCGTGCGCCCGGTGAACGACCCGCCGGTGGCGGACTTCACCGTGCCCGGCGTCGACCGCAACGCCGCGACCTGGGACAACAACGTCGGCTCGTTCTTCGAGGGGGCGAACATCGTCGCCTTCTCGAGCCAGAACAGCACGAGCCTCGTGCCCACCAACGCGATCGACGACAGCGTGTCCAGCCGCTGGGCCAGCGCCCAGGGCGCGACCACCGGCCAGTTCCTCACCCTCGCCCTGCCCGGCGGCCGCAGCCACACCGTGACCGCGGTGCGCATCGTGAACGCGGACGGCACGGGCGGGCAGTCCATCAAGAGCTTCCTGGTCCAGGTGTCCAACACGACGGCGGACGACGCCGCCTTCACCACCGTGCTGACGGACAGCGCGCTCGACAACAACCGCGTGCAGGAGTTCGTGCTGAGCTCGCCCGTGGAGGCGCGCTACGTCAAGCTGGTGCCGATCGACAACTGGGGCAGCACCTGCTGCGTGGGCGTGAAGAGCTTCGAGGTCGTCGAGCGCGGCCTCGCGGGCCTGCCCTCCCACTTCGTGCTGCCCGCGAACGCCGCCCTCGCCTCGGAGCTGGGCCGCATCGTGTCCTTCTCCAGCCAGGCCAACGCGACCAACCTTTCTGCCGCCAACCTCATCGACGGCAGCGTCTCGACGCGCTGGTCGACCCTGGCCCCCGCGCGCACGGGCAACGTGGTGATCGAGCTGGGCAAGGGCAAGACCTACCTCGTGGACCGCGTGCGCCTGGTCAACGCCGCCGGCACCAACACGTCGGTCCGGAACTTCCGCATCGACGTCTCCGCCACCACGCCCGACGACGCGGGCTTCACCACGGTGGTGACCGCGGTCGCCCTCGACAACTCCACGCTGCAGGAGTTCGTCTTCCCGGCGGGGCCGCGGGACGCGCGCTACGTCCGGCTCGTCGCCGTGGACGCCTACGGGACCGGCACCACCGTCAGCGTGAACGAGCTGCAGGTCGTCCCCGTGCCCACGCCGGTCACGTCGTACTCCAGCTACCAGGACGCGACCAACCGGCCGGAGAACCTGCTCGACAACAGCAACAGCACGTATTGGCTCACCGCCAGCGGGCAGGTCACGAACCAGTTCGTGGAGCTGGATCTCGGCGGGGAGACCCTGCTCGACCGTGTCCGCCTGCAGCCCTCGACCTTCGTGACCCCGGAGAACGCGCGCGACTTCGACGTGCTGGTCTCCACGACCACCGACGCCGACGCCGCGTTCACCAAGGTCCTGTCCGCGACCGTGGCCAACGCGGGAACCCTCCAGGAGTTCCTGCTCCCCGCGCCCGCGCGCGCTCGCTTCGTGCGCCTCCTCGTGAAGAACAACTACGGAAGCGCCACCCTCATCCGCATGGCCACGTTCGAGGCGGTGGCGGTGCGCAGCGAAGGCAACGTCGTCACCCTGCCCGCCGCGCCCACGGACGTGACGGGCCTGGAGTCGCCTTCACTGATCGCCAACGGGGCGACGGTGGTGGCGTTCAGCAGCCAGTTCGACGTCAACCACTCCCCCGCGAACATGCTGGATTACGTGGCGGGCAACCCCTGGGCCACGCGGGCCCCGCTGCTGCCCGGTCCGCACTTCGTGACCATCCAGCTCGGAGGGGCGGCGCTCCACAACCTCGTCGGGGTCAAGATCTCGGGGCGCGTGGACACGTCCTTCACGCAGTCCGTGAAGGACTTCGAGGTCTGGGTCTCCTCCACGACCGCCGACGACACCGCCTTCACCCGCGTGCTCACCGCCACCGTCATCAACGACCAGAGCCTGCAGACGTTCCTGTTCCCGGGCGGGGCCGTGCCCGCGCGCTACGTGAAGTACGTGCCCAAGAACAACTACGGCGACCCGAACAACCTCTCGACCAGCAACTTCGAGGTCTTGTCACAGGCCGCCGGCGGCGTGGTGAGCGCGACGACGTTCTCGGCCTATTCGAACCGTCCCGAGCTCGCGCTGGACGGGAGCTCGTCGACGGCGGCCTGGCGCACGCGCACGGGGAGCGTGACCAACCAGTCGATCACGCTCAAGCTCGCGGGCGGCACGAGCCATCCGCTCTACGGCGTGTCGGTGTGGCCGGAAGGCAGCCTCGGACCGAAGGACTACGAGATCCAGGTCTCGAACACGATCGCGGACGATGCCGCGTTCACGACGGTGGCCACGGGCGTGCTCACCAGCACCGACGCCCGGAAGGAGATCCCCTTCAACGCCCTGACTCCCGCCACCTACGTGCGCTTCCTCTGGAAGACGGGCCTCTCCACCAGCTTGATCGGCGTGCGCGAGCTGGAGGCCCTGGAGGCTCCGGCGGCGGGGGCGGTGGTCCTGGCCGTGAGCAGCGAGAACTCGGCGTCGTTCCTGGTGCAGCGCGCGCTCGACATCGACCGCATTTCGACGGGCTGGATCACGGGCAACAACCAGAACACGAACCAGTTCGTGAAGATCCTGCTGCCGCGCGCCGCTCTCTGGGTCGTGGACCACGCCGCGCTCCAGGGCCGGGACTGTTGCGCCGACCAGGCGCCGCGCGACTTCGAGGTGCAGGTCTCGACCACCACCTTCGACGACGCCGCCTTCACCACCGTATTCAGCGGCACCCTCCGCAACGATTTCTCGCTCCAGCATTTCTACTTCCCGCCCACGCCCGCGCGCGCCGTCCGCCTCCTCCTCAAGAACGGGTACGGCTCGACCTTGCTCGGCGTCCAGACGTTCTGGGTCTTCTCGCCGCAGCTCGGCGGCGCCAGCGCGCGCTTCCTGGACCGCTCACGCGCGGTGGACGGCGCCCTGGCCGGCTACGACTGGGACTTCGGGGACGGCGCGCACAGCAGCGCGCGCGATCCCGAGCACCTCTACGCGGGCCCCGGGACCTTCGACGTCCGCCTGACCGTGACCGACGCCAACGGCCTCACCTCGACGCGGGCCCGGAGCTACCAGGTCTTCGGGGGGACGGCCCCCGACTTCTCCTTCACGCCCGCCGCTCCCAGCGAGGGCGCGAACGTGAACTTCACGGACATCTCGCCCGACCCCTTCGGCATCGGCTACCGCGAGTGGGCCTGGGGCGACGGCACCGCGAACACGGTCAACACGAGCCCGGTCGGCCACGTGTTCGCGGACAACGGGGCCTATCCCGTGACCCTCCGCGTCCTCAACAACCGGGGCCTGAGCGCGGAGACGACGAAGACGGTCACCGTCTCGAACGTCGCTCCCACGGTGGACGCGGGCCCGAACCAGACCCTCGTCTGGAACCAGGTCTGGGCCATCAGCCCCAGCGTCAACGACGCGGGCACCGTGGACCGCAACTCGCTCGTGTGCACCTGGGACTTCGGAGATGGCCAGACCGCGCAGGTGACGGCCTGCAACTCCTCGAACGCGCGCGTCAACCACGCCTACCCGAATCCAGGCACCTACACCGCCACCCTCACCGTGCGCGACAAGGAGAACGCGACCGCTTCCGACTTCCTGACCGTGACCGTGAACAAGCGGCCGACGCTCCTCAACATCTACGCCGCGCTGAGCTCGACGTCCGCGGGCGCGGTGGAGGTGGCGGCGAAGCTCGTGGACCGCTTCGACGTGACCCAGCCCATGGCCGGGCAGTCGGTCGTGTTCACCCTCGGCACGCAGACGGTGCCGGTGACCACCAACGCGGAAGGCATCGCCGTCGCCGTGCTCACGTTCGCCCCCGGCGTCGTCAACACCGTCACCGCCACCTACGCGGGCGACGGGTTCTACGTGCCGGCGGCGGACACGGACAGCTTCAACCCTGTCTCCGTCTTCCCGGAGACGCCGAGCCTTCGCAACGACCAGAGCGAGATCGTGGCCCTGGTGCCCAGCGACGGCGGCCGCGTCCAGAACGGCGGCGTCCTCTCGACGGTGGGCTTCGCCGCCGGCTATGCGCCGCTCATCCTGGTCGTGGACCCGCTGGTGGTGGGCGACGCGACCAAGGCGAACCCGTTGCCCGGTTTCGACACCGTGGCCCTCAACGGCATCTGCGACATCGGCAGCAACACGTTCCTGGGCAACGCGACTTTCCGGAACCGCGTCCAGGACTTCGTCGTGCGGGGGGGCAAGCTGATCATCTGGGACTCCGAGTGCCAGAACACCGACTACTCGAAGTTCTTCCTGCCCTTCACCACCAACAACCCGGGCGCCCTGGGGGCGAGCGGGACCCTGCAGGACGTGGAGGAAAACGCGCTCTCCAGCAGCGATCCCCTCTCGCCCGCCTTCGTCAACGTGGGCCTCGTCAGCACGGGAACGGACGCCGTGGGCGACGCGAACGTGTTCCTCACCTTCGATCCCAACTGGTGCGTGGACATGAAGGCGAAGAACGCGGTCCTGCCCGACTTCAAGCCCGTGCACACCTACGCCGTGCTCGGCCGCGGCCTGCTCCTCTACAGCGGGTTCGACCGCGACGCCATGCAGTCCAATGCCTCCGCCAGCCCCAACACCGGCGCGTTCTTCCTGGCCCGGATCTGGGAGCGCGAGCTCAAGCAGGCGTGGAACCCGTCGGGGCTGCCCTGCGACGTGGCCGCGACCCAGGCCACGATCGTGCTCGCGCCGACGTCGGCCACGCTGGACGTCGGGCAGACCCACACCGTCACCGCTACCGTGACCGATGTCAACGGCACGCCCATACGGTCGGTGTTCGTGAACCTCGTGGTGACGGGCGCGAATCCCTTCACCCAGCAGGGCACGACGAACGACAGCGGCGTCGCCACCTTCACGTACACGGGCACTCACCTCGGGAACGACGCGCTCGTGGCGGGGGCGGGGGCCATTCAATCGAACTCCGCGAGCGCGCACTGGAACGCGGCCCCCATCGCCGACGCGGGGGACGACCAGCTCGTGGGCACGGGCTCCGTGGTCATCCTCGACGGCAGCCGCTCCTCCGACCCCAACCCCGGCGACGTCCTGACCTACTCCTGGCGGCAGCTCACGGGCCCCGTGGTCACTCTCGACGACCCGGCGAGCGTGCGCCCCCGGTTCACGCCCACCGAACCCGGCGACCACGTCTTCGAGCTGCGCGTGAGCGACGGCCGCCTCTCCGCTACGGACACGGTCAAGATCACGGCCGAGATCCGCAACCGGCCGCCCGTGGCCCAGGGCCAGGCCGTGGCGACGGATGAAGACGTGCCGCTCGCCATCGTCCTCGGCGCGACGGATCCCGACGGCGACGCGCTGACCTACACCGTGCTCTCCAACCCGACCCACGGGACGCTGACCGGCAGCGCGCCCAACCTGACCTACACGCCCGCGGCGAACTACAACGGACCGGACGGCTTCACCTTCAAGGCCGCGGATGCCCTCGTCAGCTCGAACGTCGCGACCGTCAGCATCACCGTGCGGCCCGTGAACCACGCTCCCGTGGCGCATGACCAGTCCGTGGCCACGGACGAGGACACGCCCCTGCCCATCGTCCTGGCCGCGTCCGATATCGAGGGGGACCTTCTTCTGTACGCGATCCTGACTCCGCCCCTGCACGGGACGCTGACCGGCACGGGCGCGAGCGTCACGTACACACCGGCCTCGGACTACAACGGGCCGGACAGCTTCACCTTCAAGGTGAGCGACGGATCGGTCGATTCGAACACGGCCACCGTCGCCATCACGGTGCGGCCCGTGAACGACGCGCCCGTCGCGCACGATCAGGCCGTGGCTACGGACGAAGACACGGCATTGCCGATCACGTTGACGGCCACCGACGTCGAGGGCGACGCGCTGACGTTCGCGATCGCGACCCCTCCCGCGCACGGCGCGCTGACGGGCACCGGCGCGAACGTGACGTACACGCCGGCCCCGAACTACAACGGACCGGACAGCTTCACCTTCAAGGTGAACGACGGGTCGATCGACTCGAACACGGCCACGATCGCCATCACGGTGCGGCCCGTGAACGATCCACCTGTGGCGCAGGATCAGTCCGTGGCCACGGACGAGGACACGCCGCTGCCCATCGTCCTGACCGCCTCGGACATCGACGGGGACGTCCTCGTCCATGCGATCCTGACCCCGCCCCAGCACGGGACGCTGACCGGCACGGGCGCGAGCGTCACGTACACGCCGGCCGCGGACTACAACGGGCCGGACAGCTTCACCTTCAAGGTGAGCGACGGATCGGTCGACTCGAACACGGCCACCGTCGCCATCACGGTGCGGCCCGTGAACGACCCGCCCGTGGCGCAGGACCAGTCCCTGGTCGTGAACGAGGACTCGCGGCTGCCCATCGTGCTGACCGGCTCCGACGTGGACGGGGACACGCTGACCTACACCATCGTCACACCCCCCGCCCATGGAATCCTCACCGGGACGCCGCCGCGGCTCACCTACAGCCCGGCCGGCGACTACAGCGGGCCCGACAGCTTCACGTTCACCGTGTACGACGGAAACCTGCTCTCGAACGTGGCCACGATCAGCATCCTCGTCCGGCCCGTCAACGACGCGCCGGACGCCTTCGACCAGTCGCTCGTCATGGACGAGGACACGGCCGTGCCGGTGGTCCTGAGCGGGTCCGACATCGAAGGCGATCCGCTGACGTACGCGATCGTGGCCGCGCCTTTGCACGGAACCCTCACCGGCACGGGCACCAACCACTCCTACGTTCCCGCCGCCAACTACAACGGGCCGGACCGCGTCACCTTCAAGGTGAACGACGGCCAGGCGGACTCGAACGTCGCCACCGTGACCCTCACCGTGCGGCCCGTGAACGACGCGCCGGTGGCCTCGGGCCAGTCACTCGCCACGGACGAAGACGTGCCCTTGCCCATCGTCCTCGCCGCCACGGACCTCGACGGCGACGCCTTGACCTACGCGGTGCTCACCGCCCCCGCGCACGGCACGCTGACGGGCACGGGTGGGAGCCTCACGTACCGGCCGGCGGCCAACTACAACGGCCCGGACAGCTTCACCTTCAGGGTCAACGACGGGCGCGTGGACTCGAACGTCGCCACCGTCGGCATCACGGTGCGGCCGGTGAACGACGCGCCCCTCTGCTCCGCGTCGCGCGCGGTACCCGATCGCCTGCTCTGGCCGCCGAACCATCGCTTCGAGCCCATCGCGATCGAAGGCGTGACCGACGTCGAGGGCAACCCGCTCACCATCCGGGCCACGGCCATCTGGCAGGACGAGACCGTCCTCGGCGCCGGCTCGGGCGACAAGAGTCCCGACGGCATCCTGGCCCCCCTGCAGCTCCGCGTGGAGCGATCGGGGCGAGGGAACGGCCGCGTCTACCACGTCACGTTCGAGGCTACGGACGGCCAGGGCGGAGCCTGCACGGCGACGGTCGCCGTCTGCGTGCCGCACGACCAGAGCGGGGCGCCCTGCGTCGACGGTGGCCCGCGCTACGACTCCACCAAACCATGAACGACATGACCACGCGCGGCGAGAGGGACGCACGGACAGGGACCGTGATCGACCGGTTCTTCGCGCGCGTGATCGTGGCCAGCCTGGCCGGTGCCCTGCTGCCCGTGGCGTCCGCGCATGCCGCGCCGACCACGCGGCGCCACACCGTGCCCGCGGGCTGGAGCCTCGTCTCCGTGCCCCTGCAGGCGACGAGCAGCGCGCCCGCGGCCGTCTTCGACGAGGTGCCGGCGCCGCTCCGCCTCTACGACGACGTCGGCGGACAGACCCTCGGCGTTGGGGAATCGGGCTTCCGGGACGTGGTGCCCGGACGCGCGTTCTGGCTCCTCGTGCGCGATCCGGTCAACGTGGAGATCAGCGGCTCCCCCATCAGCGAGGCCCTTCCGTTCGTCCAGCCCCTGGCCGCGGGCTGGAATGCCGTGGCCACGCCCTGGCTGACGCCGGTGGAATGGCGGGACGCGCGTGTCTCCGTGCGCCGCGGGGCGGAGACGGTCCCGCTGAGCGAAGCGGTCACGCGCGGGTGGATCGACGCCGACCTTCGGCAGTTCGACGGTGCCGGCTACATCCCCGTGCCCGCCAACGGGGCCGGCCGGCTCGATCCCTGGCAGGGCTCGCTGGCCTTCGCGAGCTTCGCCGTCGACCTGGTCTTCACGCCCCCGCCGCCGGACACGACGCCGCCGACGGTGGCCTTCACCGCGCCGCCGGAGGGGGCGGAGCTGACCACGCTCAGCTCGATCTCCGCCAACCTCGACGACCCGAACCTGCTGCAATGGACGCTCGAGTATTCGCTGGGCAGCACGCAGCCGTTCGTCCCCCTGGCCAGCGGGCAGTCGCCCGTGGTCAACGCGCCCCTTGGCTCGCTCGACCCCACGCTGTCCGAGAACGGGCCGGTGCTGCTGCGCCTCACCGCCACCGACACCGCGGGCAATACGCGGTCGGTCGAGCGCAACGTCCTCGTCACCGGCGACAACAAGGTCGGCCTCTTCCGGCTCAGCTTCCTCGACCTGCAGGTGCCGCTGGCGGGCATCCCCATCTCGGTCACGCGGACGTACGACAGCCGGCGGCGTGGCCTCCGGGGCGACTTCGGGTTCGGCTGGACGGTCGAGGTCGAGGGCCGCGGCCGCTACACCAACAACCGCAAGCCCGGCGACGGCTGGGAGTTCGTGGGCGGCATCCTCGGACTGCCCTGCCTGGGCGGCGGCGTCCCGACCAAGCCGCACATCACGGAGATCCGGCTCTCCGACCGCGAGTACTACCGCTTCGCTCTCGAGATCACGAACCCCGGCTTCCAGGGCGGGGGCTGCAACGGGACCGCGCGATTCCGCGCCACCGGCGGCTATCCGGGCA
>Ga0207662_10000371_pt1 | contig 20221 bp, 16 predicted proteins | sample KBSS33LmetaG_FD_184338 | JGI IMG/M metagenome (GOLD analysis project Ga0207662, IMG submission 184338) | Switchgrass rhizosphere microbial communities from Kellogg Biological Station, Michigan, USA - KBS S3-3L metaG (SPAdes) (version 2) | ecosystem: Host-associated > Plants > Roots >... | reverse complement strand
GCGATCGGAACGAGTTCATCCCGACGGTGCACGGCTTCGATGAGTTCTTCGGCAACTTCTACCACCTGAACGCCGAGGAGGAACCCGAGAACCCGGACTACCCGAAGGACCCGAAGTTCAAGGAGAGGTTCGGCCCGCGCGGCGTGTTCCACTGCTACGCGACGGATACCGCGAGCACGCTCCCCGACGACGGCCGCTTCGGAAAGTGGGGCAAGCAGAAGTGCGAGGACACGGGCCCCCTGACCAAGAAGCGGATGGAAACCGTGGACGAGGAGGTGCTGGCCGCCACCGTCAAGTTCATCGACAAGGAGCAACAGGGCGGGAAGCCCTGGTTCGTCTGGTTCAACACGACCCGCATGCACATCCACACCCACCTCAAGGCGGAGTCGCAGGGGAAGACGGGGCTCGGAATCGGACCGGACGGCATGGTCGAGCACGACGGCCACATCGGCCAGCTCCTGAAGAAGCTGGACGACATGCGCATCGCCGACAACACGATCGTGATCTGGACGACGGACAACGGGGCCGAGGGCTTCAGCTGGCCCGACGGCGGCACGACCCCGTTCCGCGGCGAGAAGAACACGAACTGGGAGGGCGGCTATCGCGTGCCCCTCGTCGTGCGCTGGCCCGGAGTCATCAAGCCGGGCACCGAGGTCAACGAGATCGTTTCCCACGAGGACTGGCTGCCCACGCTGCTGGCCGCCGCCGGCCAGGCCAACGTGAAGGAAGCCGCGCTGACGGGCCTGACCGCGAACGGAGTGACCTACAAGGTCCACTTCGACGGCTACAACCTCATCCCCGCCCTCAAGGGCGAGACCAAGGAGTGGCCGCGCAAGGAGTTCATGTACTGGACGGACGACGGCGATCCCGCCGGATTGCGCTTCGAACAGTGGAAGATGGTTTTCCTGGACCAGCGTGCGCAGGCTCTGAACGTCTGGCAGGACCCGCTGGTGGTGCTGCGATTCCCCAAGCTGTTCAACCTCCGCGCGGATCCGTTCGAGAAAGCCGAGCCGACCAGCGGCTATCAGGAGTTCCGGATCAATCACGCGTTCCTGATTGGTCCGGCCATGGGCTACGCCGGGCAATGGATCCAGAGCTTCAAGGACTTCCCGCCGCGCCAGAAGCCCGGTTCCTTCAACCTCAGCCAGGTCGTGGAGAAGCTGAGCAAGCCGTCGCAGTAGGTCGAGCCGGCGTCGCGACTCCCGGAAGGCGGCGGGGCTCCGGCTCCGCCGCCCGTGTCGTCCGCTGCTAGACTGCGGCACTCCATGTCGCGACGTTCCCGCCGAGCCGCGGCGCGTGCCCCTCGCACCGAACCCGCTCTCGCCGCTTCCGGACAACGACGTCCCTCGTCGCGGGCCCTGGCCGCGCTCCTCCTCGCCTCCGGTGCCACGGCACTCGTGTTCGAGACGCTGTGGGTCAAGCAGCTCGGACGAGTGGTCGGGGTCGAGGTGCACGCGGTCAGCCTGGCCCTGAGCGCGTTCTTCGCGGGCCTGGCCCTCGGAGGAACCGCGTTGGGCCGCCGGGCGGACCGGGCCGGGCGGCCTCTCCGCCTCTATGCCGCGCTGGAGGCGGGTGCGGCTGCGCTCGGCTTCGCGGCCACGCTCGCCCTCGCGCGCGCCGCGCCTCTCTTCGTGACCCTTCAGGAAACCGTCGGGGTCCTGGCCTGGGTCCTCCCGTTCGCGCTCGTGGGACTACCCGCCTTCCTGATGGGCGGGACGCTGCCGGCGCTGCTGCGCGCCATGCGGCCGGGCGACGATTCCGTCCCCGCGGCGACGGGCCTCCTCTACGGAGCCAACACGGTCGGCGCGGTCGTGGGCACACTTGCGACCCCGCTGCTCCTCGTGCCCGCTTTCGGTATTACGCGCTCGGCCCTGTTCGCGGCGCTCCTCGGCCTCGCCGTGGCCGCGGCCGCCCTCGTCCTCGATCGACGCGAGGCACCTTCCGTCGAGGCCGCCAACCCGCTCGCTCCCTCGCGGCCGGCCAGTGCCCGGCTCGCCCTCGCCCTCTATGCCCTCGCCGGCGGGATCGCACTCGGTTACGAGGTCGTCTGGTCCGAGCTGCTGGTGCCGTTCCTGAGCACCCGCGCACACGCCTTCGCCGTGATGCTCGCGACCTACCTGCTCGGGCTCGCGATGGGAAGCCTCCTCTTCCCTCGTGGGACGGGAGACGCGGCCCGTGCGTGGCGCACGTTCGGGACGCTCCTCGGTGCCGCCGCGGCCAGCGCCGCCGGCGCGGTACTCCTCCTCGGCGCGTGGCTCCCGCATCTGCAGACGGCGGCCGGCATGTGGGCAATGCGCCTCACGGGCCGGGAGACGATCGAAGTCGTCGCCCGCTTCGTCGTGGCGACGTCGGCCGTCGTCCTGCTGCCGACGATCTTCCTGGGCGCCGCCTTCCCCGCCGCCGCCCGCCTGGCCGCCGGTGCCGCTCGCGTGGGACGCGACGTCGGCACCGTCGCCGCCGTCAACACCGCGGGCGGGATCGCGGGCTCGCTCCTCACTGGATTCGTGCTGGTGCCGCGGCTCGGCCTCGTGCGCGCGATCGGGGTCCTCGCCGTAGCGGGAGCGGTGGTGGGAGCGATCGCCGTCGTGAGGAGCGGGCGCGGGGCGACCGCCACCGCCGGCGCGATGGTGCTCGTCGTGGCCGCGATGGCGGCGCTGACTCCACGCGACCGCCTGGCGACGTTGTGGTCGGGCCAGCGCGGCGGCCGTCTGCTCTTCTACGAAGAAGACGCCCGCGGCACCGTGGCCGTCCTCGAGCAGTCGGCGGGCGCGGCGGCTTTCCGGCGCCTCTACATCCAGGGCGTCTCGAATTCCGGCGACGCGCCCGCTCCGCTCCGCTACATGCGCCTGCAGGCGCTGCTGCCGCTCCTCGTCCACCGCGGCCGGCCGCGCTCCGCGCTCATCGTGGGCTTCGGCACGGGCATCACCGCGGGAGCGCTCCTCGCCGACCCGGAGCTCGAGACGCGGGCCGTGGTCGAGCTGCTGCCCTCGGTGGTGCGGGCGGGATCCCTCTTCGCTGGCAACCTCGGCGCGGCGGCGGACGGCCGCCTCGAGATCCACATCGGCGACGGCCGGCAGGAGCTGCGGCGCCGGTCACGGCGGTACGACGTCATCACCCTCGAGCCGCCCCCGCCCTCCGCGGCGGGGGTCGTGAACCTGTACTCCCGCGACTTCTACGAGCTGGCGCGGGACCGCCTCGAGCCGGACGGCCTCATGGCGCAGTGGTGGCCGCTGCCCGCCCAGAACGACGAAGACTCGCAATCGCTCGTGCGCAGCTTCCTCGACGTGTTCCCCTACGCGAGCGCCTGGACGACGGAGCTGCACGAGGTGCTGCTGGTGGGCTCCGCGACCCCGCTCGAGCTGGACGGGCCCACCATCGAGAAGCGATTCGCCCGCGGCGGGATCCCGGAAGCCCTGGCCGCGGTCGGCGTCGAGTCGGCCCCGGCGCTCCTGGCCACGTGGGTCACCGATCGGAAAGGCCTCGAGCGGTATGCCGGAGACGCAGCGCCGGTCACCGACGATCGCCCCCTCATCGAGCACGCGGCGTGGGTGCGGCGCGGCGAGATCCGGCGCGTGCTGCCGCGTCTGCTCGCGCTCTCCACCGACGTGCCCCTGGCCGCGGGCGACCCGCTCCGCGCGGCGGTGGCCGCCGAGCGGAGCGAGCTGATGGCTTTCTACCGCTTTTCCCTCGACCTCATGGCCGGCGACCGCGAGGCAGCCGGGGACGCGCTGCGGGAGGTGCGCGCCCGCGACCCGGACAACCCGTATTACCTCTGGGTCGCCTACGGCGCTACTTCACGCTGATCATCACCGCGGTCGTGAAGGTGATCTCCACCTTGTCGCCCACGCTCACGCCGGTCAGGTTCTTCTTGTCGTCCACCTTGAAGCTGGCCGTCCGGCCGTCCTGGGTAAGGACGGTCACGGCCGGGGTCTTGGGGTCGATGGCCTTGATCGTCACCGTCGCCGTCTCCTGCTTCGCGATGGTGCCGCCCGGCTTCGGGCCCGTGCCGCGCGTGACCTTCGCCGATTGGTCCACCGGCGCCGACCCCGGCTGCCCGGGCTTGCGGATCACGTAGGCCACGGACTCGTAGTAGCGGAAAGTCACCGTGTCCCCGACCTTCAGCTCGTCGAACCGCTTCACGTCCGGCCCCGCGTAGATCGTCTCCATGTCACCGTCTTTGTCCTTGAGGGTGACGAGGCGGAGGTTGTGGTCGATGGCTTCGATCTTCGCGGTGACCTCGACGGCGTCCGTCTGGGTCACGGGTTTCTGGGCGCGCGCGACGGCGGCGGTCGCCACCAGCACCGTGAGCGCGGCCAACAGTCTCTTCATGACGGGATCTCCTTTTCGTTGACGTGAGGCACGACAGTAGAGCCGCCCTGCGGCCCGGTCCATTGGACCTTGGTCCCACCCGAAGTCACGGGGCGGGCTCCTCGCCCATGCTCTGGCGCACGTCGACCATCAGCTGGTCGAAGTCGTCCACGCGGATGAGGCCTTGCCGCGGATATTCGATGTCGATGATCACGTAGACGGTCACCGCCATCACGAGAGCCATGGCCAGCGTGTGGGTCCAGCTCCAGGCCGGATTGGCGGCCATGGCGTGGCCGGCCAGCAACGCGCCGGCCAGCGTGAGCGCGATGAGCATCGCGAAGACGACCTGCGGCGGATGCAGGCGCGTGGCCATGAGCCGTGTCGTCGTGATGTCGATCATCGCGTTGAGGGCCGGCATCAGCAGGATGCATCCGCCGGGCGCCGCTGCCGGATCCCGGCAGGCGGCCACCGCCGCCGTCCAGATCTCCTGCTGCAGCCGGTTCGTGCGTCCCAGCTCGGCCATGGCCTCTTTCGGGTCATCCGGCCAGATCTTGTAGGTCCGGATCCGCGAGTCGACATAGCGCCGGAACAGGCCGCGCAGCTTCGGCTGCGCTTCGGCGGGTGTGAGCTCGATGCGCAGCCAGGCCGTGCCGATGTCGTTCGCTTCCTCCGTCACCAGGTGCCTTCGGTCGTCGAAACGCGAGGACGCTCCCGAAAACGTGAACGCGATCATGAGACCCATGAGGCCGAAGATCGCGCCTTCCACCGCGACGAACCCGCCCCCGGCTTCGGTCAAACCGGCGGCGAGGCGCCGGCGGCCGATGCGGCGCCCGGCCGCGAGGCACGCGAGCACGCCCACGAACAGGCCGAAGGCCAGTGGTAAGCCGAACTCGATCAATTCCACGCCTCCCTCCGGGTGCGTGGATTGAACCCGACCGCGAGCCCGACATCCATGGGACCTTCGTCCAATGGACCCGTCCGTGCGCCGTGCCTATCGTCGCCGCCCATCCGTTCAGGTTGGGCGGAGGGGTCCGCCTGGAGGCTGCTGATGCCGCGCTTCTCTCTCACCGCCGCGGCCCTGGGCGCCGCCCTGCTCGCGACCGCGCCTGCCCGCGCGGAGGACCCGACCCTGGCCGACCTCGCGCGACTCGTCGCGGAGCAGCGGCGACTGATCGACGAGCAGGGCAAGGAGCTCCAGGTGATGCGCGCCGAGCTCGCGGAAACGCGCACCCTCGCCGTCGCCACCCACGACCGGGTGCAGGGCATGGTCCCATCGCCCACCGCGCCCGCCTCGCCCGCCGCCCCCATCGCACCGATCACACCCGCCGAAGCCTCCGCCGTCGAGCAACGGCTGGCCCTCCTGGAGCAGTCCGTCCATCGCATCCCCGAGATCCCGAGCGACGTCGTGTCCGCGGGCGACTTTCCCGGCTCGTTCCGCATCCCCGGCACCGACGCCGCCCTCGCCATCAGCGGGCGCGTGCGCATGACGACGGTGAACACGTTCGGGCCCCTGGGCACGGAGGATCGATTCGTCACGTCCTCGATCCCGGTGGCGGGCACGCCGGAAGCGGGCAAGGGGGCGCGCACCGTCTACACGGCCAACCCGAGCCGGTTCAGCTTCGACATGCGGACGCCGACGGGCGTGGGCGCCATCCGCGCCTTCATCGAAGGAGACTTCGCCGGCTCCGGCCGCGTGCTGCGCCTGCGCCATGCCTACGGCCAGTGGGGTCCGTGGATCGGCGGTCAGACCTGGTCCACCTTCGCCGACCCCGAAGCGGAGCCCGACGGCATCGACTTCGAAGGGCTGAACGCGATCTCGCTCTTCCGCCAGCCGCAGGTGCGCTTCACCCACAAGCTCGCGGATCGCGTCGGCTTGGCCCTCGCCCTCGAGAACCCGTCGCCGGACATCACCGGCGCGAGTGGGGTCAGCCAGGTGCCCGACCTCATCGCGCGCGTCCGCTGGACGCCGGGAAAACATGGGCTGCTGGGGCTGAACCGCACGGGGTCCCATGTCCACACGGCCCTGCTCCTGCGGCAGCTTCGGGGCGAGCCGACCGACCAGCCGAACACGACGCTGTCCAGCTTCGGCTTCGGCGTCAACGTGAGCGGCCGCCTGCCCGCTCCTTTCGGCAGCGACCGCACGCAGGTTACGCATGCCGTCTACGCCGGGCGTGGCATCGGGCGGTACATCAACGACCTCGGGACGCTCGGGGGCCAGGATGCGGTCTACGATCCCGTCACCAACACCCTCCAGGCCCTGCCCGTGTTCGCGGCCTACATCGGCCTCGAGCGGAGGTGGAGCCAGTCCTTCCGTTCCACCGTCACCTACGGCTTCGTGGGCGTGGACAACCTCGCGATCCAGCCCCCCGATGCGCTGCACCGCACCAACCGCGGGTCGCTCAACCTGTCCTGGTCGCCGACGCCGCGGGTCGACCTCGTGATCGAGTACCTGCTCGGGAATCGCGTCAACAACGGCGGGACCAGCGGCTTCTCGAACCAGCTCCAGATCGGCGGCAATTTCCAGTTCTAGAAGCCGCCGGGCGCGCCGTCACCAGGAGACGGACCCTCCCATCCCGACGCCTCCGCCCGCGGCGTCGGTCATCGGGTGCAGCGTGAACGTGCGCTTGCGCCCGACCGGGTCTCCGTTCACGCGCACGACGGTCCGCCCCGTCACGTAGCCGATGGTCGCGCCCGCGATGACGTCGGAGAGATGGTGCTTGTTCGTGCTGATGCGCGACATCCCGATGGCGCCCGCGGCGAGATACGACGGGACCCCCACCTTCCAGCCGTAATGGGCATTGGCGACGGTGGCAAGGGCGAACGCTGACGACGTATGGCCGGACGGGAAGGAGAGGTTGTCGGACCCGTCGGGCCTCGTCCGCGAGGTGATCTTCTTCAGCGCCGACGTGTACACGGCGTCCACGACCAGGACCTGGGCCGCGTCGTAGGTGAAGGCCCGAAAGCGGCCGCCATCCGCCAGCCGGCCGGCGACGAAGAGGCCGAAGGTCGCGGGGAGCACGGTTTTCAGTCCTCCGGCCGTGGAGGCGGCGGAGGAGAGATTCGGGGCGCGGCCCCCGAGAGCGGACTCCGCCCCATGATCGAGCCGGAAGGCGGCACCGGTCGCCGCCGTCCCCACGAGGACGGGGAAGAGGTTGTCCTTGGCGAAGACGCCCACGAAGCTGCGGCCCAGGTTCTTCGGGAACTGTCCGAGCGTACGGCGGCCGTCACGTTCGGCATCCTCGCGCGGGAGGATGCGAACGGGAGCGGCGACGGACGGACCGGCGGCGGACGCGCCGCCGGTCAGGAGCAGGATGGAGACGACGGCGTGGATCAAGGCGCTCTCCTACCTCTGGAAGCGGAGGACGCCCGTGTTCGCGACGAGCTCGAGGTGCCCGTCGTCCGCGGAGGACCACGTCTGCGCGCCGGCCACGAGGTTCGCGAAGGTGGTGTCGACGGGCGCGGTGGCGGTACAGAAGGCGCGCGTGCAGCCCATCAGGCCCACGGTGAGCGACCCGTTGCTCCGCGCGGTGTAGCCGGCGAAACATCGATTGCAGTCGGCCTTGAGCTGGACGCGCGCATCGTCCCCGAACACGGCGCTGAAGGCTCCGGGATCGGCGATGGAGACCTCGTCCTGGCCGTTCTCGCGCAGCGACACGAGGCGCCACGTGCCCCCGGGAATGCTCGCGCTCACGGAGGCGGACGAGCCGCCGGGGATGGGAGATTCAGGCAGGGTCGTGCCGTTGGTCGCTCCGCACGAGGCCAGGGCCAACATCCAGACCGTACCGACGAGGGCCAGCGCCGTCTTCGTCTTCATGGTTTCTCCAATCGAGTCTGCCTCCTCGGCCACCGAGGAGCGTGATGACTCTCGCCAGGTAGATACGGGCCGGGCCTCTCCTCCCCTCAGGTGCGCGGCCAGGGCTTTTCCAAAAGATTTGCAAGACGGCATGGGACTTTGGTCCCATTGATGGGGGGGCGCCGCGGTTCTACAGTCCTGATTCGCGATTCCAGGAGGTTCGAGAAAGGGCCATGACCAGATCGACTGCCGTCCTGGGCGCCTGCGCCACACTCCTGGCGGCGATCGCGCTACATGCCGCGGGACCCTATGAGACTGCGCCGACCTTCAAGGCCTCTGCGCTCCTGCCGGCGACAGCGCTCAAGGGGCCGCATTTCAAGGTCGAGGAGCCCGTCACGCTCGAGGGTCTTCACCGGCGCTACAAGATCACTTCCGACTACGGGGCCTTCGATGCCCTGGGCGATCAGCTGCTCGCGACGCGCTTGAAGGAAGTCGAAGCGCTGGCGCGGCTGGCCGACACCAGCGAAGCCGAGGTCGCGCTGAAAGCCGTGGGAGGCGCGCTCGGGGGCGCGGCCAAGGGAGCGGCCAATGTCGTGGCCAACCCCGTCGAGACCGCCGCGGGCGTGCCCGGAGGCGTCGGGAAGATGTTCGGGCGCGTCGGCCGCTCGGCCAAGCGGACGGCCGAGAAGGGCAAGGAGGCCGTCAAGGAAGACGGCAAGGCGTCGCCGAGCCCGGGTGCGGAGTCCAAATCGGCGGGCGCCGCCGCCGCCGACGCCACCGGTGACGTCGCCAAGAGTGCCCTCGGCGTGAGCGCCGGACGTCGTCGCTGGGCCAAGGACCTGGGCGTCGACCCCTACACGAGCAATCCCGTCCTGGGCGCAGCCCTGGACAAGGTCGGGCAGATCGACGCCGCCGGCCGCTTCGCCACCAAGCTGGTGCCGGGTGTCGGCGCCCTCTCCATGGTCGCGAGCGTCAACGCCCTCGTGTATTCGAAGTCCCCGGAGGAGCTCCTCAAGTACAACGAGGACCACCTCAAGGCCATGGGCGCGTCCGCCGAGCAGAGCAAGGCCCTGCGCCTCAACAAGAACATCCGGCTCGGCCTGCAGACGCGGATCGTGGCCGCCCTCGACGCCCTCGCCGGCGTGGCCGACCGCCCCGCGTTCCTCGAGCGCGCGGCCACCGTGAATTCCGAGACGGGCGCCATCTACTACGCCATCAGCGCGGAGATGCTGGCCCGGTTCCATGCCACCTCCCCGCTCGCCCGGCTCGTGCCCACGCAGGCGGCGGCGGTCGCGCTCACGAAGGACGGCCGCCTCGTCCACCTCGTGCCCGCGGACTACGTGGCCTGGACGCAGCCCGTGGCCCAGGCCGTCGGTGGCGGCGTGCAGCGCGCGAAGGAGGACTTCGCGTCGGCGCGCCCGGAGGTCTGGATCACGGGCGGGGCCAGCGACCGCGCCCGGCGCGAAGTCACCGCGGTCGGCTGGAAGCTCGAGACGGGGAAGCTCGGACCGGAGAACCCTCTCGCGAAATCGGGAGGCCAGTGATGGCACGCCGGATCGGAGGTCGACCAATGGCCACACGCCGCCGCCTGATGCTCCTGATGCCCGTCCTGCTGCTGACCACGAGCTGCGGGGAGGTCATCAGCGGGCCCACGAAGCTGTCGGGCACCCAATGGAAGCTCGACAGCCTGCGCTCGGCCGCGGGCGTGGCCACCACGGTGGATCCCGAGCGCTACACGCTCCAGTTCACCGAGACCCTGCGCGTCGCCGCCCGCGCCGACTGCAACGTCTGCAACGGCCCCTACACGGTCGCGTCGATCGGGATCACCATCGGACCGCTCGCCTGCAGCCGCCAGGCCTGCGCGCCCGGCAGCCGTGGCAACGACTACGTGACACTCCTGGAATCGGCGAAGCTGTACAGCGTCGAAGGCGAAGCGCTGATCCTGGTCTCGGACAGTGGTAGTCTCCTCTACCGTCCCTAGAGGAGACCTATGAACTGGCGAGCGCGCGCGACCCTCGGATCGGCCGTCCTGCTCTTCGCTTCCCTGGGCGCCCGATCCTCCGCCGTGGCCGCTCAGTCGGCGCCGGCCGCCTCCCCGGCCCCCGCCGCGCTCCCGACACCCGACGCGACCCGGGTCCAGAAGAGCGCGTACGGGACCATGTCCGCGGTCGACAAGTCGCTCAGCGCCGTCGCCATGAAGACGAGGGAAGGCCAGCGGCTCGCCTGGAAGTTCCCTCCGCGCGTCATCGCCCAGATCGTCGACAACTTCAAGCCCGGCACTCCCATGATCGTCATCTACCGCCAGATCTCGGGCAGCGAGAAGAGGGTGACGGCGGTCGCCTTCCCCGGCTCGGCGGCCACTCCGATCTACGTGAACACTACGGGGGAACGCGTCACGGTGCGGACGAGCCCCATGGTGGAGGGCGTCTGCGGCCGGCCCGAGGCCGAGCCCATCAGCGAGTCCATACTGCCCGCCGACGGCCTGGCCGAGGTGCCGGAGGCGTGCTGGTGCTGCGCGGTCATCGGCGAGAGCTGCACGCCGGGCAACAAGTCCGGCAACGGCCGTGCGTTCCTCGTGAGCTGCTTCAAGTAGCCGCGCCGCTCCGGCCGACGGACTGATCCGCCGCCCTACTTCTCGAACGGGTAGACGCGCTTCCAGTCCTTCTTCATGTCCACCACCGTCCAGCCCCTGGCCAGCGCCTCGTCCCAGGCCTTGTCGAGCTTCCCGATGTGGGACGTGCGGTCGTAGGCCCACTCCCGATCGGCGTCGGTGTGGTGGACGATCCCCATGAAGCGCGGTCCGCCGCCGGCGGCCGTCCACTGCAGCATCTGGTGGTCGCCGTCGGAGTTGCCGAAGGCGAGGAGGGGCCGGCGGCCGATGAAGTGGTTGATGCCCACCGGCTTGCCGGGGCCGTCGTCGACGAACTCGATCTTCGGCTCCTTGAGGAGAACCGGGCCGCTCGGCCGCATCTCGAACTTCGTGACGCCGCTCGAGCCCACCACCTGCTCGGGAGGTATGCCGTAGGCCTTCTCCACCCACGGCCGCATGAACTCGATCCCACCGCCCGACACGATATATGTCTTGAAGCCGTTGGCGCGGAGGTACGAGAGCACCTCGACCATCGGCTGGTAGATCATCTCGGTGTAGAGCCGGCCGGAGCGCGGATGTTTCGCCGTGGCCGCCCAGCCGGCCACGGACTTGGTGAACTCCTCGGTCGTCATGCCGGTGTGCGTCGCGGCCAGGATGGGCATGATCCCCTTCTCGCCCTGGGCGAGGACGCCTTTGACGTCGCCGGCGAGCAGCATCTTGAACGGCTCCTGGGTCTTCCACTCCGGGTGCTGCGGCGCCATGGCCTTCACTTGATCGAGGGCGAAGGCGAGCTGGAAGTAGAGGGGCTGCTCCGACCACAGCGTCCCGTCGTTGTCGAAGGTCGCGATCCGCTCCGCCGGGGGCACGAAGGTGGACGCACCCGGCTTCGTGACGTCGCCGACGAACTTCACGATGGCCTGTTTCGCGGGACCATCGTTCCAGGAGGCGAGAGGATCGGTCTGGGCCGTCGCCGGCGCCGCCATCAGGGCGCTGCCGGCGGCGAGCAGGACGAGACGGGCGGGTGGCGGGATCTTCGTGGCGATGTTCCTCCAAGGTCGCACGCTACCGTTGAGCAGCCCGGTCATCCGCGCTGCTTGGTCGGCGATCACTGCGCTGGCCAGCGGGCGCGCAAGAGCCTTCATGACGTGCTCCTTCGAGAGGGACGGCTGCGAACGGCACGTGCTCACACAGCGAGACGCGATTTTCGGAACGGGAGTGAACGAGGTCTATGGGACCTTGGTCCAAGGTGTTCGCCCGGCCGTGATCCACCCGTTCTGGAACGGGTTGGCCTGCGCGCCGAGGTCCTACCTCTGCTCCTTCACCGTCCAGCCCTCGGCGCGGAGGCCCGTCTTCGCGGCGGCGGTGGCCGTCCCCGTGATCCGCATTTCGAGGGAGGTCACGGCCAGCTCCTCTCTGGCCCGGGCGGCCGACTCGGTCGTGATCCTCTGGATCTCTTCCGTCCAGCGCACCCAATCCACGGGTAACAGCGCGACCGCACGAGTGCCCCGCTTGGCAACGATGCCGCGCGAGTCGCCGAGGAGGGCGGAGACGGGTTCCGTCTTGTTCATGCTCGCGAGCCACTCGGCGCTCTCGACGAAGAACAGGGCTTCGCGCTCGTCCTCCGCGTCCGCGGCCGTATCGATGTAGTCGGCGCAACCCTTGATCTTCACCGCGTGGAGCGCGGCGATCAGCCTCGTCTGCATGGTGAGCGTGTAGTTGCCGTTGACGAGGTAGCGGGTAGCGCCCGGCTTCGACACGCCGATCTCCGCCAGCCGCGCCTCGTTGATCTTGCGCAGCTCTTCCGGGTCCTTGCTCCACACGAGGTCGCCGATCGTGGCCGTGCCGGACACCAGGACGGGCACGGGCAGGATGATCTTCGTGGCGATGGAGCCGGCGGTGTCGATCCTTCCGACATCGACGAGCGCCTTGTGCAGGACCGGGTTCGTCGAGTACGGATCGACGCCGAGCTTCCGCGCCCACTTGCGCGCCGCCCCGTTGACGCCGAGGACGCTGTTGGCGGCGCCTCCGGCCGCGTCCAGCGCCTTGTCGCTCGTCGATTCGCCGGGCTCCCCGGCCTTCTTGTCGTCATGAGTCGCCGAGTCCGCCGCTCGCTTGGCCTTGCGCCCGAGGTTGACGCCGAAGCGCTTGATCCCGCCGCCGATGCCCTTGGCGGTGCCTTCCGGGTCCTTCACGACGCTGACGACGCTCTTCCCGACGCCGAGGACGGCACCGCCGGCCGCCTTCGCGAAGATCTCACTCTTCGACACCTCCGACAGCCGCGCCAGCGCGTCCACCTCGCGCACCCGCGTCCGCAGGACGGTGCGCCCCTCGGCCTCGATGTTCCCGAAGTCGGAGACGATCTCGAACACTTGGTAGACGCCCTCGGCCGTCACCGTTTCCGAAACGGCGAAATGCGGGCCCTTGCGGAGGTCGGCGGGAAGGATCCTGGAGGCCTGGAACGTCGGCGCCGGCTCGAAGGCGGGCACGGCGCCGGCCAGCATCAGAACGACGGCCCCGGGGACTATGGTGACTCCACGCATGCACGCTCCTGCCCAAGACTACTACTCGATCGCAGGAGCGAGGACGCCGCGTCGCTACTTGAGCGCGCCGGCGAGCAGGCCCGCCACTTCGGCGCCACCTTTGGTCTCGACCGCCTTCACGAGCGACGGCGTCAGCTTCAGGATCGTTTCCGGCTTCAGACCCAGCTTGGAGAGGGCGCCGGCGGCGGCCACCACACCACCCGTGCTGGCCGCCGTCTTGCCGAGGAGGGCGTCCATGGCTCCAGCCTTGGCATCCTTCGCGGGCGCGGCCTTGATCAGGCCGTCCATGTTCGGCACCGCGCTCGCCACCTTCGTGAAGTCGGCGGCCGTGAGCTTGGTCTTGGCCACGCCGAAGAGGGCGCCGGCCGCCCCCTCGGCCTGTGCGGGCGTGACTCCGAGGTCCTTCACGAGCTGTCCCACCAGCTCAGGGCTGGCCGTCTGGTCCACCGTCCTGTCCGCCGCCGAAGCTGCGGCCGAAGGCGGCGTCTGGGATGCCTGCGCGAAAGCCCCCGCGGCCGCCAGGAACAGCACCGTGGCCATCGTGATCATCTTCTTCATGTCTGACCTCTCAAGGCCGGGCATACCCGGGCGGTATCCGGAACGCGCGTGATTCACGGGTTTCGTAACGCCGGCAACCAGGACGACGGGCGGATTGTCGGTAGCGGGAGCGGCCGGGGAAATGGGACCTTGGTCCCATAGGCCATCGCGCCTCCCGCGCCCCACCCCTCATGGGACCAAGGTCCGATAGACCCCGGCGCGACCGGTCCTTATCGTTGGCGCGAACTCATGATAGATCCGCGTGTCCAGGGGCGAGGTTCCATGACCATTGCACTGCGCCGTCTTCTCTCCGGTGTGGCCGCCGCGGCCCTGCTCTCCGGAGCTCCCGCCTTCGCCGCCGACCCGCCGGAGCACGCCGCGCGCTGGGGTCTCAAGTGGCTCTACGGCGTCGGCACGGTCGGCGGCGACTACGGCAACGGGCTCGAGAAATACCAGAACATCGACTACGAGCTGTACCGCAAGAGCCCGAAGGGCGGCTGGCGCTACGGCCTCGGCTTCGGCTTCGGGTCCTTCGCCATGAAGCCGCCCTACGCGGACCTCGAGGAATTCGGGCTCCTGCGCACCTACCTGACGGGGGCAAAGGTCTTCCGCGCGGACAAGAGCATACGGCCCTACCTCGAGCTGCAGGCCGGCGTCGCACGCGCGCATCCGCGCAGCCTCCTGTTTGCCATACGGCCGGTGCCGGAAGACCTCCAGATCGGGGACAGCCCGACCAAGCCCCAGAACGGCTTCATGGTGGCGCTCACTCCGGGCGTCGAGATCTCGATCAACCGCTCGTTCTCCGTGGACGCGTCCGTGCAGTTCGACGCGTTCCACACGGATGAATACGACCTCACGCCCATCGGCCAGCCGCCCGCCTCGTCCGGCTCGACCTTCGCCGGCCGCCTCGGCTTCAACTGGGTCCCGAACGGAGGAGGAGAGGGGAAGAAAGACGCGTGGGGCGTTCCCCGGAGCTACGGCTGGGCGCTGGGGGAGGTGCTCGCCATCAACCACGTGGCCTCCCGCCGCAACGAATACAAGCGCAACGCCAACTTCAACCAGATCAGCCCGCGGAGCTTCTACCACAACATCTCGCACGGCTTCGATTACGACGACAACGAGTTCCGCACCAACCAGCTCCAGCATCCCTTCAACGGCAGCGCCTACTTCAACTCGGCCCGCGCGAACGGTATCGGGTTCTGGACCTCGTCCGCTTTCGCCCTGGGCGGGGCGTTCGTCTGGGAGTGCTGCGGGGAAACGCATCCCATGTCCTTCAACGACATGGTCAGCACCGGGATCGGCGGAATCGCGCTCGGGGAAATGATGTACCGGATGTCCTCGAAGATCCTCGACAACGGCGCGACGGGCAAAGGGCGGATCTGGAAGGAGACGGCGGCGTTCCTGGTGGACCCCATACGCGGCTTCAACCGCCTGGTGTCCGGCCGCATTTCGGACCAGGCCGCGAACCCGAGCGACCCCATGGACTGGCATCCCCCGGGCGGCGGCAGCTTCCTGGCCCTGGGGGCGCGGACGATCGGGCGCGGCGAATCCATCAGCGAGAACACGAAGACGACCGGATACTTCGAGTTCACGCACGCCTTCGGCAACCCCTTCGACAACGAGCGCAACAAGCCCTTCGACTCCTTCGACCTGACCCTCCAGTTCAACTTCGGCGACAAGGTGCCCCTCGGCCAGGCCCAGGTGGTGGGCACGCTCTACAAGAAGGGGCTGGGCGGCGATGCGCATCCGAACCACGTCCTCGAGATCGCGCAGCACTACGACTACATGAACAACGAGGACTACGAGTTCGGCGGCCAGAGCTTCGGCCCGGGCCTCCTGTCCCGCTTCAAGCTCGGCGAGCGATGGGGCCTGCACACGCGCGTGGACGCGACGGCGATGCTCCTGGGCGCCATCAACTCCGAATACGCGAAGATCGCCTCCGTCAACGACCGCGAGCGCCTGCGCGAATACGATTACGGTCCGGGGCTCGGCGCGGCCGCGGAGGCGATCCTCACCCGCGGCGGGCGCCCCCTCCTCTGGGCCGGCTATCGCTTCCAGTGGATCAACGTCAGCAACGGCTCCGTGTACAACAACGACCAGCTCGGGATCAGCTCCAGCGCCGAGCACTACATCCAGATGGCGGGGGTGCGCTTGACCATTCCCCTCTACCGCAGCCTGGGCGTGGGCGGCGACGGCATCATGTTCTTCCGCAAGAGCCGCTATTCCCTGCCCCAGTTCGCGGACATCGACCAGCGCAACCCGCAGGCGCGCGTCTACCTCACCGTCAACGGCGTGCGCGAGTAAACGGTCCGAGCTCTCCCGCCCTACTTGGCGCCGCTCACCGTCTCGTGGGCGACGCGGTGGTTGAGCTTCTGCACGGGCCGGGCGTTGTCGCCGAGGACACGGTGGAAGGCGGCGAGCTGGTCGCTGGACATCTGCGCGCGCCCCTTCAGGACGAACCACGTCACGTTCTCCGAGCAAGGCGGAGTCGTGAGCGAGCCAGCGTACGTGTAGTACTGGGACGTATCAGGCAGGGTCTGCGCGAGGTTGACGAGCCGTGAGTGCGCGTCGACCTGTGCTCCGCGCTTCTCCGGAAGGCCGTCCGCCATCAGGGCGGACAGGAACGCGTTCTCCTTTCCGACCTCGAAGAGCACCCCGATGACGACGAGCTTGTCCGATCCCGCGTCCTTGAAGACCACGTGCATCTCCATGGCGGCATGGGCGCCGTGGACGGTGTGCTCGGACGGGGTATGGAAGTGGAATTGCTTGAGGTCGTAGCGGACGCCCCCGACGGTCAAGGAGCTGCCCGCCCGGTACTCCTCCTCGATCGTGTGGCCGTTGTTGATCACGGCGACCGGCGTCTCCTTGAGGTCGGCCTGCAGGCGCGTCAGCTCCTTGTCGGCCACGGCCTGGTCGATGTCGATCGGCGACTGTCGCTCCGTGGCCGCCGTCGCCGCGCAGGCTTCCCAGCCCGGGGTCTTCGCCCAGAAGCGCGGCCCGTGGGTGCCGGAGTAGCCCCAGTCCTCGGCGTGGAGGCCGGCGCTGATCGGAACCACGATGCCGAAGACCGCCGCCGCCATCCGGACCGCACGCCAATCACGCCGTCTCGGGTTCGCCTTTGGAAGATGCATTTTTTCAAGCTCCACATGTATCGATGAACTACGACGGAGGGCCGGGCGACGGCGCCGGCTCGGGGACGAAAAGGGCCCACACCGGCCAGTGATCACTCGCGCGGGGGCCGCCCTTGGCCACGCCCGCGCTCGTCCCCTCTGCCGGGCGGAGGCCGCGGACGAAGATGTGGTCGTAGGAGAACGGGCCGATCGAGTGACCGATGTGTCTCGTCGGCCAGAGGTAGCCGCGGGCGAGCGCGCGACCGCCCACGCCGTGGCTGTTGAGGTCGCCGGCCAGGATGACGGGATCCGCAACCGATTCGGCATCCGCCAGCACCGCATCCAACTGGTGCCCGCGGCCGCCTCCGCCCATGCCCCACGGAGACGTCAGGTGCACGGAATAGACGGTCAGGGCGCGGCCGCCCACGCGGACCGAGGCCGCTACCGCCGCGCGCGCCTGGTGCGTGCCGTGGCTCACGCCGGGGAGCAGGACCTTGTGGCTGGATTCGATGGGCCAGGGCGAGAGCACGGCGTTGCCGAAATCCTGGCCCGAGCTCGGGCGGGAGGCGGGATAGTAGACGTAGTTCATGCCGAGGGCGCGGGCGATGGCTTCCACGCCGGCGGCGTGCATCTCCTGGAGCGTGACGATGTCGGCCCCCCGCAGCGGATCCTGGCCGAGGGCGGCGATGGCCTCCGGGATGCGCTTCCCGTATTCGACGTTGAAGCTCACGACGCGCAGCACCCCGTCGTCGGCGGGAGAAGGCGCGACGTCCGGCCCCCCCGCGTACCGCGGCCCGTCGCGGTCGAGGTAGTTGTGGACGCTCGCGCAGGCGGCGGTGAGCGTGACCGCGGCGAGGAGGCCGAAGATCAGAGATCGCGGCGTGCGCCCAGCCCCATGCGCGTCGCCGTCGCGCCGCTGAATTCGCCCGAGCGGCCGCTGGCGACGCGGCTGTCCACGTCCACCTCGAGCTTCGGGCCCTGGCTGGCCGAGGTCTCGGCCGCCCGGCGCGCCTCCAGCATGGCCGGCGCACGCGTCTCCCACCACACCCTCGCCTCCGCCTGGGTCCATGTCGCTCCCCTCCAGCCTTCTTCGATCTGCGCCAGCAGCGCGGCCGCGTCCGCCGGCCGGTCCTCCGGACGCTTGGACAGGCAATTGAGGATCAACCGCTCGAGGAACGGGTCGACGGCGACGCTCAACCTCTCCGAGGGCGGCAGCGGAATGGAGTGGAGATGGTGCCCGATGATCTCCACTCCCGACTTCCCGGTGAAGACCGGCTGGCCCGTGATCAGCGCGTACGCCACCCCGCCCACGGCGTAGACGTCGCTGCGCGCATCCACCGGCGTGGAGCGATTGATGGACTCCGGGGCCATGTAGAGCGGCGTGCCGACGATGTGGTGGGCGGCGGTGAGCCCGGCGTCGTCGGTGGCGACGTCCTTCACCAGGCCGAAGTCCAGCACCTTCACCACGTCGTAGAGCCCGCCGCGCTCGCACAACATCACGTTCGCCGGCTTCACGTCGCGGTGCACCAGCCCGATGCGGTGGGCTTCGGCCAGGGAAGCGCAGATCTGTTTCACGAGATGCACGACCCGCGCCTGCGGTTGCGGACCGTCGTCCTTGACCAGGCGGTCCAACGGGATCCCGGGCAGGTACTCCATCGCGTAATAGAAGATGCCCTCTTCCGTGCGCCCGTAATCGTAGATGGCGATCGTGTTGGGATGGCTCAGCGCGCTGGTGAGCTGCACCTCGCGCTCGAAGCGGGCCAGCGCTTCGGAGCTCGCGACCTGGGAGCGGATGAGCTTGACCGCGGTGGGCCGGCGCAGGAAAGCGTGGCGGGCGCGGTAGACCGCCCCCATCCCGCCCTCGCCGATCTTGTCCTCCAGAGTGTATTGCCCCAGCCGGTGGGCGCGCGCGACGTCCTGCTGGAGGCCGTAGATCCGTCGTGAGGACACGGCGAGGGCCAGGGCGCCCAGCAGCAGTCCGACGGCGAGGATCGCGAACGCGCGCCGGACGACCCAAAGGTTCGCGTAGGCCTCGTCACGGCCCACTTCGCTGACGAGGCCGATGCCCCATTCGGGAAGCCACCGCCACGTCCCCACGACGGTCTGCCCGAGATAGTTGCGGTAGCCGTCCACGTTCACGCCCGGCCGCCCGGCCACGACCTCCGCCGCCGCCCAGGTCAGGGGCCAGGTGTTCGGAGGCGTCGCCGGCCGGGTGCCCGGCGCCAGCCGGACGCCGGGATCGCGGAGCATCAAGGCCGCGGTGGCCGTGCCGTTCGCCTCCGCCGGCAAGAGGTCGAGCGACGCCACCTCCTCCGCGAAGCGGGTCGTGGAGACGAGGCGCCCCTCCCCGTCCACGGCGTAGGTCTCGCCGGACCTTCCCAATCGCCCGGGGTTCACGACCTCGGAGACCTGGGCGGGGTCGATCCGGAAGGCGAACACCGCGATGGGCGCGCCCGCACGGTCGCGCACGGGCACGAGCACGAAGGCCATGGGCGTGCTCGTGAACCGCTGCTTGAGCGTCGGCGCCAGGAACGTCGGCTTCCCGGAGAAGGCCTTCGCGGCCGCGTCTGCCACCGCCATCGTCGAGCGGTCGCCGATCCGCTCGTCCACGATGCGCGCGATGTACGTCCCGCCCTGGTCGATGATGAAGTAGCCGGCCGAGCCCTGCTGGGCCACGACGGGGGCGAGGATGGCGCGCAGGGCGGCCTGGGCGGGCGCCCCCTTCAGCGCGGACGCGTCGCCGCCGCTGCGGCGCGCGACGGCCATCAGCTCGGCGACGTGATCCTGCACGCGCGGATCGGACACGAGGACCGTCGCCAGGTCGGCCTGGGCGGAGAGCCAGCGGTCGAGGCCCGCCGCATCCGTGAGGAGCGTCGTCTCCAGCGCGGAAGCCACGCGGCGGCGCAGGTCGGACGCAATCGTCACATAGGCCCAGAGGCCCACGGCGGCCACGACGGGAAGGGCGAGCAGCGGCCAGGCCCAGGCCGGCAGCCGGAGCCCGCGCGCGGCCGGACCCTCGCTCACCGGAGCCTCTGCCGCTGGTTCGCGGGCTTGGTCCCGCTCGCGAAATGGAACTGGAAACCTCCCGCCTCACTCCAGCCGAAGTCGAAGCGCACCTGCTCCGCGCCGGGCGCGAGCAGCCGTACCCCCGCCCCGACGCCCGCACGGAATCGGTTCGCGGTGAACTCATCGGACTCGCTCCAGGCCGTCCCCAGGTCCGAGAAGAGGGCGAGCTGCAGGCCGAGGCTGTAGGCCCATTTGAAGATGTCGCGGCGCGCCAGGGGGAGCAGGTTGAAGTTGTATTCGGCGGTGGCCAGGAACTGGTTCTTCCCGTGGAGAGCCG
>Ga0207662_10000369_pt1 | contig 20255 bp, 15 predicted proteins | sample KBSS33LmetaG_FD_184338 | JGI IMG/M metagenome (GOLD analysis project Ga0207662, IMG submission 184338) | Switchgrass rhizosphere microbial communities from Kellogg Biological Station, Michigan, USA - KBS S3-3L metaG (SPAdes) (version 2) | ecosystem: Host-associated > Plants > Roots >... | reverse complement strand
GCCTGCGCCCACGCGATGGAACATGGGGACCCTCGAAGGGTCCCCAATCCCCCCCGCGACGGGCTCCGGCGAGCAAAGCTCGCCTGCGCCCACGCGATGACGGTGTAAAAAGAGGACAGTCCCAGCGGCCTGGATCACAATCGCGGCGCGGAATATGTCATCTAGCCTTCGTTCCCCCGTGAGCCAGTTAAGTTTTCAATGTTTACGCCGTTGATCGCCCATCCCGCACGTGGATCGCGCTAGAGAGGATAGAAGTATGCCGTCGAGGGTGGTGCAGCCGGGCGAGTCGGGGGCGGTGCGCCTCGAGGCCGTTGCCGGCGACGCGACGACGCCGTCGCCCTGGGTTCCGGGAAAGGAATTCAGCAAGTACGAGATCGAATCGCGCCTCGCCGCGGGCGGTATGGCGGAGGTATGGCGCGCGAAGATCAAGGGCGCGCAGGGCTTCGAGAAGCGAATCGTCATCAAGACGATTCTGACCAAGCTGCAGGACCGTCCCGATGTGGTGCAGATGTTCATCACCGAGGCGGCGATCGCCGCGCAGTTCGGTCACGCGAACATCGTTCACATCTTCGACTTCGGTCAGCTGGAGGGGCGTTACTTCATCGCGATGGAGTACGTCCCCGGCGTCACGCTGCGGGTCGCGCACAAGCGGATGCGCGCGCGCGGCGAGCGGCTTCCGATCACGAGCGTGCTCCACGTACTGGCGGACATCTGCGACGCGCTCGAGCACGTCCACGAGGCCGCCGACGCGCGCGGCCCGCTGGGCCTCGTCCACCGTGACATCAGTCCGGACAACATCATCATCTCCACCAGCGGCAGCGCGAAGCTGATCGATTTCGGCACCGCGCGCTCCACCGCGCGCACGCCCTTCACCCGGCAGTTCATCGGCAAGTACCGCTACTCCGCGCCCGAGCGCGCGCGCAAGGTGTCCGAGGATCGCCGCAGCGACATCTGGTCCGCGGGCGTGATCATGTACGAGTGTCTCACCGGCAAGCGCCCGTTCGAGGGGACGGACCAGGAGGTCGTCAACGCCGTGCTCGCGAGCCGCGGCTGCGATCCGCGCGGCCTCGTGCCGTCCATTCCGGCATCCGTCGCGGCGGTGGTCGTGAAGGCGACCGCGCAGAATCCGGACGACCGGTTCCAGACGGCGCGCGCGATGCGCGAGGCGCTGATCGCTTGCCTGCGGGAGGTGGGAACCGGGGGCCGGGAGCGCGAAGTGACGGCGGCGCTCGCAGACCTGCTGGAGGCACCGCACGCGCCGGACCGGACGCTGTCGTTCGTGCCGCCGCCGGAGGCCGTGCCCGAGCCAATCGGCGCGGAGGTGGAGGAGAAGACATCCACCGACGCGATCGCGCTGTGCGAGGTGGAGATCCTCGACGCGTCGGGGCCAATCCGGAACCTGGACGAGCCGCCGCCGCCGGTGGTCGCGACGCTCAGGGCTTCGCTGCCGCGGTCGCCGCCGCCGATTCCGCCTGCCGCGCAGGTCGCGCCGCCGGTTTCGATCTTCGCGCCGCCCGCGGCGCCGTCGGGGACCGCCGTGCGCGGTTGGCGGACGCGGCCGTCGCACGCGCGGTCACCCGAGGAGGAGCGCTCGGCGCGCGAGCGCGCCGTCGAGTTGTTCGACCGCGGTGTCGAGCTCCGCATTGGCGGCCACTACGGCGAGGCGCTGGACGCCTGGGAGAGGGCGCTGGCGCTGGCGCCCGACAACCGCGTCTACCAGTCGAACGTGGCGCGGTTGCGCGGCGAGCTCGATCGGCTGCGCGCGGCGACGCCGGAGACGGACGTTGCGACCGCACTCCGCGAGCTGGTGGCCGTGTGCACGTCTCTCAAGATCGGCATCGTCGAGGCGTCGGCGGTCACGGAGTCGAGCATCCGCGTCGTGGTGCGTGAGTGCGTCGCCTGCGCGGACATCTACCAGTCCGGACACGTCATCTGCCACTACGAGGCGGGATTGATCGCGGGCGCCGGGGCGGCCATCTTCAAGCGACCCGCGAGCGTCCAGGAGACCGCCTGCACGGGCGGTTGCGGCGACGACGCGTGCCGCTTCGAGATCACCCTCAGCTGAACTCGGGCGGCATTTCTTGCGCGTGTCTCGGCAGAGCTTCGTCCGGTCGAGGTAGCGTGCTCGACGAGCCGCGCAGCGCCAGTGTCTCCATCGGGCGACACATCCGGCGCCGCAGCGTCGAGCGGTCGCGAGCGGCGCGGGGAAATGACACGCCGAGTTGGCCCGCCAGTTGCTGTTGAGTCCACCCATGAAATTGATCACTGCGACCATGGTTGGGCTTCTCGCGCTCGTGGGCGCGACGACGGCAGCCCGCGCCGACGTCGCCGCGCTGTTCGCCGACGGCCACGGCGGCATCGGGAGCAACCCCGGCACCGCCGAGACGGCCGGCGGCAGCGGGAACCAGTCCAACGCGGGCCTCGGCTACGGTGTCGGCGCCCGGCTCCTGATCTTCGAGGGCTACTACGACCACACCGGCTTCGGCGGCGGCGCGGGCGTCAGCCGCGGCATCCTCGGCCTGCGCGGCGGCTTCGGAACGAAAGACGCGCGCCTGGTCCTGCGCGCCGGCGGGGGCGTCATCGAGGAACAGGGCGGCGCGCTGTCGGGCCGCGCGTCCGGAATGCCCGAACGCAGCGGAGAGGTGGGCCGCGTGGGTGCCGCCTTCGAGGGGCGGGTGTCGCCGTTGTTCCTCGTCGGCATCGGCGTCGACGGCGAGGCGTTCTCGCTGCCGGCCGCGATCGGTCCGACCGGATCGGCCGCGTCCATCGTCGGCACCGACCTGTTCGCGAACTTCCATCTGCTGTTCGAGCTCGGCGTCTGACCCCCGCGGTCAGTGCGTGAGCACGAGCTGGCGCTGCAGCCAGGATTCGCCGCCGCGGTCGTCGCGAACGACGACCCAGATCGTGATCAACGAGTTGCCCATCGAGTCGGTCGGGAGGCCGCCGGTCTCGGTGGGCAGCGTCAGCTTCGATTCGAGTGGGATCGGGCCGGTCGGCACGAAACCAGGCATGGGCTCGCTCGAGGTGACCGCCGGCGAGAACGTCCCCGCCGTCGCGAAGAACCGGTAACGAAGCGTCTCGCGGTCGACATGAAACGGTACCGCCTGGTGCGTGTCGGGATCGATCACCGTGGTCCAGAACGGCTCCGCGGTCGCGGGCGCGGGCCGGATCCAGATCGCGGTGGTGCCGGCCGGCTCCTCCCGCGGCATGTTCTCGTCGAGCGTTTTCGGCTGGTCGATCGGCGTGAACGTCGTTTCGTCGCGTAGCAGAAACGAGTCGAGCATCGCCATCTGCGGCGTCTGGTTCGGCGTCTGCGCGGGGTCGATGCGCCGCGCCCAGTAGAGAACGCGCTTGATGGCGCGGATCTCCTCGATGCCGGTGTCGGGCGTGCCGGCGTCGACCTTGATGTCGAACGTGAACGGCATCCCCAGGTCGAAACCGCCGTGGAGGTTGCCGTACTGATCGGGAAACACGTCCTGCATGAACGCCTGCTTCAACTGGTCGGCGGTCGGCTGCACGGTGACCGACGTGCCCGCGTCGGCCGGTTGATCCCACAGGATCCAGGTCGTCGGGCTGTTCTCGTCGCACAGCGCGCTGCCGACCGTCGTGCGCGCGCCGCCAGAGGGAAACGCGCCGCCGCCCTGACCGCCCCCCGGCGGCGCCGGCGCGAATGGGTCGTTGGGGCACGCGCTGATCGTGTACTTCACCGGACGCATGTTTCCGGCCGGATCGGCGATCAAGGGCGTGATCGTGATGGGCGGGTTGTTGGCGGGATCCACGACGGGCATCGCCGGGTTGCTGAGGTCGACGTCGAGGACGATCTCCGACGGCTCCGCCTTGACGGCGAGCACGCGCAGGTCGACGACCGTCGTCGGGTCGGCGAAGTTCGTGCACGCCGCCGCCGAAGCAGCCAGCGCGGTCATCGCGAGCGGGCGTCTCAAAACCGGCCCCTCACGCCGAGGATCGGCAGGATCGGCACCCCGCGCAGCGGCGCCGACTCGCGCGAGCGATAGTCGTAGAGGATGCCCTCTGCGTTCTCGGAGTTCAGCACGTTGATGATGTCGACGTAGACGCCGAGCACCCAGCGGTCGAAGGTGAACCGCCGCTCGACGCGCACGTCCAGCTCGCTGTAGATGGCGTTGCGCGCGGATCCGGGCGGGCCGTTGATGCGCGTGTACGTCCCGAAGTCGGCGTCGAAGAACGAGCTCATCACCGGCGTCCGCGGCGTCCCGGTGACAAGGCGATAGCTGGCGCCCGTCTCCCAGTTGCGAAACTTGTAGCTCGCGACGACGATCAGGTTGTGGGTCTGGTCGAACGGGCCGGGACGCCACGACAGATCGCTTCCGTTGCGCGGCATCCCGTTCATCATCATCGGCACGCCCTCCGCCAGCGTGCCAGCGACCTCCGACTTCGACAGTGTGTACGCGATCCACCCGTAGAAGTGCTCGGTGATGTTGTGGCGGAGCCACAGCTCGAGGCCGTACGATCGCGAACGGCCCGTGCTGGAAAAGTGGTCCGTGCTGGCGACGGGCAGATCGTGGCGGCGGACGAAGTAGACGGTCGCGGTGACCTCGTCGGCGTCGGTGAACTTCTTTTCGGCGCCGATCTGGTACTGGTCGGCCCACGGCAGCGCGAGGTTCGGGTTGCCGTACACGCGGTCCAGGAATTCGGGGTTGGGCAGCTGGTGATAGATGCCGACGGCGCCCTTGAGCGCCAGCCGCGGCGTCAGCTCCCAGCGGACGGCGAGCCGCCGGTCGAACGAGAACTTGTCCGTCTGGACCACGTGGTAGTAGTCGAGGCGCAGGCCGGGGACGATCCGCAGCGACGGGATCGGATTCCACTGGGCCTCGATGTATCCGGCGGGCGCCGTGTCGTACAGCGACCGGCTGACGTCCATCGCCGGCGGCATCGTCGAGCCGATGGTCCGTCCCTCGCGCGGGAACGGCAGGTCGGTGTAGTGCGCCCAGTCGTAGCTGAGGACGAAGTCCAGCCCCAGCGACAGCGCTATCTTCGGACTGAAACGCTGGCTGATCTCCTCGCGCCCCCACAGACGGTGGTAACGCTGGTAGCCGCCGAACACGCCCGTCGACAGGCTCTGATCGCCGTAGCCGTAGGTGGCCGACAGCCGAGAGTTCCAATTACCCAGCGAGCCGACCCACTCGCCCATCACGTGGTGAAAGCCGATGTGCGTGTCGGACGTGAGCTTGACGTTCGGATCCGACGCGATCACCTCCAGCGAGTCGCTGCTGCCGTACGCCATCAGCGCCACACGCCCGCCGCCCGCGACGTCCTTTTCGGCGCGCGCCTGATAGTCCCAGTACACCGGCACGACCGTCACGAACGTCGAACCGACCCGGTTGGGGATGAAATACGGCAACAGCTGATCGATGTAACTTCGTCGAAACGAGACGCTGGTGCGCACGCCGCCCGGCAGCGGGCCCTCCACGTAGGCCGACGAATCGCGCAGGTTGACGTCGGCCGCGCCGTGCAACGTCCGTCCGACGTCGCCCTTGATGCCGACGTCGACGACGCCGCCGATGAAGCGGCCGTACCGGACGCCGAACCCGCCCGGGTAGAAGTCGATCTTGTCGATCAGGTTCGCGGTGAACACCGACGGGCCTGCCAGGAAGTGGTAGAGGACCGGGATCGGTTCGCCGCCGATGAACACGCCCGTGTCGGACGGATTCGCGCCGCGCACGATGAGCAGGCCCAGGCCGAACGGCGCGCGCGCGACGCCGGGCATGTTCTGGAGCACGCGCAACGGATCGCCGATGGTCCCCGGAACGGTGGTCAGCTCCGCCTTGGTCAGCGTCTGTTTCGTCTCCTCGGGGTGCTCGGCGCGCGCCCGGACGCGGGTCTCGTAGAGGCCGCCGGAGCTTTTGCGGGCGAAGCAGCTCCATTCGACCGGGTTCGGCCCGCCCAGCTCGGCGGCGGAGAAGTCGCGGACGCAGGGCTCATGCGCCGTGTCAGAAACCAGCACCCGCAGGTCCGCCGGGGCGGGCATGCGGATCTCGAACCGCCCGTCGTCGTCCGTGGCACCGGCCGGCTCGGCGAGCCGGTCGCCCCCGCCCGGTGCCGCCCCGCGGCGAATCATCGCAATGTCAGCGCCGACGAGGGGTTCGCGGGTGCCGCGCTCTCGAATCAGGCCCCGGACGACGACCCGTGACGGCGTCGGCGGGGGCGGCGGCGCGGCGTCCGCCGACGCCGATCCGGCGTCCGCGGCGGGCTGGCCCCCGTCGGTGGTGGGTGCTCCTCCGTCGGGGGAAGGCGCGCCTCCGTCGGCTCCGGCGATTCCGTGAGCCATCCGGGGCTGGAAATGGATCGTGTATTCGATACGTATGGCTGCAGGCTTGCCGTCGACTTCAGCCGGGACGAACTCCATCTCGCGCGCCGCCGCGACCGCCGCCTCGTCGAAGCCATGCCCGCCCGACGCCTTGACGGCGGCCGCCGTCACGTGTCCGTCGGCGGCGATGTCGATCGCGAGCGTGACGTCCCCGCCGACCCCGGCATCGAGGGCCTCCGAGGGGTACACCGGCTCGACCTTCTTCTTGATCGCCGGGGGTTTGGTCAGTTTTGGCGCCGGGGGAGCCCGCTCCGGAGGGGGGGGCAGGGGCTGGTCCAGCTGCCCGACGGCCCGCGTCGCGAATGTGACGGCCGAGGCGACCACGCAAGCGGCGAAGATCCCGATTCGGAAGAACGTACGGAGCTTCACAAGCGCGCGGAACTTTACCTGATGGCAGGCGTTTCTTCGACGTGGCATACCCCCTGGCCCGCTTGCTGCCCGAGGCCAGATCGGATTCAATCATGCAGTCCCAAATGAACGAGGGGAATGGCGCCGCGGACGCCAAACCGTCGCAGACGCTGGCGATTGGCGAGGTGGTGGCGGACAAGTACCGGATCGAGCGGCTGCTCGGCAGCGGCGGGATGGCGGAGGTCTACGCGGCGATCAACATCCGCACCGATCGCCGGGTGGCCCTCAAGTGGATCCTCCCCGCGCTCGCCGCCAGCCACGAGGTGCTCGCGCGCTTCCGCCGCGAGGCGCTGGCCGCCGGGCGCATCAATCACCCGAACGTCGTGACCATCTTCGACGTCGTCGAGCACCAGGGCTCCGCCTGCCTGGTGATGGAGCTGCTGTCGGGCGAGACGCTGGCCGATCGCATGAAGCGGACGGGGCCGATGGCGTTCGTCGAGGCGGTGGCGATCATGCTGCCCGCGATGCGCGGTGTCGCGGCCGCGCACGCCCACGGCGTCATCCACCGCGATCTCAAACCGGACAACATCTTTCTGTGCGAGGACGCGGACGGATCGATCCGCGACTGCAAGGTGCTGGACTTCGGCGTCTCGAAGCTGACCGTGGCCGACGCGGCGACCACGGGCGACATCACCCTGTCCGGCAACGTCGTCGGCACGCCGGAATACATGGCGCCCGAGCAGGTGCGGGCGGGCAAGCACGCCGACCATCGCATCGACATCTATTCGTTGGGCGTCGTGTTCTACGAGATGCTCGCGGGGCGGCCGCCGTTCGTGGGCGAGCACTTCTCGGGGCTGATGCTGGACATCATGCAGCGCGATCCGCCGCAGCTCTCCAGCCTGCGAACGGACGTTCCGCGGCGGTTGGCGGGCGTGATTCACCGGGCGCTCGCCCGCGATCTCGATAAGCGCTATCCGGACATGCCGTCCTTCATTCGCTCGGTGGAGGACGTCGGCCGGGAAGAGCTGAAGCTGGCGATGGGGACGCCGCCGGAAGGGTTGATCACGCAGATCGCGATGCCGCGGCTGACGCCGGACGGCCAGTTCGCCGCTCCCAAGGACCGGCGCGCGGTCCAGATCGCGATCACGATCGGCCTGGGCGCGGCCGCGGCCCTGGGGGTGTTGTTTTGGACGGAGCAGCGCCAGCCGCCGCCTGCTCAGGTTGGCGCACCGGCGCAGCCTTCGCCCGTGGCGGTGCCCGGCCCGTCGGCCCCGCCCCCGGCTGTTCTGCCCGCGCAAGTCCCAGCCGCGGTCCCGCCCTCGCCGCCCCCGGTCCAGGCCGTCGAGGCTCCCGAGCCCGCAGAGAAGACGCTCGAGTCTGCTCGGCCGGAGGAGGCGAAGCCCGCGCTGCAGCACTCGTCCCACCGGGTCGCCACCCATTCTCCGGCGGAGCCGCCGCGGGAGCTGCCGAAGGCCCAAGCCCCGAAGCCGCCGGTCAGCATCCCGCCTGCGAAGACAACTAACCCGTCGAGCCAGAAGAACCGAGCTGGTAAGCTGTCGGTCGATGACTTTTAGAGGAACGCGGCTCCGAGCCGCGTTGGTCGCTTCACTCGTCACCCTCGCCGGTGCGGCCACCGCTCGCGCGGCGGACGACGACACGCCGGTGTCGGTGCTGATCGGCGACGCCGTCGCCGAGTACGACGCGGGACATTTCCAGGAGGCGCGCGCTCTCTTCCGTCAGGCGCACGACAAGTCGCCGACGGCGCGCACGTTGCGCGGCATCGGGATGTGCTCGTTCGAGCTGCGCGACTACGTCGAGGCGACGCGCGCGCTGACGGCGTCGCTCCGCGACCAGAGGCGTCCGCTGACCTCCGAACAAAAGCGGCACGCCGAGGCGTTGCTCGCGCGGGCGCACACGTTCGTCGGCCGGTACACGGTGAAGGTCAAACCGGAGGGCGCGTCGCTGTTCGTCGACGGCAAGCCGGCGGAGCTGGAGCCAGACAATGTCCTGCTGCTGTCGTTCGGCCGTCACCAGCTGTCGTTGCGCTGTGCGTCCTGCTCGCCAGCCGAGAAGGACGAGGACGTCGAGGTCTCGGGCGGCGAGAAGAAGGACATCGAGCTGGCTCTCGCGCCGGCGCCGCTGACACCTCCGCCCGACAAGACCGGCGGTGTGGCGGGCAACGGAGCGGGAACGGGTGCGGGAGGCGGGACGCCGCCGGGTGGGGAGCGCGACGTGCCGGCGGCCGATCACAGCCAGGCGCATCTCTGGTTCACGGGCGCAGCCGTCGCGGCCGCGCTCGGCGCGGGCGGCAGCGCCCTGTGGTACCGCAATCGCCAGCAAGCGCTGGACGACTGCCGGAACGGTGAAGCGACGATGATGGGTAAGGAATGCTACAGCGAGTCGACGATCGTGAGCCAGCGGCGGACGGCGATCGGATTGACCATCGGGCTCGGTGCCGCGGCCGTCGTCAGCGGCGTCGTCGCGGGGTTACTGTGGCCGCACAGCGAGCAGTCGGCGGCGCCGACGGTCGCCTGCGTGCCTACGAACAACATGGTGTCGTGTGAATTCCGCTTCTGACCCTCGTTCCAGCGTGCGAGCGCGGGTCGCCGTGCGGCTCGCGCTCGTTCTCGCGTTCGGATCGATCGCTTGCACCAAGGCGATGTTCCAGGACATCCCGTCCGGCACGGCCGGCGACGGCGCGGCCGGCCGCGGTGGTACATCGGGCGACGGCGGCGTGGGTGGCTTCGGTGGCACGGGAGGCGGCGGCGGTTCGGTGGCCGCCGGGAACGGTGGCGGCGGTTCAGGCGGCGGCGCTGGCACAACCGGCGGCGGCGGGGGCACCGCTGGTGGCGGCGCGGCGGGGACCGGTACGGGCGGTCGCGGCGGCGCGGGGGGGACTGGCGGTCTCGCCGGCACCGGCGGCAGCGCCGGGACCGGTGGTAGTGCCGGTGTTGGCGGGCGGGGCGGCGGTGCGGGCACGGCTGGCGGCGGCGCGAGCGGAACCGGCACGGGTGGCGCAGGTGGCACGGGTGGAGCGACGGGAACCCGGCCGACGGTCGCCGGCCAGATCGTCATCACCGAGCTGCAGCACAACAGCGCGACGATCAGCGACGATCTGGGCGAGTGGTTCGAGGTCTACAACCCGAGCACGACCGTGACGTACGACCTCATTGGCTGCGAGGTCACGGACGCGGATCTGAGCGGACCCGCGATCAGCACGAACCTCGTGCTTGCGCCGATGACGTACAAGGTGCTCGCGGTATCTGCGACGCCCGGCTTCACGCCGGACTACGTCTACACGCCGCCGAATACGGCGCCGCCGGTCAAGTTCAACAACTCGGCGGGCGACAGGGCCGCGATCTACTGCGGCGGCGTCCTCATCGACGAGTTCCCCTACACGACCGCGGTGTCCGGGGTGGAAGGCCATTCCTTCAGCCTCGATCCGCGGCACCTCAACTCGATGGATAACGACGTCACCATGACGTACTGGTGCAACGCGCGCGACACGGTGCTCGGCGATGCGTACGATTCGTCGGGTCCGAATTACGGCACACCCGGGCGGGCGAACCCGCAGTGTCCGGGCGTCACCCAATAAATCGGCTAAGACTGAGGGGATGGCAGCTCCCCTGCCGCGCCTGCGGGCCGATCTGGACATCATGCCGTCGCCGGTGCGCGACCGGCCCGGGCTGATCATCCGCGATCCGTTTCGCTATTCGGAGGTGACGCTGCTGATTCCGCCGCTGCTGGCGCGCTGCCTCGCGTGCTTCGACGGCGAGCAGGATGAAGGCGATCTTTCGGCGACGTTGGCGCGGCTGTCCGGGCAGGTCTCCGTGCGTGAGCCGGCGCGCCTGCTGTTCAAGTCGCTACACGACGCGGGTTTCCTGGACGACGACCGCTTCGCCGAGCTGCGCGGCGCGCGCGAGCGGGAATTCGCGGCGCAGGGCGAACGCGCCTCGGCGCACGCCGGGAGCGGGTACCCGGCGGAGAGCGCGGCGCTGACCGAAGTTCTCGACGGGTACTTCAACGGCGCCGGTACCGCGGCGAAGGGCAGGGGGCGCGCCAGGTCAGGAAGGTCGAGCAACGGCCTGCTCGGGATCGCCGCGCCGCACGTCAGCCCCGAGGGCGGAAGTGCGAGCTACGCCGCCGCGTACCGGGCTTTGGAAAGTGGGACCCTCAAAGGGTCCCACACCCCCCGCGACGGGCTCGCGCGGGGGAACCCCGCGCTCCCCCACGCGATCCCAAAGTCAGCAAGCGGCGGCGACGATCGGATCTTCGTCGTCCTCGGAACCTCTCACTACGGCGAGCCGGATCGCTTCGGACTGACGCGCAAACCGTTCGCGACGCCGTTCGGCGTGGCACCGACCGAGACGGCGCTGGTCGACGAGCTGTGCGCCGCGGCGGGCGCGGCCGTGGCGCTGGAGGACTACTGCCACGCCGTCGAGCATTCGATCGAGTTCCAGGTCGTGTTCCTGCAGCACCTCTACGGCCCGCGCATCCGCATCCTGCCTGTGCTGTGCGGCGCGTTCGCCGCCGGTCCAGAGGCGGGCAAGCTCCCGGAGTCGAGCGAACGGGTCGCGCGCTTTCTCGGCGCGCTGGGGGAGCTGGCGGCCCGGCCGGGACAAAAGCTTTCCTTCGTGCTCGGTGTGGACTTCGCGCACGTGGGGCGCCGTTACGGCGACGGGCATGCGGCGAAGGCGTACGAGGGTCCCCTGGCCGAGGTCGCCGAGCGCGACGATGCGCGCGTCGAACGAATTGCCGCGGGCGATGCAGAGGGTTTCTGGAATCTCGTCGTCGAGCGCGGCGAGGACGACCTCAAATGGTGCGGATCGTCGCCGCTTTACACCTTTCTGCGCGCCGTGCCCGAGGCGCGGGGACGCCGCCTCGGGTACGAGCAGTGGAACATCGACGACGCCAGCGTGGTCAGCTTTGGCGCACTGGCTTTTTTCGACGAAAACGCCCGCGTCTGACTCGAAAACACTTGACCGGGTACCTCGGCGGGCGGTCTGATCGCCGACGGACCCGGGTGGGGAATCGTTGGGTTGGGTCGGAGCCCCCTTAATGCGTCACCCGAAATCCGCTTTGTATAGATCTCCCTTTGTCGCGTTCGCCGGCGTGTTGGCGCTCGCGGGCTGCATCGCGCCCGGCCGCACCGGCGACACAACCGGTGGCAGCGCCGGCACGACGGGCGCAGCGGGAACGGTGGGCGCCGGCGGCGTTGCGGGAACGGGCAGCGGCGCTGTCTCCGGCACGAGCGGGGGCGGACGCGGCGGCAGCGCCGCGGGAACGAGCGGCACGGCCGGAACCGGCGGCTCCGCGATCGGGACGGCCGGCACCAGCGGCAGCGCCGGGACCGGCGGCACGACGGGCACCGGCGGCGTTGCGGGAACCGGCACGGCGGGCGGCGGCACCGGCGGAGGAGCGGGCGGCACGGGCGGCACGAAGCCGCCGCGCGGACCGACGCCCGCGGCGAACGGCGTGAACTTTCCGTTCCCGCAGAACCGCGAGCTGTCGCGCTGCACGTATCCCGTCAACTACCTCAACTCGGACGTGATGGACGCCTACTCCAAGTGGAGAACCGACACCGTCACGTCGATGGGCGCGAACGGGTTCCGGCGCGTGCAGCGCTTGTCCACGGATCCCGTCAGCACGTCCACGCCTGCTGGATCCACGGTCTCGGAAGGGATCGCCTACGGCATGCTGATCGCCGTCTACATGGGCTCGAAGGACGACCAGATGCTGTTCGACGACCTGTGGAAGTACTCGCAGGCGCACAAGAACGTCAACGGCTTGATGAATTGGTCGATCAGCGCCGACGGCAACATGACGCCGGGGGTGGGCGCTGCGACGGACGCGGACGAGGACATCGCTTTCGCGCTGCTGATGGCGGACAAGCAGTGGGGATCGGCGGGGTCGCTGAACTACCTGAACCTCGCGAAGGCGCAGATCAATAGCATCTGGCTGCACGAGATCGTCGATTCGAAGCTGGCGGGCCCCGGTGACGGCTGGGGTCCCACGAACTTGTGGGGCGACATCAACATCTCGTACTTCGCGCCCTTCTACTATCGGCTGTTCAAGATGGTGGACTCCGGCCACGACTGGGACGCGGTCATCAAGACCAGCTACGACACGATCATGTTTTCGCTGACCACCCAGAACGGCAACGCCAACAATGGCCTGGTGCCCGCCTGGTGCGCCAGCAACACGAACAGCAGTGGCGTGACCACGATCAGCGGCAGCGCCCCACCGAACAACATCTTCTGGCACCAATACGATTCGTGCCGCACGCCGTTCCGCATCGCGCTCGACTGGTGCTTCTTCGGCGAGACGCGCGCGCAGGCGTACCTGATGAAGACCAGCAGCTTCTTCAGCGGCATCGGCGCGGCCAACATCGTCGACGGCTACAACCTGGACGGCACCAAGCACGTCCAGTTCTCGCCCGCGACCACCGCGCCGACGCTGGCCCAGCAGTCGGCGGCGTTCCTGGGCCCGTCCGGCGTGGGCGCCATGGTGAGCCCGACGTACCAGACGTTCATCAACGAGAGCTACGCCCGCGTCGCGACCCGGCAGACGCTGGTCGGCGGCGCCTACTACGACGAATCGTGGATGGTGATGTCGTTGTTGATGATGACCGGCAACTTCCTCGACTACACCACGCAGACGCCGGCCCACTGAGAAGGCCCCGAAGGCGCGCGTTAGTTATGGGCGACGGCGGCCGGCGGAATCGCCTTCATCGCAGCGATCCGGGGGGCGATGGCGGCGAGGAACGCGCCGCGGTCGGGCACGGGCGGGTCGCGGTTGACCGCGAGCTTGCTCGGGTCGACGAACGCGCCGTTCTTCGTGACGGAGAAATGCAGGTGCGGGCCCGTCGACAGCCCGGTGGTGCCGACGTAGCCGATCACGTCCTTCTGCTTGACCTGCATGCCGGCGTGCAGCCCGCGCGCGAACTTCGACAGGTGGTAGTAACGGGTCGAAAGCCCATTGGAGTGCGAGATGACGACGGTGTTGCCCGAGCCGTGCTTGGGGCCGGCTTCGACGACGCGACCGCCTGCTGACGCCCAGACCGGCGTGCCGACCGGCGCGGCGTAGTCGATGCCGAGGTGCGCGCGTTCGACGTGCAGGATCGGATGGAAGCGCTTGCGATCGAACTTCGAGCTGATGCGCACGTAGCGCAGCGGGGTCTTGAGCATGCTCTTCGACAGCGCCTGCCCCTTGTCGTCGTAGTACTTGCCGGGGCGATCGCGCGGGGCGTCCTTGCCCGCCCAGAAGAAGGCGCGGAAGGTGCCGACCTTGCCGCCGTATTCGGCGGCCAGCACGCGGCCGTACTTGTAGAACTGACCGCCCAGGTACTGCTTTTCGATCAGCACCTTCCAGTGATCGCCGGGGTGGGTGTCGATGTAGAAGTTGACGTCCCACGCGAACAGCTCGACCAGCTGGCTGACCAGCGCGGTGGATTCACCGGACTTCTGCACGGACTCGTAGAGCGACGACTCGACGGTGCCCCCCGCCTGCGCGGTCTTGATCTCGATTGTGGCTTCCAGCTTGCGGGCCGTCCACCGCGGGGGCGCGCCCTCGGCGCCCTCCTCGCGTTCGACCAGGTAACGGAGCGCGGGCGTCGGCTGGTATTCGAAAGCCTCCGGCGTGCCGTCGTCGCCGGCGCGGACGATGTACTTCTGGCCGCCGCGGATGCTGCGCGGATCGACCAGCTTGCCGAGCGCGGCGATGACGTTCGCGCCCGCGCTGCCGAACCCCTCGCGCGTCATCACCTGGCCCAGGGTGTCGGCGTTGGCGAACGTCTTCTCGACGCCGGACTGCGTATCGGCCGCCTCCGCCTCGTCCTCGGTCGCGGGCGCGAACGGGACCTGGATGGCGGGCGGCTTGGCCGCCGGCGCGCGCACCGCGACCGTCTCCTGCGCTGGAGCGAACGGGACCTTGACGGCCGACTGCGCGGCGGGGGCGGCCGCTTTCGCCACGCCTCGGTCGGCCGACTTGCGGCCGTCGCCCGACGACGAGGCGAGCAGCTCGCCGGCCTTGCGCACGTCGGCGGCCAGCGCCTCCTTCTGCGTCGTCTCGAACCGTTTCGAGGTCGACTGCATGTTCAGGATCTCGCGCGGCGCCGTGCCGCGGTTGAAGAAGAAGACGTAGACGTTGATGCCGACGAGGCCGACCAGCAGGACGCCCAGCCTCAGGGGCTTTCCAACGTGGCTGCCGCGGCGTCTACGTTGTTGTCTTCTTGCCAATGCCGACCTGGCGGGAGGAGATGGATCCGACCCGAGCAGGGGCCGAACCCTTCACGTAACACGCGATCGGGGCCCGGGCAATTTACCTATCGGTCGAGCTGGCCGCGCTCAGGCGGCCAATTGCAGCAACCAGCCCATCGGACCGTCCGCCGACCGCACGCGGACTTCACGTGTACCCGGATCGACAATCAGGTCGAGCGCTTCGAGCGGAATTTGCCCGATGAGGGGCATGGTGCCGGCCGGCGTGACGTAGGCGCTGCAGACCATTGGTCGTCCAAAGATTTCAACACGCAGCGGCCCCATGCTCGGTATCTGTCGTTTCGTACCGTCTGCCAGCGTCGCCGTCCCGTAGTGGATCAGCGACAACCCGAGTGCTTCCGCGACCTCCTCCGGGATCACCATCGTCACAGCGCCCGTGTCGACCATCGCTTCGACGGTCACCTTGCGCACCGCTTCGGGTGGCGTGAGACCGCGGCTTGCGAGATCGAGGTCGGTCTGGTTCCACAGGTCTACCTTGGTCATGACGGCTCCAGTCTAGCACCGGCACACTTGTCGGCCGGGGTGCGGCCGAGGTTGCGTCAGGCGTCGCGCGCGGCGCGCAGCATCTCGGTCGCGTGGGCGGCCGCCTGGGGCGAGGGCGCCGCGCCCGCGAGCATGCGGGCGATCTCGGCGGGGCGGTCCGCCTCCTCGAGCGGCACGATCTCCACGCGCGTCTTGCCGCGGCTGACGCTCTTGGTGACGCGCACGTGCGCGTCGGCGAACGCCGCCACCTGCGCGAGGTGCGTGATGACGATGACCTGACGGTCGGCCGCGATGCGTTTCAGCTTGCGGCCGATCACCTCGGCGGCGCCGCCGCCGACGCCGGCGTCGACCTCGTCGAAGACGTAGGTCAGCACCTGGTCGGTGCGCGCCAGCGCCTGTTTGACCGCGAGCATCACCCGCGACAGCTCGCCGCCCGACGCGATCCGCGCGAGCGGTTTCGGCTCTTCGCCCGGGTTGGGCGCGAACAGGAACCGGACGCGATCGGCGCCGCCCGCGCTGAGGTCGCGCGCCTCGAAGAGCACGACGGGCAGGCGCGCGGTCGCGAAGCCGAGCTCGCGCAGCGTCGCCGACACCTTCCTCTCCAGGCTGACAGCCGCCTGCTTGCGCGACGCCGTCAGCGCCGCGGCGGCGGCGAGCGCGCGCGTGTTCGCGGCGTCTGCGGCGGCCTGGCGCTCGGCCAGCGCGTCGTCGTAGCGCGCGACCTCGGCCAGCTCGGCCGCCAGCGCGTCCCGCCGCGCCGCCAGATCCGCCACGGTCCCGCCGTGCTTCCGGCAGAGCCGGGACAGCAAGAACAGACGCTCCTCGATCTCCGCGAGGCGCGCGGGGTCGGATCGCACGCCGCGCGCGTAGCGGCCCAGGTCGCGGGCGACGTCCTCGATCGCGGACGCCGCCTCGGACAGCCGTTCGACCTGGGGCGCCAGCGCCGGATCCAGCGCCGCGAGCGGCTGCAGATCGCGCAGCACCGTCGCGATCCGCTCGCTGACTGCGCCGTCGCCCGCGTACAGCGTCTCCTCGCCGCCCGCGGTCCCCGCGTAGAACTTCTCGGCGCCGCGCAGCCGTTCGCGCTCGGCGGCCAGCGACTGGTCCTCGCCCGCCACCGGCCGCGCGGACTCCAGCTCGCCCAGCTGGAAACGGAGCAGATCCTCGCGCTCGGCGCGGGCGCGCGCATCCGCCGAGAACGTCGCGAGCGCGGCCGCGGCCGACGCCTGCGCCGCGTACGCGGCCGCCATCTCGTTGCGCAGCGCCACGTTCTCGGCGAACGCATCCAGGATCGCGAGCTGGCTTTCGGGATCGGTCAGCGACTGCTGGTCGTGCTGCGAGGCGATGTCGACCAGCGGCCCGACGATGGCGGCGAGATCGGCCGCGGTGGCGAGGCTGCCGCCCAGGTGCGCGCGGCCCCGGCCGCCGCGCGCGATCGTCCGCCGTACGACGAGGCCGTCCTCGTAGGACCGGCCGTCGGCGAGCAGCCGCGCCCGGGCCGCCGACCCCTCCGGAAGCTCGACGATGGCCTCGACGCGCGCCTCCTCGCGGCCCGTGCGAATCAGGTCGGCGCCGGCCCGCGCCCCGCGCAGCAGCCCCAGCGCCTCGACGAGGATGCTCTTGCCGGCGCCTGTCTCGCCGGTGACGGCGGTCAGCCCGGGGCCGAGGGGAACCTCCACCTCGTCGATGAGCGCGAACCCGGAGATCTTGAGCAGCGTCAACAAGGCAGTTCCCGTCTTCGGCGCAGCCGCGCCAGGGTTGCGCGAGACTAACAGAGTGGGGAACCGTCAGGGGCCTCGGGTCCGAGGCCCTTTTCTTCAGCTACCCCTGCCGTTCGCCCCAGGAGAGCTTTTCCCGCAGGATGCCGAAGAAGCCCCGCGCCGAACGATAGACCCGCAGCGGCCGGGCGGCGCGCCGCACCTCGATCGACGCGCCGCTCTCCATCTCGTGGCCCCACTGGCCGTCGATGGTGAGCGTGACCGGGCCGTCTGAGGCGTTGCGAATCTCCAGCCGCGCGTCGGGCGGGAACACCAGCGGCCGGTGCGTGAGCGTGTGCGGGCAGATGGGCGTCAGCACCATCGCCTCCATGTCTGGCGTCAGGATCGGTCCGCCGGCGGCCATCGAGTACGCGGTCGAGCCGGTCGGCGACGAGACGATGAGGCCGTCCGCCTTGTAGTTCGCGATCTCGGCGCCGTCGAGCCGCGCCTCCAGATCCAGGAGACGGGCTATCGATCGCTGCGTGATGACCGCGTCGTTGACCGCGCAGCGCGGTGGCGGGGCGTCCCCGCGCTGGCCGGCCGCCGGACGGATCGTGACCGCCAGCCGCATCCGCTCCTCGATGGGGAGGCGCCCGGTGATGAGATCCTCGATCGCCGCCGCCGTCTCCGAGCGCGCGTAGGGCGTGATGAATCCGAGGCTGCCGAGGTTGACGCCGAAGATCGGGACGCCGTGGTCCGCGACCAGCGAGGCGCCGTAGAGGAACGTGCCGTCGCCGCCCAGCACGGCGAGCACGTCGATCGACGCCCCCAGATCCGCCTCCGCCACCGTCTTCGCGCCCGGGATCGACGCGGCGTCCTCGGGCAGGGCGGTCACCGTCGAACCGCGGCTCGACAGCGTTCGTGCCACGCTGGCGGCGAGCTCGCGCGCCTCGGGCTTGCCCCGCTTGAGCAGGAAGCCGAACCGGATCATCGCTCTGGACAAACGTCGCCGGACGGACTCATCCGTCGCGACCCGAGAAGGAATCTGTCACCGCGTCCCCCAACGCGATGAGAGTACCCGAAAAAGGGACCCCAGGGTCCCCGTCACCGGCGCTATTGCGCCGTGAGCTCGTAGAAGATCGTGATGGTCAGACAGTGGAATTCGCTGTCCGAGCTCTGCGTGACGATCTTGTCCAGAATCCTTGCGCGCGGGTTGTCTCGAATCCATCGCGTGACGACTTCGCCCAGCTCTTCCCGGTCTTTGGCCTTCGTTGCGGTGAAGACCTTGGCCCCCATGAGCATTCTGTCAGCTCCTTTTTGACCTGAGCTTGATCCCGGTGGCCCTCCTAAACCCCGCGTGACTACTCCGAAACTCAGGTTAGAAACGCGACGTACATACCCTGTCTCGACGGGATGTGCAAAAGCGATTTACAGGAACCCCCCGAATCGCGTGGCTTGACGGATCCCCGTTGGGAGTGTCAGATCCCCCGTCGCCCGTAAGGTAGACAAAGGAGTTGATGCTTGGAGACGTTGCTCGGCCGGCCGCTGGAAGTTGAAGTCAGGGATTCCGTCGACAAGGCGCTGAAGATCCTGAAGCAGAAGATGTCGAAGGAGGGCATCCTTCAGGAGATCAAGCGGCGACGCTACTACGAGAAGCCGTCCGTGAAGCGGAAGCGCAAGATGCGCGAGGCGCGGAAGCGCCGGCGCCGCGAAGCGAAGCGCAAGATCCTGCGCTAGCGCAGCGAGCGAGCGCTTGTCCCCGGAGTGGATCGAGCTCGCGATCGCGGTCCCGACGGGCGCGGCCGAAGTTCTGGCTGACGCCGTCGGCGCGCTGACGAACGGGGTGGAGATCCGCGACGCGGACACCATCCTGCGCGTCGAGGGTGGGCGCTGCCTGATCCTGGCGCAGTGCGCGCCGGAGGCAGAGGCCGAGGTCGTCGCGGAGGTGGAGGCGGCGTGCGCGCGGCTGCGCGCGGCGGGTGTGTCGCCCGATCCGATCGCGATCGCGCGGCGCGAGGCCCACGAGGAGGAATGGCGCGACGTCTGGAAGCGGTTCTTTCGGGCGTTGCGCGTCGGGCGCAGCTTCGTCATCCGTCCGAGCTGGGACGCGCCGCCGGCCGCGGCGGCCGATCGGGTCATCGACATCGACCCGGGCCGGGCGTTTGGCACCGGCGGTCACGCATCGACGCGCCTCGTGATCGCGATGGCCGAGGAGCTGGAGGCGCGCCGGGTCGAGCGCTTCGTCGATCTCGGCTGCGGATCCGGCATCCTCTCGATCGCGGCGGCGCTGCTGTGGCCCGGCGCGCGCGGCGCGGCGCTGGACGTCGATCCCGAGGCGGTCGCGACCGCCGACGAGAACCTGGCGCTCAACCGCATCACGACGGTGGCGACGCGCGTGGGCAGCGTGGACGACGTCGCCGCAGGGAACGATCTCGTGCTCGCCAACATCGAGGCTGCCGTTCTGGTGCCGATGGCGCCCGCGTTTCCGCGGCTGCTCAAACCCGACGGTACGCCGATGCCGCACGATCAGTGCCCAATGGCAGTGGCGCTAAAAGAGAATCGGCCAGTGCGAGGCGTCGAGGCAATGGCACAGCGTCCTGATGGGACGCTGATCCCCTTTCTGCCATTCCCCACGCCGATCACAAATGAAGGTGGCGAACTGGTCGGCGCCGTCAACATGCTCGTCGACATCACCGAGCGCAAGCGCGCCGAGGAGCATCAACAGCTATTGGTTGCCGAACTGGACCATCGAGTAAAGAACACCCTCGCTCAAGTTGCAGCGGTGGCCAAGTCTACGCGCCAAGGCAGCCGGTCAATTGACGAGTTTCTTCTCAAACTCGACGAACGCATCGGATCCATGGCCACCGCCCACGGCCTGCTGAGCGAAAGCCACTGGCAGGGTGTTGGACTGGCTGCCCTTGTTCGTAGTCAGCTAGCGCCCTATGCGACGGGCGCCAACATTACGATCAGCGGGACAGACGTCATGCTGGCCGCCGCAGAGGTCCAGGCAGTGGCAATGGTGCTTCAGGAACTTGTCACGAATGCCGCAAAACACGGGGCGCTGTCCGCTTTGGGCGGACGGGTATCAGTGAGCTGGGACTGCGGGCC
>Ga0207662_10000367_pt1 | contig 20312 bp, 18 predicted proteins | sample KBSS33LmetaG_FD_184338 | JGI IMG/M metagenome (GOLD analysis project Ga0207662, IMG submission 184338) | Switchgrass rhizosphere microbial communities from Kellogg Biological Station, Michigan, USA - KBS S3-3L metaG (SPAdes) (version 2) | ecosystem: Host-associated > Plants > Roots >... | reverse complement strand
GCGAGCTGCTTCGCACCACCGTTCCCGCCGGCGAGACGCGACTGCGTTGGGACGGGCTCGATGACTCGGGCGCACCCGCTCGGGCCGGGCTCTACTTCGTCGCGATCGCGACCGGGGGCCGCGAGATCGTCCGGAAGATCGTCCTCGAACACTGAGCTTCGGATCGGCGCTACGAGCCTGAGCGCGATGTCGGCCCGGGGTCTTCGAGCCCGCGCAGCACCTCCAGCGAGCGCAGGCCCTGGAAGCGCTGGAAGTGCATGCGGAAGAAATCCTCGATCACGCGCAGCAGCTCACCCGCGCGGGGCAGCTCGACATAGTCGCCCGCCTCGAGCAGCGGCCGCGACAGGAGCAGCGCGAGCGAGGCGAGCGCCTCGGCGGAGAGCACCACGACGCCGCCCTCGCGCGCTGCGCAGGTGTCGCAGAGGAGGCCGCCCCGTGCGGGTGAGAACACGCGTCGCTGCGAGACCGGGCGGCCGTCCACGGCGCACTGGTCCAGCCGCGGTCGATAGCCCAGCTCGCTCGCCAGCTGGAGCTGGAACGCCAGCGTCACCGCGGGCAGCGCCGCGAGCGGCGCGCGGGAGCAGCCGTCCAGCGCCTGCACCAGCAGCGCGTAGAGCCGCTCGTGCGGCTCCTCGCCCCAGACCAGGCGGTCGACCAACTCGAGCGCCGCCTGCGCGTGCGCGAGCCGGGAGAGATCGGCGATGCGCGAGCCGAGCGCGTCCACCACCTCGGCGCGAGAGAGCAGGTGCAGGTCGCGGTCGGGCTTGAGATAGAAGACGAGCTGCGAGCGCGACAGCGGCTCGAGCGCGTAGCCGAACCGGCTCGGCGTCTTCCTCGCGCCCTTGGCCACGAGCTTTCTCAGGCCGTGTTCACGCGTGTAGACCGTCACGATCCGGCTCGTGTCGCCGAGCGCGTGGGTCTTCAGGACGATGCCTTCGGTGGTGACGATGGCCATGGTGGGACGGGACCCTGGGGACGGGTGCGCGGGGCGAACAGTGTAGACCAGCGAGGGCGGTACTCAGCGCGGCGCCGGCAGCTCCGCGGGGACTTCCATGCCCGGCTGCACCACGCCGCCCGAGACGATCACCTTGAGCCCGTCCTCGACGGCCCAGTCCAGCTCGATGAGATCCTTCTTGGGCACGTAGTGCACGAACCCGGAAGCCGGGTTCGGCGTGTGCGGCACGAACACGCACGAGACGTCCTGGCCGAGCTTCGCCTTGAGCGAGGGGGCGACGTGGCCGGTGAGGAAGCCCACGCGCCAGATGCCGGGATGCGGCCACTGCACCAGCACCACCTTGCGGAACGTCTCCTCGCGCTGGTTCAGGAACGCTTCGCCGAGCGACTTGGTGGAGCCGTAGACGATCCCCACGCCGGGGATGCGCAGCAGCAGCCGGTCCCACATGCGCGCGAGCGGGCCCTGGCCCAGCACGGTGGCGAGGAAGCCCACGATCAGCAGCACGAGCAGCGTCGCCACGAGCCCCAGGCCCGGGATGCGCTGGTACTCGAGCGCGGCGAATCTCAGGTAGCGCCCGAGCAGGTTGTCGACCCAGTTCAAGAGTCGAAACAGCACCCAGAACGTGACCGCCGTGGGCGCGATCACGACCACGCCGGTGATGAACCAGGCGCGCACGCGGCCGAAGAACGATTGGCGAGGGGGCTTGGCCATGGTGGGATTCATACGGCGTGCACTCTAACGTGGAGGTTCGGTCCCGTCACGCACGGTGGGGTCTCGCGGGCGGCGCGAGCGCGCGGTCGAGCGCGCGCACGAACGCGCGCGCGCCGCGAAGCGCGTTCGTCTCGCGCGCTCGCATCGCCGAGCGCTCCGCCGGCCGCGCGTGATCGTGCCCGCAGAGGTGGAGCGTGCCGTGCGTGACGAGGCGCGCGAGCTCGGCGCCGGGGGTGACCCGGTAGCGTCGCGCCTGTGCGCGCACGCGGTCGAGCGACACCACGAGGTCGCCGCGCACGGGCCTCGAGGCGGCGTCCGGCTCCGCCTCGTCGTAGGCGAAGCTGATGACGTCGGTGGCGCGGTCGATGCCGCGCCAGTCACGGTTCAGCGCCCGGAGCCGCGCGTCGTCGGCGAGCACGATGCCCACCTCCGCGAGCCGGCGGCGCTCGCCGCGCAGCACGGCGGCGACCAGCGCGCGGAGCGGCCTGGAGAGGCCGGAAAGGCCGGGGGGAGCGACGACGGAGACGGGCACGATGGCGATTGTGTGGGGAGCCGAAGTTGCCGACAACTGGACGAGGTTTGCCGCGCCCCCCGCCCGCGTGCTACACGAAAGCCGACGCACGCCCCGGGCAGGGATGCAGGGAGGTGTGACGATGCTCGAAGCCCGCCAGATGTCCGAATCCGAGCCGACGCCCGACGCGCGCCCGCGCGGTCGCTCGCCGTGGGCGTGGATCCCCTCGCTCTATCTCGCCGAGGGCCTCCCGTACACGGTCGTGATGAGCGTCTCGGTCATCATGTACAAGAGCTTCGGCATCTCCAATACCGACATCGCGCTCTACACGAGCTGGCTCTACCTGCCCTGGGTGATCAAGCCGTTCTGGTCGCCGGTCGTGGACCTGCTCGGCACGCGCCGGCGCTGGGTGTGGGTGATGCAGCTCCTGATCGGCGCCGGGCTCGCGGGCGTGGCGCTCACCGTCCCGATGCCGTCGATGTTCCAGTGGACGCTGGCGGTGTTCTGGCTGATGGCGTTCGCCTCGGCCACGCACGACATCGCGGCCGACGGGCTCTACATGCTCGCGACCACGTCCCAGGAGCAGGCGTTCTTCGTCGGCGTGCGCAACACGTTCTACCGCGGCGCCCTGATCTTCGGCCAGGGCCTGATCGTCGCACTCGCCGGCGTGCTCGAGAAGCAGACCGGCAGCAAGCCGCACGCGTGGACGGTCGCCATGGCCGGGCTCGCCGGGCTGTTCCTCCTCTTCGGGCTGTGGCACGCGTGGGCGCTGCCCCGCGCCAGCGCCGACAAGCCGGGCGAGGTGCACCGCATCCCCGAGTTCGTGCGCGAGTTCCTGAAGACGTTCGGCTCGTTCTTTGGACGGCCGGGGATCGTGGCGATGGTCGGCTTCCTGCTCCTCTATCGGCTGGGCGAGGCGCAGCTCGTGAAGATGGTGGCGCCGTTCCTGCTCGACGGGCGCGATCAGGGCGGGCTCGCGCTGTCGACGGTGCAGGTGGGTGTGGTCTACGGCACGTTCGGCATCCTGGCACTCACGCTCGGCGGCATCGCCGGCGGGCTGGTCGCCGCACGGGACGGCCTCCGGCGCTGGCTGTGGCCGATGATGATCGCCATCCACGTGCCCGACGCGGTGTTCATCTACCTCGCCTACACCCAGCCCGCGAACGTGTGGCTCATCCAGGCGTGCGTGGTCCTGGAGCAGTTCGGCTACGGCTTCGGCTTCACCGCCATGCTGCTGTACATGATCTACATCTCGCGCGGCGCCCACCAGACGGCTCACTACGCGATCTGCACCGGGTTCATGGCCATGGGCATGATGATCCCCGGCATGTGGAGCGGGTGGCTGCAGGATCACATCGGCTACAAGCACTTCTTCGTCGTCGTGATCCTCGCCACGATCCCGAGCTTCCTCGTCGCCTCGCGCCTCGCGATCGACCCAGCGTTCGGCCGGAAGGCCGCGGATTGAGAGCACCGCGGCTGCCCGCCGCGCCGGTCGCCTTCGCCCTCGTCGCGCTGGCGGTCGCACTGCGGGCGTCGCGGATCGCGAACGGGCTGCCGGAGTTCGTCGAGGAGGCGGCACCGTTCCGCTGGGCGCTGGCGATGTGGTCGCATCACGGCGGGCACATCGACTGGAACCCGCACCATTTCCTCTATCCCTCGCTCACGCTCTACCTGCACCTGCTGCTCCAGCGCGCGCACGCGCTGGTCGGCACCTGGACCGGCGCGTTCCACGGCCCCGTGGACTACCTGCTCGCCGTGGGCCTGGACCCCTCGCCGATGGTCGTGCTGGCGCGAGCGCTCGACGTTGCCGCCGACGCGGTGAGCGTGTGGCTCACGTTCCGGATCGGCGAGCGCATCCAGCCCGGCGTGGGCGCGATCGGCGCGCTCCTCGCCGCGCTCTCGCCCATCCTCATCACCACCTCGAGCGCCATCTTCACCGATCCGGTGATGCTGGCCCTCTCGCTCGCCGCCCTCGACCGCATGCAGGTCTATCGCGGCTCGACTCAGCCCTGGGCGATGGCGCTGTGGACGGGGCTCGCGATCGGCGCCAAGTACCCGGCGCTCGTGCTGCTGGCCCCGCTCGCGTGGACGCTCTTCGCCGCGCACGGGGTGCGCGGAGGTCTGTCGCGGTTCGCGCTCGCGCTCGGAATGGTGGTGTTCGTGTTCCTGCTCACCAGTCCGTACGTGCTCATCGATCGCGCCACGTTCCTGCGCGACGTCGGCTTCGGGCGCGTGCTCGCGAGCGAGGGCCTGCTGGGCGCGACGTCCGGCCCGAGCGGTGGGCGCACGCTCGGTGCGCTCGCGCGCGACCTGGGGCCGGTGGCGTCGGCGCTGGCACTCGTGGGGCTCGCGCTGGCGCTCGCCCGGCCGCGCGATCGGGCACCGATCCTCGTGGCGATCACCGGGCTCGCATTCCTGGCGCCCGTACTCATCTCGCCGCTCCGCTTCGAGCGCTACCTGCTCGGCGTGATCCCGCCCGCGTGCGTGCTCGCCGCGCTGGCCGCGCTGTGGGCGGCGTCGCTCGTCCCGGCGCGGGCGCGTGTCCCGGCGCTCGCCGTGCTCGTCCTCGCCGCGACGCTGCCCGTGGCGGCGCGCGCGTGGGCCACGGCGCGCACGGCGGCCACGACCACCGAGGCGCAGGCGCGACACTGGATCGCGGAGCACATCTCGCGCGATGAGCTGCTGGTGATGGAGCCCTACGGGCCGTTGCTCCGCACCCGGCGCCAGGCGCTCGACGTCGACGACCTGCCGTTCCTCGACCAGGTGAGCCCGGCGCTGCGCGCACGCTACGAAGCGCGACCGTGGTGGTCGGCGGTGCAGCTCCCCGTGCTCGTGGCGGGCACGTGCATGGTGAGCGTGCGCCCGCCTTCGGGGCCGGCCGTGGACCTCGCCGTGTTCGAGCACGCCTCCGACTTCAACCGCGTGCTCTACGACACGCGACTCCTCGCCGGCGTCGACTACGTCATCACCACCGACGCGGTGCGCGGGCGGTTCGAGGCCGACCCGGTTCGCTACGCGGAACCCTGCGCGTTCTATCGGTACCTGGACGAGCACGCGGCCGTGGCCGCGCGCTTCCGCTCGGGCGCATCGGCGAGCGGACCCGGGATCCTCGTCTATCGGCTCGCAGCCGACTCCACGACCTCACCCCTGCCGCCGATCGATCGCTGGTGGTGGGCGGAACGCATTCCCGACGACTTCCGCCGCCAGGCCGACGCAGCGCTCGCGCCGGGCGTGCCGTATGCGGGCGGCGTCGAGATCTCGCCCGGCGTGCCCGCGCCATGGGTGGTGGCGGCGCGAGGGCTCTACGACACGCAGCTCCGCCGCTTCACCGAGGACCTGGCGTGGAACCTGTTGGCACTCGACCGGCCCGCGCTCGCGGGACGCCTGATGGATGCCGAGCAGGCGATACTTCCCCGGTCGCAGGTCGCGTGCCTCTTCCACATGGAGGCGTGCCGCGATCTCGGCGACTGGCGGGGCGTGAGGGCCGCGTTCGAGCGCACCGCGGCGGTGACGCGCGCCGGGGTGATCGACTCGGCGCTGGTCACGAGCTACGCGGACGCGCTCGAAAAGACGGGAGCGCGCGAGCGAGCCCGCGCGCTCCGCGATTCACTCGCCGCTCACCGGTAGAGCGACTTCACGCTCGCCCACGTCGAGCGCCGCGTCGGCGTCACCCCCGGGGGCAGCCCGCGGCGCCTACTCCTCGCGCTTCGCCTCGCTCTCGCGCTTCGCCTTCGGGGCCGTGGGGTACGGCGCACGCACGTGGAAGATGGCGGTCAAGACGGGGATGAACGACTCGCGGATCCGCGCCAGCTCCTGGATGGTGATGTTCGCCTCGTCCAGCTGGCCGTCGCGCACGCGCTCCTCGATGATGCGCTGCACGAGCCCGCGGATGCGGCTCGGCGTCGGCTCGGCGAGCGCGCGCGAGGCGCCTTCGACGCCGTCGGCGAGCATCAGGATCGCGGTCTCCTTGGAGCGCGGCCGCGGGCCCGGGTAGCTGTAGTCCTCGCGCCTCGCCGTGGGGTCGGTCTCCAGCGCCTTGTGGAAGAAGAACGCCATCACCATGGTGCCGTGGTGCTCGGGGATGGCGCTCCGCACCGCGCGCGGCAGGCGTTCCTTCTTCGCCATCTCCAGGCCCTCGGAGATGTGCGACTTCACCACCAGCGCGCTCATCGACGGCGTCAGCTTCTCGTGGCGCGAGCGCGAGCTGGCGGGCTCGTTCTCGGCGTAGTACTCGGGCTTCGAGAGCTTGCCGATGTCGTGGTAGTAGGCCTGGACGCGCGCGAGCAGCGAGTTGGCGCCGATCGCCTCCGCCGCGGCCTCGGCGAGCGAGCCCACGACCATGCTGTGGTGATAGGTGCCGGGCGCTTCGAGCTGGAGCCGGCGGAGCAACGGGCGGTTCAGGTCCGAGAGCTCGAGCAGCGTGACGTCGCTCGTGAGGCGGAACACCTGCTCGACCAGCGGCAGCAGGCCGAACGCGACCGCGGTCGCGAACAGCGCCGAGAGGATGCCCCACATGCCGTCGCGCAGGACGCCGGCCGCGGGAACGCTCCTCGCCAGGTCCCAGGCGAGGATGGCGGCGGTGTTGGCGAGTGCGATGGCGAAGAACGCGCGCACGAAGTGCCAGCGGTGGCGCAGGCGCTGCACCGAGTAGACCGCGGTGACGCCGCCCATCATGCCCACGGCGATGAACGGCCCGCGCAGCTCGGCCACGGCGAGCACCAGCACCGAGAGCATGAGCGTGAACACCAGCGCCGGCCGCTTCTCCATGAGCGAGGCGACGACGAGTGGCGCCAGCGCCAGCGGCACCGCGTACTCGGAGAGCCCCGCCACGGCGACGATCGCGACCACGAAGCCGAGCACGACCAGCGTGAGCACGGTGAACATCGCCAGCATGCCGTTGTTCGCGTACACACCCGGCAGCTCCATGCGCAGGTAGGTGGCGAATGCGGCGATGCACAAGAGCATGAGCAGCATGCGCGCGAGCGGCGGGTAGAGGTGCTCGGTCTGCGTGCGCTGCGCCGCCTCGAGGTTACGAAGGCTCCGGAGCTTGAGCATCGCGTCGCGTGAGACGCGCTCGTTGGCGTCGACGATCAGCTCGTCCTTCTTCACCATGCCGACCATGTCCGGCACCGCGCTCTTGGCGTTCGCGCGCCGCCACTCGGTCTCGGCGCGGTCGTAGGCGACGCTGGGGACGATGAATGGCTCCGCCAGCGCCAACGCCAGCGTCACCGCGCGCGTGTCCGCGCCGAACGCGGCCTTGGCACGCTGGCCGATGCGGTCGAGCGCCTCGGTGTGGTCCAGGAACTGCGACGCGGGCACCGAGGTCTCGACCTCACCGTCGCGCATGGTGACGTTGCGATAGCCCAGGATGAACCCGCCGCGCTTCTCGTCCACCACGCCGGTGCTCATCGCCTCGATGATCCAAGGCCCCATCTCCGACAGCACGCGCCGCGCCCGCGTCGGCACCGACAGCGCGTCGGCGGCGTCGCCCGAGAGCGTCACGCCCAGGAGCTTGAGCTTGTCCGCGCGCTCGCGAGGACCCACCGCGGGGTCCGAGACCACGGCGAGTGCCCGCTCCTGGAACGCCGACCAGCGCTCGGCGGCATCGGTGCGCGCGCGCTGGTCGATCGTGAACACGGGCGGCACCGCGAGCGCTGCCTCCTCCTGCTCGCGCCGCAGCGTGACGTCGTCCTTCTGCACGCGGAAGTCCGCGGGCGCGACGACGCGCTCGCGCGCGATGTCGCCCTCGCGGTAGCGCAGGCGCTCGACCGCGCCCTGCCCGGTGGGCAGGAACGCAGCGGCCGCGAGCAGCGCCACCACCATCGCCAGCCGCGCGATGTGGTGGCCCCAGTGGAACGTGCGCGCCCGGTCGGGCAGCGCGGGTCCGGGTGAGGGCAGGTCGTCGGACAGGGTCATGGGGAGACCGCGGCGAGGGATGACGCGGGGGCGTCAGTCCTGGCGGCCGGTCGTCCCTTCGCCCGGGCGGTGCTCGTCGGGCAGCAGCGGCGCGTCCATGCGCGAGGCCTCCTGCGCGATCTCCGACTGCAGGCTCTTCGCCAGCGGATCCAGCGTCGGGCCGATGCCGTCGTCGATCTTCCCTTCCACGCGCGCGTGGTAGACGTCGAACGCGTGGATGATCTCCTTCACCAGGCGGTGGCGGACCACGTCCTCGGGATGGAAGTAGACGAAGCGGATGTCGGAGACGTGGCTCAGGATCGACTGGATGCGCACGAGACCCGAGGTCTCGGGAGCGCGCAGGTCGATCTGCGTGAGGTCGCCGGTGATCACGGCGCGCGAGTTCAACCCCAGGCGCGTGAGGAACATCTTCATCTGGCGCACGGTGGTGTTCTGCGCCTCGTCGAGGATGACGAACGCGTTCGAGAGCGTGCGGCCGCGCATGAACGCCAGCGGCGCGATCTCGATCACGCCCATCTCGAGGAAGCGGCGCATCTTGTCGTACGACATCAGGTCGGCGAGCGCGTCGTACATGGGACGCAGGTAGGGATCCACCTTCTCCTGCATGTCGCCGGGCAGGAAGCCCAGGCTCTCGCCCGCCTCGACCGCGGGGCGGACGAGCACGATGCGATCCACCTTCTTGCTGCGGAGCGCCGCGACCGCCGCGGCCACGGCGAGGTAGGTCTTGCCCGTGCCCGCGGGGCCGATGCCGAACACGACCTCACTCTGCTCGAGCGCCTTCAGGTACATCGCCTGCGTGGGCGTGCGCGGACGCACGGCCTTCCGGTCGAACGTGTAGCCGGGCGCGCCGTCGTAGGCCTCGGCGAGCCGGCCGACCGACTTGCCGTTCCCGTTGCCAGTGCCGTCGGGCGCGGCGTGGCCGTTGTGCCCGTCGCGACGCGCCTGCCCCAGCGCCGTCGACACGTCGGCCTCCTCGATCACGCGGCCGCGCTCGACCAGCTCGACCAGCTCCTCGAGCACGCGAACGGCCGGCTTCACCTCGTGCTCCTCGCCGGCCACGCTGAGCGTGCCGTCACGGAGGGTGATGCGCACCGGGATCTCGCGTTCGATCTGGCGGACGTTGGAGTCGTTGTGCCCCAGCAGGGAAATGGGGTCGAGATGTTCGATCGGGAACTTGCGAACGATCACGTGAGTGCCTTCTTCATGGTGGCCCCGAAAAGCGCAAAACTCTTGACCAGCGTGGCCTGAATGAAGGCCAGGTCAAGAGCTTGAGGACGTCCAGATGTCGGTGCGGGGTGTCGAGTCAACCCGGTGTGCCCTGGGTCATCCTTCAACGAGCGCCCACCTCGGGGAGAGCGTGGCGTCTCGAAAACGCGCTCTCGCTACGCGCGTACTCGAAACGGTAACAAGGGCTAGCGTAGGGGTCAATCCTCGCTTCGCCCGCTTCGGCTGAGCGGGATATCGGCCCGGTTCCACGCCCGGTTGAGCCCCGCATCGCGTTGCACCGGAGCGTGTTGTGACACGAGGCGCGTTTGGCGCCGCCTACGCCTCCAGCTCCACCAGCTCCGCCCCCGCCTGCACCATCTGCCCGGGGCTGGCACCCACGCGCTTCACCCTGCCCTCGCGCGGGGCGCGGATCAGGTGCTCCATCTTCATCGCCTCGAGTGCCAGGAGCGGCTGGCCCCTCGTCACCTCGTCGCCCACCACCACCATCACCTTGGTGATCACGCCCGGCATGGGCGCCGAGAGCCCGCCGTCGTGGCCGCCCGCGCCGGCGCGCACCTTCCCACTTCCCGCGCGCTCGAGGACGAAATCCAGCACGCCCAGGCGCACGAATCGGCGCGCGCCGTCGGGTGTGACCTCGGCCACGGTCACGCCGCCATCGCCCACGAGCCGGAGCCTGCCATCGGGCATGGCCTCGGAGGACAGCTCGAACTCGGATCCGTCCACGCGCACGCGCCAGCGGCCGTGCGCGAGCGGCTGCAGCTCGACCTCGCGCACGCGATCGCCGTCGCGCCAGTGGGACTTCATTCGGCGAGCCCCGCCTGCCGCCAGCGGCCGAGCTGTGCGAACGGGTCGATCGCTGGCGCGGCGCCGTTCGCCGTCGGTTTCGAGAGGGGCGCGCCGGAAGCCTCGGCGATCGCCACCGCCGCGAGCGCCAGGTCCGGCGCGGGCGCGCGCATGAGCGCGGCGAAGCCGGCGAGGAACTCCCGCTCCACCCACTCGGTGTCGTAGGAACCGGAGCGCACCGCGGGTGCGCGGAGGAGCGCTCGCAAGAACGGCAGATTCGTGACCACGCCGTGGACGCGGGTGTCGTCCAGGGCGCCCAGCAGCCGCTCGATCGCCGCCTCGCGCGTGGGCGCGTAGGCGATGATCTTGGCCAGCATCGGATCGTAGTGGACGCCGACGGCATCGCCGGACTCGACGCCGGAGTCCACGCGCACGAAAGGCCCGTCCGGCCAGCGCACGCGCGAAGCCACGCCCACCTGCGGCAGGAAGTTGTTCGCCGCGTCCTCCGCATAGAGCCGCGCCTCGATGGCGTGGCCGTGGCGCTTGATCTCGTGCTGCTCGAACGGCAGCTTGCCCGTGGCGGCGATCTCGATCTGCGCGCGCACGAGGTCGATGCCGCTCACCAGCTCGGTGACCGGGTGCTCGACCTGGAGCCGCGTGTTCATCTCCAGGAAGTAGACGTGGCCCTCGCGGGTGATGAGCGTCTCGATCGTGCCCGCGCCGCGGTACTTGACCGCCTCGGCGAGCCGCACCGCGGCATGCGTGACGATCGCGCGCTGGTCCGCCGTGAGCGTGGGCGCGGGCGCTTCCTCCACCACCTTCTGGTGCCGGCGCTGGAGCGTGCAGTCGCGCTCGAACACGTGCACGGCGCGGCCCTTCCCGTCGCCCAGCACCTGCACCTCGACGTGCCGCGCGTGCTCGAGCAGCTTCTCCACGTACACGCTCTCGTCCCCGAACGCCGACGCCGCCACACGCTGCGCCGCCTCGATCGCCTCCGCGAGGTGCTTGGCGTCGTGCGCCGACTGCATGCCCTTGCCGCCGCCGCCGAGCGCCGCCTTGATGATGACCGGGTAGCCCATGGCGTTCGCCGCGCGCACGAGCGCTTTCGCATCGGCGCCCTCGGCGCCGGGCACGATCGGCACGCCCGCGGCATCGGCGAGACGCCGGGCTTCGCGCTTGTCGCCCATGGCGCGGATCTGCGCCGGCGTGGGCCCGATGAATGTGAGCCCGGCGGCCGCCACTGCCTCGGCGAACGCCGCGTTCTCGGCGAGGAAGCCGAAGCCGGGATGGACGGCGTCGGCGCCGGACTCGCGCGCGGCGCTCACCACGGCGTCGATGTTCAGGTAGCTCTCACGCGCCTCCGCGGCGCCGATCCAGCGCGCCTCGTCGCAGACGCGCGTGTGCAGCGCGCCGCGGTCGGCCTCGGAGTAGACCGCCACGGTGCGGATGCCCATCTCGTGCAGCGTGGCGGCGACGCGGCAGGTGATCTCGCCGCGGTTGGCGATCAGGACCTTCTTGAACATGGAGGGCGAGCTTACTCGACCCACTTGGGCTTGCGCTTGTCGAAGAACGCCGCAAGCCCGTCCCTCGCCTCCTCGCCGCTCCGCACGTGCGCCAGTGTCTCGGGCACCGAGCGGCGGTACTCGTCCCAGCCCATGTCGGTCCAGCGCTCGAGCAGCTCCTTCACCCGCGCCTGCGCGTGCGGGGCGCCCTTCAGGAGCTCGTCCACCCGCTCGGAAACCTTGGCATCCAGCCCGGTCGTGGGTACGACGTGGTTCACGATGCCGTAGCGCTGGGCGGTCACGGCGTCGAAGCGCTCGCCGGTCAACATCAACTCGCGCGCGTTGCGGTCACCGAGCCGGCGGATCACGTACGGGCTGATGACCGCGGGCAGGATGCCGAGCCTCACCTCGGTGAGGCCGAACTTCGCGTCGTCGCTCGCGACCACGATGTCGCACGCGCAGCAGAAGCCGACGCCGCCGCCGTAGACCGCACCGTGCACGCGGCCGACCAGCGGCTTCGGGAAGTCCGCGAGCGCGGCGAACATCGATGCCAGGCGTTTCGCCTCGCTCAAGTTTTCGTCGTAGGTGGCGTTCGCCGAGGCCTTCATCACCGCGATATCGGCGCCGGCGCAGAACGACGGCCCACGCCCCCCGAGGACGACGACGCGACAGCCGGCATCGCTCTTCAGGCCGTGCAGGGTGTCGACGAGCGCCACACACAGCTCCGTGGCGAGCGCGTTGTGCGCCTCGGGGCGGTTGAGCCACACGCGCGCCACGGCACCATCGCGCTCGAGTTCGATCAACGCACCCTGGGGCATGGTGGACGCTTCCTTGAAGGGAGGGACGGCTCGGACCTAACGCTGCGGGGCGTGCAGGATAGGCACGCGCTCCCGAACCCTCAATCCCAAGCCCACAGGGCGGGCGCGCCCGCAGCGAAGCTCCATCGGCGCAATCAGATAGCAGATAACCGGCGTTTCCACGCGCGGAGGTGACGGCCGTCATATGCTGCCCGCGCGGCGGCACCGATGCTGTCGGTGATGAGCAGTCACTCGAGCACCTCGAACGACAACGGGCCGTTCGCCCGCTTCCGCCGCGATCATCGTCGCGTCCTCGCGCAGCTCGACGCCCTCGAGCACGGCGCGTCCGGCGGCCGCCGGCGCTCACCGCGGGAGGTGCATCTAGAGGACACGCTCGACATGCTCGGGCGCCAGTTCGCCACGCACATGAACGCCGAGGACACGGTGCTCTACCCGGCACTCGCCGAAGCGTTCCCGGAGTCGCGGGCGACGCTGGCGCCGCTGCGGATGGAACACCGCGAGCTGCGGCTGATGCTCGCCGCCCTCGCGGACGCGTTCGCGCTCGCGCCCGGGCCGGCGCGCGACGAGCAGCTCCAGGTGCAGACCTGGGACTTCGTCCACCTGCTCCGGATCCACATCACGAAGGAAGAACATTCGGTCTTCGACCTGGCGGAGCGCGTGCTCCGCCCGCACGAGGTGCGGGACCTCGTGGATCGGCTCGAGGCCTGTTTCCCGCGACAGAGCCGGGGCGCCCGCCAGGGGCGCCGGAAAGGAAGCTCTCGGTCATGAGGAATCCCATCGGGTACGCCGCGCTGACGGCGCTCCTCTGCATCACCGCCGGATGCGGCGGGAACAAGGCCAACAACCAGCCCGCACCGTCGGGCGACGCGTCCGCGAACACGAGCCCGCCGGCACTGGCCTCCGCACCCGCCGCGGACCTCAAGCTCGAGGCGGTCTCCAAGTACGACGCCGGCCCGCGCGCGTTCGCGGGCGCCGAGGACGAGGAGGGCTCGAAGCGCGGCGAGCAGCTGTTCAAGGACAAGGGTTGCTCGGCCTGCCATGCGTTCGGGAAGAAGGTCACCTGTCCCGACCTCGCGGGCGTGACGCACCGCCGCACCGCGGAGTGGATCGAGAACCAGATCCTGCACCCGGAGATCATGGTCAAGACCGACCCCATCGCCCACGACCTGTTCGCGAAGTTCATGCTGCAGATGCCCAACCAGAAGCTCACGCCGGAGCAGGCGAAAGACGTGATCGCGTTCTTCAGGCACAAGGACCACGAGGCCGGCGAGGCCTCGAAATGAGGAGGTAGCAAGATGAGACGCGGGTCGAGATTCGGGATCGCCGTCGCGCTCGCCGTCACGCTCGGGGCCGTCGTGGCCGGGTGCGTGGCGACGCAGGGCGGCGGCGCGGCGGGATCCGCCGCGGAGAAGGTGTACGTCAAGCCCGGCGAAAAGGACGCCTACTACGCGTTCCTCTCCGGCGGGCACCACGGCAACGTCTACGTGTACGGCATCCCCTCGTGCCGCCACATCACCACCATCCCGGTGTTCACGCCGGAGCCGGCGGTGGGCTACGGCAACGACGAGGAGAGCAAGGCGATGCTCGGGGGCTACACCTGGGGCGACGCGCATCACCCGGGCCTCTCCGAGACCGACGGCGACTACGACGGGCGCTGGCTGTTCATCAACGACATGCCGAACGCCCGCATCGCGCGCATCGACTTGAAGGACTTCAAGACCCGCCAGATCTACGGGCCGATCCCGAACATCTCCGCGGCGCACGCGTGCCCGTTCCCAACCCCGAACACCGAGTACGTGTTCGCGGCGTCGCGGTTCTCGGTGCCGGTGCCGAACCGCGGCGTGAAGGTCGAGGACTACGCCAAGGACTTCAAGGGCATCATCGCCGGCATCAAGGTGGACCCGAAGAGCGGTGAGATGTCGATGGGGTTCGAGATCCAGATGCCGCCGTTCGACTGGGACCTCTCCGACGCCGGCAAGGGTCCGAGCCTCGGCTGGCAGTTCTTCACCTGCTACAACAGCGAGATGGCGTACGACTCGCTGGAGATCAAGGCGTCGCAGAACGAGATGGACTACTTCGCCGCCGTCGACTGGCGCGCGGCGCAGAAGGCCGTGGACGAGGGCAAGGCGACGACGATCAACGGCGCACCGGTGCTGGACCCGCAGAAGGTGAAGGACTTCGTCTACCTGATCCCGGTGCCGAAGAGCCCGCACGGCGTGGACGTGGACCCGAGCGGCCAGTACGTGTGCTGCTCCGGCAAGCTCCAGGCCGAGGTCAGCGTCTACAGCTTCGCCAAGATCAAGGCCGCCATCGATGCCAAGAAGTTCGAGGGCGACAAGATGGGCGTGCCCACGCTCAAGTTCGAGGACTGCCTCGAGGCGAAGGTCCCCGTCGGCCTGGGTCCGCTGCACACGCAGTTCGACAACAAGGGCTTCGCCTACACGTCGTTGTTCCTCGACTCGCAGATCGCCAAGTGGAAGGTCGGCCCGCCGTGGAACGTGGTGGACAAGATCGACGTCTACTACTCGATCGGCCACCTGATGGCGTCCGAGGGTGACACGCGCCATCCCACCGGTGACTACGTCGTGGCCCTCGACAAGCTGTCCAAGGACCGCTACCTCTCGGTCGGCCCGACGCATCCCGAGGCGGCGCAGCTGATCGACCTGCGCGGGCCGAAGATGGAGCTGCTGTACGACTTCCCCACCTACCTCGAGCCGCACTACGCGCAGATGATCAGGGCCGACAAGCTCCACCCGATCACCGTCTACCCGCTGGCGGAGAACGACAAGCCCGGCGCGATCAAGCGCGCGGAGGACGCCCGCATCGAGCGCAAGGGGAACCGGGTCGACGTCTTCGGGCTGGTGGTGCGCTCGCACTTCACGCCCGACATCGTCAAGGTGAACCAGGGCGACGACGTCTACTTCCACTGGACCAACCTGGAGCAGGACGACGACATCGCGCACGGCTTCGGCATCCTGTGGTCGAGCAAGAACATGCAGATCGAGCCCGGCGAGACCAAGACCATCCGCTGGACCGCGGAGAAGACCGGGATCAACCCGTTCTACTGCTCGAACTTCTGCAGCGCGCTGCACCAGGAGATGCAGGGTTACATCGAGGTGCGCGCGAAGGGCAGCCCGCAGGCGGCCATCGTGCGTCCCGATGCGAAGACGATCGCCGAGATCAACGCCCTGCTCGCCGCGCGGTGAGCGGGACAGCTTCCAAGGGGGGCGGGCCGGCTCGTCGGCCCGCCCCGGGATAGAGTGAACCCATGAGCTACCTGTCCGAGAAGTTCCGCCCCACCGAGCGCGGCCTGATCCTGTTCGCGGCCGTGGTGCTGCTGCCGGTGTTCTTCCTGCCGGTGTTCCCGATCTGGCACATGCACCTGCGCGCACCGCAGTACCCGGAGGGGCTGAACCTGGCGATCTACACCAACACCATCCGCGGCGACGTGGACAAGATCAACATGCTGAACCACTACGTGGGCATGCACGCGATCACCGCGGCGGACTTCCGCGAGTTCTCCTACATGCCGCAACTCCTCACCGGGTTCGGCGTGCTGGCGCTGCTCGCGGGCCTCACCGGACGGCGCTGGCTCGCCATGCTCGGCTGGCTCGCCTTCACCGGCTTCGCGGTCTACATGTTCCGCGACTACGTTCTCTGGCTCTACCACTATGGCCACGACCTGGATCCGCGCGCGGCGATCAAGCTCCAGGTGTTCACGCCGCCGGTGATCGGCTTCAAGCAGATGGCGAACTTCAAGGTGTGGAGTTACCCCGGGCTGGGCACGTGGCTGCTCGGCGTCGCCTGGGCGCTGGGCCCGATCGCGGTGCTCGCCGAGCGCTACGGCCGCAGCCGCTCGCGCGCACACGAGGTCGCCTCGGGAACGGTTGGCGCCTAGAGTCGCGCGATGCGCACCCTCCCCGCAGTGCTCGCGGCGCTCGCCATGCTGTTCGCGCTACCCGCCCACGGCCGCACGCTCCACGTGCCGGCCCCCGCCGCGGGCGACACGTCGCGCGCGGCCGCTGCGGCGATCGCGGAAGCTCAACCCGGCGACACGATCGTCCTCGGCGCCGGAGTGCACCGCGGACCCCTCCGGATCGCGCACCCGATCGTGCTCACCGGCGAGCCGGGCGCGATCGTGGACGGCGGCCACCGCGGCACCGTGATCGAGGTCGGCGCCTCCGGCACCCAGCTCGAGTCGTTCGCCGTGCGCGCGAGCGGTACGCGCGTGATCGACATCGACAGCGGCATCCACGTGCTCCGCGCCGGCGGCGTGCTCGTGCGCGACGTGCGGCTGGACGACGTCCTCTACGGCGTCTACGCGGAGCGTGCGGACGACATCCACGTCTCGCATTGCACGCTCACCGGCCGGGTGCAGCCGCTCGACGAGTCCGGCGAGGGGAACGGCATCCACCTCTGGTACTGCTCCGACTCGGACGTGCACGACAACGACGTCTCGCACTTCGTCGACGCCATCTATTTGTCGTTCGTGACCCGCATGGACGCGAAGCGGAACCGACTCCACGACAACGGCCGTTACGGGCTCCACACCATGTACTGCCAGCAGAACCGGTTCGTGGAGAACGAGGTCACGCGCGACGTCGCCGGCTGCGCGCTCATGTTCACGAACCACGTCGAGATCTCGCGCAACCACATCGTCAGGAACCGCGGCCCGCGCACGTATGGCCTGCTGCTGCGCGACTGCTCCGACGGCAGGTTCGAGGGGAACCGCCTCGTCGACAACACGATCGCGGTGTTCATGGACGGCTCGAACCGCAACCACCTGGAGGGGAACCTGGTGCAGGACAACGGCTGGGGCATCCTGCTGTTCTCCTCCTCGGCCGGGAACGTGTTCACCGGGAACGACTTCATCAACAACGATTACCCGGTGGCGTTGGACATGCGCCGCACCGACAACCATTTCGACGACGGCACTCATGGCAACTACTGGAGCGACGCGGCCGCGTTCGACCTGGACGGCGACGGCGTGAGCGACGTGCCCTACGCGCCGGTGTCGGCGTTCGCGTTCGTGTCCAAGCAGTATCCCGACCTCGCGGTGTTGGCGAAGAGCCCGGCCGTTGCCTCGCTGGCGGTGGCCGAGCGCGTGTTCCCGTCGCTGCGACCGAGCGAAGCGGTGGACCACTTCCCGCGCGTGCGGCCGGCGACGTCGCCGGCGCCGGGTGGACCGCGCGTGGTGCGCGAGACCGGGCCCGAGGCCGCCGCGCCGCGAGACTGGGGCGCTGCGGCCGGCTTCGCCGCCGCCGCACTCGTGGGGCTTGCAGGGCTCGTCGCCGGGAGGCGCGCATGAGCATGGTGCGCACCGAGGCGCTCACCAAGCGGTACGGAAACGTGCTCGCGGTGAACGGGCTGTCGTTCGCGGTCGAGCCCGGCGAGACGTTCGCGATCATCGGTCCCAACGGCGCCGGCAAGACGACGACGCTGCGCATCCTCCTGGGATTGACGCTCCCGGATTCGGGCCGCGCCGAGGTGGGCCCGCGCGCACTGCCGCCGCATCACCCGGAAGCGCGGCGCGACCTGGGCTACGTGCCGCAGCGCGTGGAGTTCCCGCACGGCCGCACGGTCAGCGAAGTGCTGCGCTTCTTCGCCGACATCCGCGGGCTGCCGAAGGGCGCGGTCGAGCGCGCGCTCGAGCGCGTGGGGCTCACCTCGCACGCCGCGCGCCGCGCGAGCGAGCTCTCCGGCGGCTACACGCAGCGGCTCTCGCTCGCCCAGGCGCTGTTGGCAGACCCGGCGCTGCTCGTCCTGGACGAACCCACGGCCAGCCTCGACCCCGAGGCGACGTGGGAGTTCCGCTCGCTCGTGGAGCAGCTCCAGCGCGAGGGGAAGACCATCCTGCTCTGCTCGCACCTCTTGACCGAGGTCGAGCGCGTCGCCGACCGCGTGCTGATCCTGGTCGAGGGCCGCGCCGCCGCGCTCGAGCGCCTGGCCGTGCTGCGCGAGCGCCAGGCACGCGACGCGCGGGTGGCGATCGAACAGGGCGTGGAGCCGCCGAGCCTCGAGGACGTGTTCCTGAGCGTCGTCCGCGGCGAACGAGCGGCGCTCACCACGAACGAGGGCGCTCGCGCATGAAGCGCTACTTCATGTTGCTCGGCTCGGCCCTGGCGGTGGGGCTCGTGCTCATGCTCATCGCGCGCACCGTGCACATGCCGGCGCCCGCGGTACCCAAAGTCGTCGAGATCCCGAGCGTGGACTTGACGCTGACGCTGACGAAGCAGGGCATCACGCCCGAGAACAGCTCGGTGCCCAAGGACCATCGCGTGCGGCTCACCATCGTCAACCGCCGCCGCGATCGCGTGGGGCTCGCGCTCCACGGCTACCAGGACAAGCTGATGATCGGCTGGATCGACCCCGACTCGACGTGGCGCGGCGAGTTCCTGGCCGACCGCCCGGGCGAAGGGTTCGCGTGGATGCTCGAGGGCGAGCCGGTGGGGAAGCTCACGGTGCTGGGCTCGCATCTCGTGGACGGACACCGATGAGCGCCGCCCCCGGCCGCTGGCACCGCGTCGGTGTCGTCGCGCGCGAGGAATTCCGCCAGGCGTTGGAATCCCGCTGGCTCTTCGGCTTCACCGCGCTGCTCGCCGCGCTCGTGCTCGGACTCTCGTTCTTCGGCATGGCGCAGAGTCGCGAGGTGGGCTTCCAGGGCTTCGCGCGCGTGACGCTCTCGCTCATGAACCTGGTGCTGTTCATCGTGCCGCTGACCGGCCTCATGCTCGGCGTCACCAGCGTCACCGGCGGCTCGGGCGCGCTGCCGCTGTTGCTCGCCCAGCCGGTGAGCCGGCGCGAGGTGCTGACCGGCAAGCTCGTGGGCCTGGGCGGCGCGCTCACCGTGGCGCAGCTCGTGGGCTTCGGCGGCGGCGGCATCGTGGTGGCGCTCTCCGCGGGCGCCGACCAGGTGCGCGGCTTCGCCGCGCTCACCGGGCTCTCGATCGCGCTCGGCTGGCTGATGGTGTCGACGTCGCTGATGATCGCCGTGCTCAGACCCGACCGCTTGCAGGCGATGTCGACCGCGCTCTTCCTCTGGCTGCTGCTCGTGGTCGCCTACGACCTGGTCGTGCTCGGCGCCACCACGCTCCTGGGCGGCCTGCCGCTCCAGCGCGTGCTCGTGCCCGCGCTGCTCCTGAACCCGGTCGACATCGCGCGCGTGCTCACCACGCTCGCGGTCGGCTCGGGGGCGCTGTTCGGCCCCACGTCGGCGGTGCTGATGAAGCTCTCCGGCACCACGGCCGGCATCGGCCTGGGCCTGCTCGTGCTGATCGTCGAGACCATCGTGCCCGCCGCGATCGCGATGTGGGTATTCCAGCGCCGGGACGGTTAGGAAACCGCGTCCAACGCCTTTGAGCTATGTGTATCTAGGCCAAGAGTCGCTCCATCACGTGAGCGGCGAGAGAATGCCCGCCACGATAGCGAGGACCCCAACCGTGCGCGCCGACGTGCCCCCCCCTCACGGTTGCAAGGCCACGCCCAGGGGACCCTTGAGCCCGGTGCTGGCGCCGCTGATGGTGGCGCTCGGGGTGACGTCGCCGCTCGCCCCCGCGGCGTAGACCGTGATGCTATTGCCGTTGTTCACAACGTACATCTTGCCGGTGCCATCCACGGCCACACCAATGGGGTTCTGGAGCCCGGTGCTGGCGCCGCTGATGGTGGCGCTCGGGGTGGCGTTGCCGCTCGCGCCCGCGGCGTAGACCGTGATGCTACTGGAGCCTTGGTTCGTGACGTAGATCTTGCCGGTGCCATCCACGGCCACGCCAAAGGGGCCATTAAGCCCGGTGCTGGCGCCGCTGATGGTGGCGCTCGGGGTGGCGTTGCCGCTCGCACCCGCGGCGTAGACCGTGATGCTACTTGAGCCGCTGTTCGTGACGTAGATCTTG
>Ga0207662_10000362_pt1 | contig 20436 bp, 15 predicted proteins | sample KBSS33LmetaG_FD_184338 | JGI IMG/M metagenome (GOLD analysis project Ga0207662, IMG submission 184338) | Switchgrass rhizosphere microbial communities from Kellogg Biological Station, Michigan, USA - KBS S3-3L metaG (SPAdes) (version 2) | ecosystem: Host-associated > Plants > Roots >... | reverse complement strand
CGAACGTGAGGTGCTGGTCGGCGTTGGCTCGGTCGACGCGCAACTCGTCGCCCGCCTCGAAGACTCGCTCGTCGCGGTTGGCCGACGCGGTGCCCACGATCAGCCGATCGCCGTCGCGCACCGGACAACCGTCGACCTCCGTGTCGGCGCCATGGCGCGCGACACTACGCGCGGCGCCCGCACGGCTCAAACGAGGTCTCATCATCAACGGCGGCGCGCCGCATCCGTGAAGCCCCCGACCCCGTCCGCGCCGGTGTCGCGGAACCGCGCGCTGGCGCCGGGCGTGCTTGCGCGGCGGGGGCGACTGGGGAACCCTCCCCGGTTCGCGGTGCCCGACCTGACCGACCCCCGCCCGGAGAGGTTCCATGTCCGTCCTCGCTCCCCGTAATCCAGCGCGAGTGCTCGCGCTGCTCGCCGCGGCGCTGGCCTTCGCGCCGCTGTCACTCGCTCACGCCCAGGAGCGCAAGGACACGCCCGACGTCCGCCTCGGCCGCGATGTCGTGCCGACGTTCTCGAGCGTCCGGCTCCGGCTCGACCCCGAGAAACGGAGCTACACCGGCAACGTGCACGTGGAGCTGAAGGTCGCGAACGCCACCGACACGATCCGCTTCCACGCCGAGGGCCAGAGGCTCACGCGCGTGACGCTCCGCCAGGGCGGCGACAGCGTGATCGTGACCCGCACCACCGGTGACCACGGCCTGCAGACGCTGGGCGCTGCACGCCAGCTCACGCCCGGCACGGCGACGCTCGACATCGAGTTCACGCACCTCTACGGCACGCGCGCCGTGGGACTCTACAAGGCGATCCAGGACCAGCGCGGCTACCTGTTCACGCAGTTCGAGTCGGACGACGCGCGCGAGGCGTTCCCGTGCTGGGACGAGCCGGGCTTCAAGTTCCCGTACCAGATCGTGCTCGAGGTGCCGGAGGCGCAGGAGGCGCTCTCCAACACGCCGATCGAGAGCTCGGTGCCCAAGGACGGCTGGAAGACGGTGACGTTCAAGCGCACACCGCCGCTCCCCAGCTACCTGCTCGCGATCGCGGTGGGACCGTTCGAGTACTCGCCGGTCGCGGGCACGAAGGTGCCCACGCGCATCGTCACCTGCCGGGGCCGGAAGCAGCTTGCTGCGATCACCGTGCAGACCACGCCGAAGATCCTCGCCGGCCTCGAGCGCTGGTTCGGCGTCCCCTACCCGTTCGAGAAGCTGGACCTGATCGCGGTGCCGGAGTTCGCCTACGGGGCCATGGAGAACGCCGGCCTGATCACGTTCCGCGACGACGTGCTGCTGCTGGACCCGGCGAGCGCCAGCACCTCGCAGCGGCGCTCGAACGCGAACGTCATCTGCCACGAGCTGGCGCACATGTGGTTCGGCGACCTGGTGACGATGGCGTGGTGGGACGACCTGTGGTTGAACGAGTCGTTCGCCGACTGGATGGCGGCCAAGGTCACGGACCAGGTCTATCCGCAGTACCGCCAGGGCCTGTACGACCTGCAGCGCGTGCAGCAGGTGAAGGGCGGCGACCTCCAGCCGTCCACGACCGCGATCCGCGAGAAGACCACGAGTGCCTCCGCCGGCCTCACGAACGTGGGGCTCGTTTACAGCAAGGGGAACGCGGTGCTGTCGATGTTCGAGCGCTACCTGGGCCCGGAGACGTTCCAGAAGGGCGTTCAGTCCTACCTGAAGAAGCACGCGTGGGGGAACGCCACCGCCGCGGACCTCTGGCAGGCGCTGGACCAGGTGAGCGGCACGAACGTCTCCGCCGCGATGACCACGTTCCTGGACCAGCCCGGCGTGCCCTACGTGCGCGTGGTGCCGGCGCCGGGCGGCGTGCGGCTCACGCAGTCGCGCGCCACGCCGTACGGCGTCTCGCAGCCGCCGATGCGCTGGGACGTGCCGATGACGCTGCAGTGGTCGGACGGGAAGACCGTGCGCTCGCAGCGTGTGCTGCTCAAGGACGAGAGCGTGGTGGTGAAGCTGCCCGCGACCCCCGCATGGGTGATGCCGAACGGCGGCGGCCACGGCTACTACTCGTGGAGCGTGCCCGAGGAGTGGATGACGACGCTCGCGGAGAACGCCGCCAAGGTGCTCTCGCCCGACGAGCGCGTGGCATTCCTCGGCGACCTGTCGATGCTGATGACGCAGGGCGAGGTGCGCGGCGACACCTACCTGCAGTCGCTTTCGCACTTCGGCTCCGATCCCGAGCCGCAGGTGGTCTCGAGCACGATGGAGTCGCTGACCGGCGTGCGTGGGGCGTTCGTGCCCGACAGCCTCGAGAGCCTGTTCGCCGTGTACGTGCGGCGGACGCTGTCGCCGGCGCTGGAGCGTGTGGGCTACGAGAAGAAGCCGGGTGAGGACGAGACCGTGTCCACCATGCGCGGCGACCTGCTGCGCTGGCTCGCGAACCGCGGCCAGGACCAGAAAGTGCTGGCGTTCGCGCAGGACGCGGCGAAGCGCTACCTCGCGGACTCGACGAGCGTGGACCCGGGCATCGCCGACGCCGTCGTGTCGCTGGCGGCGAAGAAGGGCGACGCGGCGCTGTTCACCGACTACCAGCGCCGGCTCGAGGCCACCGAGGTGCCGGCGATCCGCCGCCGCTTCCTCGGGGCGCTCGGCGCGTTCGAGGACACCGCGCTCACGTCGAGGGCGCTCGAGTACTCGCTCTCCGACAAGGTCCGACCCACCGAGACGTTCGAGATCCTCCGCGGCATGGGCCAGAGGAACGAGGCCGCGGCCGCGCGCATCTTCCGGTGGATGATGGCGAACTACGATCTACTCGCTTCGCGGGTGCCGCCGCCGGCGCTCCGGTTCCTGCCCATGTTCGCGAACGGCTGCAACGCCGAGCGGCTGGCGGCGGCGACCGCGTTCTTCGGCGACCCGAAGCGCGCGGCTCCGGGCATGGACAAGACGCTCGAGCGCGTCGGCGACGGCGTGCACACCTGCCTCTCGCTCCGCGAGCGCGAGGGCGAGCACGTGAACAGCTACATGCGCGGGTTCGCGATCAACTGAGCGTCACGGGGCCGGGGCGGGCGACCCGCCGCCCCGGCCACCCGCGTGCGGCCCGACGTCAGTTCTCGAGGCGCAGCGCCACGCGCGCGTCGTCGGTCTTCGAGCGCGCGACCATGCGCACGTGATCCACGATGCGGCCGCGCCCGAAGCCGAGTAGCGGGTAGAGGCCCGGGTCCTGGGTGTGCTCGGCGAAGTCCACGACCTGGCTCTCGCCGTTCAGGAACACCACCTCGGCCCAGTCGGCCTGCACCTTGCCGTTCGCGACCTCGTACCAGAGCTTGGTTCCGCGGCGCCCGATGTTGAACGTGAACTCGGTCCAGTCCTCGTCCTTCACGAGCAAGGCGTTGTCCATCCACGACAGCGCATCCGCCACCGGGTGGGACGCCACGACCGCGGCCGTCGCCGGGGTCCAGAGGACGGGCCGCAGGTAGACGCGTGGCTGTATGCGCACGGCGACGACGCTCGGGTGCACGACCACGACGCGCGCGGGGCGCGCGAGCGGCCAGCCGCGGTGCACCACCACCGCGGTGCGGTGCGGGCCCTTGTGGACGACGACGACGCGGCGCGCGGACGCGGGCTCGGCGAGGGCCACGCCCAGACCGAGGACGAGGAGCAGCGGGAGCAGGTGCTTCATCGAACACCTCCTGTGCGGGTTCTTCCCTGGGAAGACCTGAACGCTCCCGATGGGATGCAGGGCGCATGCCGGTCGCGGGCACGCGCAACCCCTTGCGCGTGTGCGCTACGGGTGGCATCGGGCGAAATGCCCCGACGCGAATGGCCCGACGCGTACAGCGGAAGTCGGTTCCGGTTCAGATCCCACCGGGCGCGTGCCGCCTCGACGGCGCCATCTGCGCCACGTAGAGGAGCCTGTTCCCGGGACCTCACCGCGGCAATTGCTCTTGATTCTCATCCTGCACGAGGGGCATGCTCCGAGCCCAGAGTCACGCTCGCCCCCGCGCTCGTGTCGAATCCCCCTCGCTCACGGCGCTGCCCCCCGCTCCTGCGCTTGCTCCCGTCCCATGCGTCCGTGTGGACGCCACGCGCAGGAGACACCATGCGCCTCGCTCGCATCCTCACCGTTCCGATCATCGCCACCTTGCTCTTCGGCTGCAGCCGCCAGCTGCCGGTGGCGCCGGGCACGAACGCCCCCGACGCGATCGCACCGATCGATCTCTCCGAGCTGCACCGCATCGCGCGCCAGCCGCTCGCGAGCAGCGGCGCCAAGGTCGTCGAGGTGCCCGCCGGCTCGGCGGACGCGCTCGCGGCCGCGCTCACCGCCGCGGGCACGAACGGCACCGTGGTGTTGAAGAGCGGAGTCCACACCGAGTCCGGCACGGTCGAGATCACGAACACGGTGACGCTCGCCGGCGAGCCGGGCGCGGTGCTCGAGTCCACGACCAACCCGCTCCCCGCCGATGAAGTGCACCCCGCGCTGTGGGTACACGGGGCCTCCGGCGTGGTCATCCGCGGCATCGAGATGCGGCCGGCCGGGGCCATCGGCAACACCGGCGTCCTGCTGCACAACTCCCCGAATGCCAGCATGTTCGGGAACAACATCCACGACTACGAGTACAGCGTGATCGTCGAGAAGTCGAACAGCGTCAAGATCTGGAGCAACCGCATCGCCTGCTCCACCGCGTGGCTCGGCGGCGCCATCCCCGAGGCGCTCGGCATCACGGTCGTGAACGGCTCCAACGCCGTGATCGCCGACAACAACGTCACCGGCGGTCTGTTCGGGATCTGGCCGTGCGACGAGGGTGGGAAGGTGCTCGCCAACAAGGCGAGCAGCTGCCTCGAGGGCATCATCTTCTGCCGGGTGCCGGCGTGGTCGTTCGAGCTCCCGGATGGCCAGTACACCGGCAGCGTCCAGAGCACGACGCACTGCCTGGCGCAGGGCAACGAGACGTTCGGCAACTTCGCCGACGGCATCATCGTCATCGACGGCGCGCACGACAGCCGGGTCGTGGACAACAACTCCCACGACAACGGCGCCTACGACGTCGAGCTGAGCGGCGACTCCTACCGCTTCGGGTTCCTGACGCCCAGCTCCTACAACTGCACGTTCATCGCCGGCACGCACGCGAACGTGAAGGTGAAGGACTGCGGCAACAACAACACCGTGAACGGTGGCGTGCTGGTCGACAACAACGTCGATCCCTGCAACTGATCGAGTCCAGCGGGTCGCACGAGGGGGCGCGTCACGCTCGTGGCGCGCCCCCCGCGAGGTTCAGCGCGACGCCGAGGAAAGGCGCATGGGCGCGAACAGTCCGGGCGCGTCCAGCCAGCCCGCGAACTGGTAGCTGACACCGAGCGAGTAGGTGTCGGTGCGGGTGAAGTCGGTGGGCGAATGATCCTGCTGGTGCTGGTAGCCGATCTGGAACGCCCACGCGTCCTCGAAGAAATAGTCGAGGCTCGTCGCGACGTTGAGTTGCCAGCGATCCACCTTGCGCTCGCTGCTCTTCCCGGGCGCGGTAGCGTCGTGGCGGATGTTCCCGGTCCACTGCCAGCGGTCGGCGATCGCCCACGCCGCGCCGAGCGCCGTGCTCCACGTGAGGCTCTCCGCGCCCTCGGAGACGAGCGCGCGCGAGAACGCATCCGCCTGCCACTGCATCCCGAGCGGGCGGTGATACTCCACGAACAGGCCGGTGGAGATGCTCTCGTCGTGATCGTCGTATTTCGTTCGCGGGGTGACGAGGACGGTGGAGTCGTAGAGCGTGTCGGCCAGGAACGTGAGCCTCCGGTACTCGCTCTTGTAGCTCTGGTGCATCCAGGCTTTGCCGAGGACCACCTGTGGCCCGACCGAGAAGCCGCGGATGCGGGCGAACGACTGGGTCCTTAGCGCCACCGGCTCCAGGAGCCGCTGCACCGTGTACGCGTCGAGGCCGCCGGGGCCGAGCACTCCGTCGTCGGTGAGCAGCCGCTCGAGCTCGCGCCAGAAGTACTTCGTGGGCCGCTGGTGCGCGAACGACAGGTCAGCCTCCACCGTGTAGAGCGCCGCGAGCCGCTCGCGCGCCGCCGCCGAAAGCTCCCCGTGGATCGTGCCGGTTTCGTGCAGGCGCTGCTCGAGCACCTGCACCCGGTACACCGGCGTGGCGTCGCGGACGCGGCCCCAGTCGACGCTGGCAAGGACCGACGCATTGGCGTCATAGATCCCGGACGTGCTGTTGCTGAGGTACTCCACCCTGTACCCGGGGGAGAAAGGGCTCGGCACCGCTTGGCGAACCTCCTCATAGGAGCCCCATTGTTGCCTCGGCGTGATGAACGCGTTCGTCGACAGCGAGAAGCCGAGCGGCGCCTCCCACGGGAAGCGGCTCAGCGCATAGAACGCCGACGCCCGCTCGAGCGCGCTCTCGTCCCGGCGATGCGTGAGGTAGGTCTCGTAGGAGAACGCCTCTTGTCCATCGGACGTGTGGATCGTGCCGTTGGCCAGGAGCGACAGCCCGTAGGCCCGCGAGCGGCGGTCGGAATCGAAGCCACCATAGAGCGAGGTGGCCGCCGTTCCGTGTCCCTGCCGATCGACCGACTCGGAGCCGTAGGAACCGTCGTGCAGCGTGCGATGGCCGTTCGCGGTGAGCCCTGCCGACCACGACAGCCAGCGGTGGTCGGGGATCCGGTACTCGGAGTACGGGTCGTCGGCGAGGGCGGGGAGCGCTGCGAGACAGAGCGAGGCGACTGAGAGCAGGGCGTGGCGGACCCTACGCATGGGACGGCCTCCTGAGGTGATGCCGGGGGCCCAACCCTATGGCATTCACGGCGCGATCGAGTAGGGAATTCTCAGCGTGACGCCTGAGGACCGGTCCTCAGCCGCGGCGCCGGCACCGCGATGCCCGCGACCTGGAGCCCGGCGACCAGCGCCGCGAACATGATCACCATGCGGAACGCGGCCTCGATGCCGTTCACGACCTCCTTGTCGAGCAACAGCGCCAGGCTCCGAAATCCGACGCTTCCCGGCACGAGCAGCAGCAGCGCGGGCGAGAGCGTCACGAGCGCCGGCGTGTGCCGCACGCGGGCGAGCCAGTTGCTCAGCAATCCCGCCACGAGCGAGCCCGCGAACACGCCCAGCTCGGGGCCGAATGCGCGCGAGCCGGCGCGGCTGCCGAGCACGGCGGCCACGCACACGCCGAGGATCGCCGGCGCGTCCTTGGGCCGCGCGCGCATGAGCACGGTGAAGGCGAACGGTGCGAGCGACAGCGCCACCCACTCGCTCCACGGCGGGAGCGGCGTGGGGACGGCGGGCGTCGCGGCCCCGAACGCGAGCTGCGCCACGCGTGAGCCCAGCGCGACGCCGAACATGAGCACGAGAAACCGCATGATGGCGCCGGTCAGCCGCGCCGTGCCGGAGACGAGATGTTGCGCGTTCAGCTCGCTCATCGCCATCGACAACGTGAGCCCCGGCAGCCACACGATGAGCCCGCCGAGCGTGGCGAGATACGTGGAGAGCGGAGTGCGCGTCGCGAGCGCCGAGGCGGCGAGGGAGACGACGAACGCGGCGAATGGCTCGTGGAACGGCCGCAGATCGCCGGGCAGAAACCGCGCGGCCACGGCCCAGCCGGTGAGCATCGCCAGCGCTGCCGCGGCGGCGACCTCGGGCGCTCCGCCGCCCAGCAGGCAGGCGGCGCAGCCGCCGGCGATGCCGAACGCGACCGTGGTGATCGTGATCCCCCACCGCGGCGTCTCGCGGTCGAGCGCGTCCAGCGCGGCGAGGCCCATGCGCGGCGTCTTCGTGCCGCCCAGCACCTCCTCGGCGATCTCCTGCACGCGGCCCAGGCGCTCGAGGTGCAGGTCGCCGGGCTCGACGCGCACGAGGAACGTGCGCTGGCGCTCCTGCGCCCCGAACGCGGCGAAGATCGACGTGGGCGTGGTGAAGAACTGCCCCTCGAGCCCGAGCCGCTGCGCCGCGTCCGCGAGCAGCTCCTCGATGCGATGCGACGAATAGCCGAGCGCGTGGAGCGCGCGACCCAGTCGCAGCACGAACGCGGTGGCGTCCTCGTCGGCCATGGCGCGCAAGCTACCGAAGCGCGGCGGGGCGCGCGAACCGGCGGCTGGCCCGGCTCCGGGCTCGGGTCGCGAGGACCGATGAGGCGACCGAGTCCTCTGGTCAACCGAGGTGATGGCGCTCGCCGAGCCTCATGGCGCCTGACTCGTCGCTGCCTCCACCCCCTCCGCCGGCAGCCAGTCGGATCGGTCCACTCGGGTCACCCGCTGCGGGAACTGGGCGAGCGCCCGCTTCACCCGCTCTTCATCGGTCGCACCCGGCATCTCGCCGCACCGCGCCAACGCCCAACGGGCCTCGGTCGTGCGATAGCCGAGCGCCAGCAAGCAGCGAAAGGCATCGTCTGCATCGAGGTCTGAGCTCGTGCTCGACGCTGCGCACGCGCTGGCGTTCGCCGCGGCGGCTCGAGCGCCCGCCCGATGCCGCCGCTCGGCGCTCGCCTCGCGCTTGCGGCGCATGAACTCCGCGCCGTACGTGCGTTCGGCTTCGTACTGGTTGTGCGCCCGGCAGCGCAGTCGCACGTTCTCGACCGTGGACTCGCCGCCGCGCGCGACCGCGACCTCGTGGTCGAACTCGAGCCGTTTGCGCGCTTCGCAACGCCGTCCCGATTCGCTCACGTACGTGCAGCGGCACTGGTCGCGCTTCACGACGACCCGCTTCACGTGGGCGGGAACGTAGTGGCTTCCCGGCGCGGTCGTTGCGCCGGGGCGACCGGGCCGGTCCGTGATCGCGAACCGCGTCCGCTCGAGCCGCTCGACGAGCAGATCGAGCGCGCGGTCGAGCACGGTCGCGATGTCGCCGTCGGGGACCTGGTGGCCGAGCAGCTCCTGCGCGTAGCGCAGCTTGTCGTGCGTGGATCCGTCCATCGTCAACTGGAGCACGAACTTCTGCGGCGCCACCGGCGTGACGCGAGCGCACTCGTGAACATGCCCCGGGGCATGTTCGCCACCAGAAGACCCCGTCATTTCGTGGCCGGCAGCATGCCCCGGGGCATGCTCGCCGGGGCCGGCGGCCGAGGGGCTCGGCACCAGGAGCGTCGGGGACGGGACCTTTGGGAATCGCTCCGCGACGAGCCTCTCGATCTCCGATTTCCGCTTGTGCGTGGCGGCAGCAAGGAGTTCGGCCGTGTTCTCGGGCGTCAGGTGCGGAGCCAGGAGGACCAACCCGCTCATGTGGACGTGGCCCTCGGCCAATGCCGCGAAGATCGCAGGACACAGGCGCCCGGCGCGGGCGACCTGGATGCGCTTGGCGGCGGCGTCCTCGGACAGCCGCAACTCACCGACGCAGTATGCGGATATCGAATCATAGGCTTCCGGCACGTACGCCTTCCGGAAGTCGACCTCGGCGATATGCGCGAGCACGTCAGCACTGGTTTCGCGTTCTCTTGCGGCGAGCTTCTTCAGGTCGCGGTGCAGGACAGCATCCGGCAGGTGACCGAGTGCGTAGCACTTCACGGCGGACTCCACCACGGGGGCGGGGAGTCGGGGGCTCGTGCGCGAAGTCTACCGCCCGACTTTCCGGCGCTCGTGGATCAGCGCAGAGCGCCGAATCGAGGTCGCGATGACATGTTCGATGGTCGGTGCGACGGGGCTCGATCGGACGTGCCCCATGCGCGCGAGGTGTCGTGCGGCGAAGGCACTCGCGGAAACGCGCATCCGTGCTCCCGAGTTCGGTCAAGCCAAGTTCTTGTCAGCTCACGCAGACGCCAGGCCCGCCGAATAGGGTCGACACGACCCGCACAGCACAGGCTGGCTACAGCAGCGACTTGATCCAGCCGCCGTCCACGGCGATCGTCTGGCCGGTGATGTAGCTCGCGCGCTCCGAGGCGAGGAACGCGGCGAGCGCGGCGAACTCGCGCGGCTCGGCGAGCCGGCCGAGCGGGATCTCGCGCTCCCAGCGCGTGACCGCCTTCTCGGGCGAGATCCCCTCGCGCTCCGCGATCACGCGCGACAGCTCCTCCACGCGCTCCGTGCGCGTGTAACCGGGCATCAGGTTGTTCACGGTCACGCCGAAGCCGCCGACCTCGTTCGCGAGCGTGCGCGCCCAGCCGATGACCGCCGCCCGCAGGCTGTTCGAGAGCATCAGGTTCTCGATCGGCTGCTTCACCGCGATCGAGCTGACGTTGAGGATGCGGCCCCAGCGGCGCTGCTCCATGCCGGGGAGCACGCGGCGCGCCAGCTCGATGGGCCCGTAGAGCACCAGCTCGGTGGCCTTCTGCCACTCCCCGGGATCCATGGATTCGAAGCGGCCGGCCGGCGGCCCACCGCTGTTCGTGAGCAGGATGTCCACGCGGCCATAGATCGAGAGCGTGGCGTCCACGAACGCGCCGATGTCGCCGGCGCGCGACACGTCGGCCGCGCGTGCCAGCACCTCGGCCCCGGTCTTGGTCGCGATCTCGTGTGCCACCGCCTCGATGGCTTCGGCGTTGCGCGAGCAGATCGCCAGCTTCGCGCCCTCGGCGGCCAGCTCCTCGGCCACGGCGCGACCGAGGCCCTTCGAGGCCGCGGCGACGAGCGCGACCTTGCCCTTGAGCCCGAGGTCCATCTACTTGTGGTTGCGCAGGTAGGCGTCGGTCTTGTTCACCCAGTCCCAGCGCGGCGGACTGAAGACGTCGATCGCGAACACGTCGTCCTGCGCCTCGGCGCGGTGCGGCACGTGGGCCGGGATCTGCAGCACCTCGCCGGCCTTGACGTCGAGCACCTTCTCCTCGTCGCCGATCCAGAACCGCAGCGTACCCTTGACCACGTAGCTGAACTGCTCGTTCTCGTGGCTGTGCTTGGGCGCGCCGCCGCCCGGCGCCAGGAACACCTGCGCCATGGTGATCTGCTCGCCGCTCACGAGCTTCCTGCCGAACGTGGGATTCACCTCGTCGCGGGGCATGTCGTCCCAACGCGTGTGCGTGACGGCCTTGAGCGTCTCCATCGAACGTTCCTCCTCTCTAGACCACGTCGAAACGCGGCGCCGCGGGGATCGCGCCGCACGCGAGCGCGCGCTCGTACAGCAGCTTCAATCCGGCGCGCCCGCGCTCGCCCATCTCCAGCGTCAGCTCGTTCACGTACATGTGCACGAACATCTTCCCCTGCGAGGTGTCGAGCCCGCGCCCGAACTGCAGCGCGTAGCGGATCGCCTCGTCCTCGTGCGCGAACGCCACCTCGATGCTCTTCCGAAAACCCGCGCTGCACGCGCGCATCAGCGGCTCGCCGAGATCGCGGCGCACGATGTCCAGGCCCAGCGGCAGCGGAAGCCCGTCGCGCTGCTTCCACAGCTCGCCGAAGTCGATCACCTTGACGAGTCCCTCGGAGTGATACGTGAGCTGGCTCTCGTGGATGATCACGCCCGCGTCCACCTCGCGCTCGCGCACGGCGCGCGGGATGTCGTCGAACAGGACCTCCACCGGCACCACGTCCGGGCACTCGATCCGGAGCAGCAGCGCCGCGGTGGTGAGCTTGCCCGGGATCGCGACGCGCTTGCCGCGCAGGCTCTCCGGCGTGCGCGCCTCGCGCGCCACCAGCACCGGGCCGTAGCCCCAGCCGAAGCTCGCGCCGCACGCCATCACCGCGTAGCGGTCGGCGAGGTGCGCGTACGCGTGCGCGCTGCACGCGGTGATCTCGAGATCGGCGTCCCGCAGGGCACGGGCGTTCAAGCTCTGGATGTCCTCGAGCACGTGCTCCACGCGGCAGCCATCGATGACGGCCTCGCCGCTGTGGAAGCCGTAGAACATGTAGGCGTCGTCGGCGTCCGGGCTGTGGCCGAAGCGGACGGTGCGGAGCGCGGTGGTCGGGGCGGGCATGGGGTCCGGGGGGTCGAGGGTGTTGGGAACCGTGGGAGGCGCCGAGGATAGCGCAGCCGTCGCCACCCCGCCGGTGCGTTCGTCACGCAGAACCGTGCGCTGCGCGTGTTACGCTCTTTCCGCCATGACACCCCGCTCGCGCACCGCCGCCGTGATTTCTTCGTTCCCGCTCCTTCTCTTGGCGGCCGCGACGCTGCTCGTCGCCCCGAGCGCGCATGCCGCGTGGTCGATGCACGGCGGCAACCCGCAGCACACCGCGGTCTCCGCCGTGCCCGCGCAGGCGCTCCAGAGCATCCACTGGCAGATGCCGGTGGACCTGAACCCGCAGTACTCGGGCACCGTGCTCTTCATCCACTACGGCTCGCCGCTCGTCACCGAGGGCAACACCGTCATCGTGCCGGTGAAGGTGGGTGTCCAGGACACGTTCCGCGTCGAGGCGCGTCGTGGCAGCGATGGGCTCCCGCTGTGGCAGCTCGCGACCGACTACACGCTGCCGCCGCACAGCTGGGTGCCGAGCGTGACGCCCACGCTCGCGCACGCGGGGCGCCTCTATGTTCCCGGCGCCGGCGGCACGCTGTTGTGGACGAGCGCGCTGGATGCTGCCGGTCCGCACACGACGACGCGCGTGGCGTTCTACGGCAACGCGGCATACGCCGCCAACCCCGCCGCGTTCAACGCCAGCCTCAAGATCAACACACCGCTCACCGCGGACGCGAAGGGAACGGTGTACTTCGGTTTCGTCGCCGTGGTCGCCAATCCGCTCGTGATCCAGAGCGGCATCGCCGCGGTGGATGCGAACGGTGTCGGGCGCTACGTGTCCGTGGACGCGGCGAGCGGCCACGTCGCCACGCAGATCGCCACCAACTGCGCGCCGGCGCTCTCGCGCGATGAGCAGACGCTCTACGTCGCGTGCCGCGGCGGCAACTCGGCGCCAAGCTACCTGATGGCCCTGGCCTCGGCGGACCTGAGCACGCTGCACGTGCGCCCGCTCGTCGACCCGCACTCGCTGCTGGCTGCCGCCGCGTCGAACAACGGCACGGCGACGCCGATGATCGCGCCCGACGACAAGGTCTACTACGGCGTGCTCGAGAACCCGGGCGGTACGAACGCGTCGCGGGGCTGGATGCTCCAGTTCGACAAGGACCTGAACCCGGCGGGCCCACCGGGCGCGTTCGGCTGGGACCACACGCCGTCGCTGGTGTCGCGCTCCGCGGTGCCGGGCTACGTTGGCTCGGCGCCCTACCTCATCATGACCAAGTACAACTTCTACGCCGGCGGCGGCGGCAACGGCGAGAACAGGATCGCGGTCGTGGACCCGTTCGCGGCCCAGGTCGACGGCTACTCGGGCATCGCCGTGATGAAAGAGGTGAGGACGATCCTCTGCGCCACGCCCGATCTCGACGCAGGTCCCAGCTTCCCGACCGCGGTGAAGGAGTGGTGCATCAACACCGCGGCTGTGGACACGTTCACGAGCTCGGTGCTGGCGGGCGCCGAGGACGGGAAGCTCTACCGCTGGAACCTCGCCACGAACACGTTCAGTCAGCAGATCGTGCTCACGCCGGGCCTGGGCGAGGCGTACACGCCCACCGCCGTCGGCCCCGACGGCCAGGTCTACGCCATCAACAACGCCACGCTGTTCGCGGTCGGAGCGACCTCGGTGGGGGTGCCGCCGGGGCCGGTCGCCGCGGGGCTCTCGCTCTCGCTCCCACAGCCGAACCCGCTCACGCGACTCGCCACGCTCCGCTTCCGGCTTCCGAGAGCAAGCGACGTGACGCTCGAGGTGCTGGACCTCGCCGGCCAGCGTGTGAAGCTGCTCGAGCGCGGTGTCCTGCCCGCGGGTGAGCACGTGGCGACCTGGGACGGCACCGACGCGCGTGGTTCGCGCCGTGCGCCGGGCGTGTACTTCGTGCGGCTCTACGACGGCACCGAGTCCGTCTCCACCCGGGTGGTGGTCGCCCGCTGATTCAGCCGAGTCGCTCGAGCGTCGGCTGACGGCCCTCGAACGCGCCGCCGCCGCGGGCGACCAACGCGCCCAGCGTCCACGGCACGAGGTGGCGCGCGTACCACCGGATCTCGCGCCACGCGGCCGCCGCGGCTCCGGGAGGCGGGGCGGGCGGCAGCGGCTCCCGCCAGCGGCCGTCCGTGCCGGGAAGTGCGAGCGCTTCGGCGAGCGCCGCGGCGATGCGCTCGTGGCCGGCGGCGTTGGCGTGGATGCGGTCCTCGTTCCAGAACCGCGCGTCCGTGGCGAGCGGGAGCGCCGCGATGTCGACGAGCCGGGTTCCGGTCGCCGCACACGCCGCGCGCACGGCGTCGTTCATGACCTGGATGCGCGGCGCGATCGGCCGTGCGAGCGGCATCAACGCCGACAGGTCCGGCAGCGTGAACGTGAGCACGACCGCGCCCGCGTCCCTGAGCCCGCGCTGGATCGCGAGCACGTCCGCGGCGAATATGGGCGCTTCGAACCGCGGGCGGAGCACGTCGTTCGTGCCCGAGAACACGGTGGCGAGATGGGGCCGCATGGCGACCGCCCGGGAGAGCTGCCGGGTGACGATCTCGCGCGTCGTCGCCCCCCGCGCGGCGAGGTTGGCGTAGAGCAGGCCGCCGCGCGCCGCGGCGAGACGGTCGGCGAGGCGGAACGACCAGCCGCGCATCCGGCCCGCCTGATCCAGGTCCAGGAGCCCCTCGGTAGAGCTGTCGCCGATCGCGACGTAACGCTCGAGCGCCCGCCAGTCGCTCAGTCGAGCGGCTCCGTCGCCGCCACGGCGCCGTGCCGGTGAGCATGGCCCGACCCGGCTTTGCCGGATGCCCGCCGGCGCGCCGCCGAGCGGCGGAACAGATCGTCGCGCAGCGCGCCCAGCCCGTCCTTGGAGAGCGCCGAGACCACCACGCAATCGGGGAACTCCACGCGCAGCGCGCTCACGTCTTCGGGCACGAGCTGGTCCGATTTGTTGAAGAGCATGAGCCGAGGTGGCCGAGGCTCGACCAGGATCTCGTCCAGAACCTGGTCCACGGCGGCGATGTGGCGACGGAAATCGGGATCGGCGGCGTCGGTGACGTGCAGCAGCACGTCGGCCTCGATCGCCTCGACCAGCGTGCTGTGGAACGACGCCACCAGGTGGTGCGGCAGCTTGCGGATGAAGCCCACCGTGTCGGTGAGCAGCACCACCTGGCGGTCCGGGCTCACGAGCTGGCGCGTGGTGGAGTCGAGCGTGGCGAAGAGCCGGTTCTCCACGAACACGCCGGCGCGCGTGAGCGCGTTGAACAGCGTGCTCTTGCCCGCGTTCGTGTAGCCGACGAGTGCGGCGCGGAACTCACGCCGGCGGCGCACGCGCTGCGTCTCGCGCTCGCGCTCCACCGCCTGCAGCTCGGCTTTGAGCCGCGCGATTTTTTCACGAACAATACGACGGTCGGTCTCCAGCTGCGTCTCGCCCGGGCCGCGCGTGCCGATGCCGCCGGCCTGGCGCTCGAGGTGCTTCCACATGCCGGTGAGCCGCGGCAGCGTGTACTCGAGCTGCGCCAGCTCGACCTGCAGCCGGCTCTCACGAGTGCGCGCGCGACGCGCGAAGATGTCGAGGATCAGCTCGCTGCGATCCACGACCTTCCGGTCGAGCGCCTTCTCGAGGTTCTTGACCTGCGCCGGCGACAGGTCGTCGTCGAAGATCACCAGCTCGGCGTTGCGGCGCTCGACCAGCTCCTTCAGCTCCTCGACCTTGCCCTTCCCGAGGAACGTCGCGGGATGGATCGTGCCGCGCCGCTGAACGAGCACGTCCGCGACCTTGGCGCCGGCGGTGTCGGCGAGCAGCGCCAGCTCCTCGAGCGAGCGCTCGAGGTGGCCGCGCTCGGTCTGGGCGTGGCCGACCAGCACCGCGCGCTCGTTGCGCGGCGGGCGGGGCACGTCGAACGGCGCGGCTTTCATACGGGGAGCGGGATCTCCAGCTCGTAGGGCGCCGGGGTGAGGTTCTCGATGCTGCCGTCGGCGCGCACCGCGACCAGGTCCTCGATGCGCACGCCGAGGCCGCGCGAGGGGTAGTAGAGCCCGGGCTCGACCGAGACCACGTGGCCGGGCTCCAGGAGCGCGGTGTTCGTGGTCGGGCCGCCGAGGCGCGGGCCTTCGTGCACCGCGAGGCCGACGCCGTGGCCGAGGCCGTGCACGTAGCCTTCGGTCACCTGCTGGTCGGTGCGCACGGTGGCGTGGCCCTGGCGTTCGAACACGTCGCACACCAGCTCCTGGTAGCCGCGACACGCCTCGCCGCCACGCATCCTGGTCATCGCCGCGTCGAACGCCTCGCGGCACTGGCCGTACACCTGCTTCAAGGGTTCCGGCGCGGGTCCGAGGCAGAACGTGCGCGTCATGTCGGTGTGGTATCCGCCGCCCGCCTCGGCGGGGAAGATGTCGATCAGGATCGGCACGCCTGCGCGCACGGCATCGCCATCATTGCCCCGGTTGTGGGGCACTCCAGCGTCGCGGCCCTGGGCGACGATGCTCTCGCCGTCCTCGGCAAGGCCGAACTCGGCGAACGTCCGGTGCAGGAGCCGGCGCAGGTGGCCGAGCGTCGCCGGACGGCCTTCCCGCGTGACGAAGCCTTCCCCGTTCCGCTGGAGCGAGGCGAGCTCGTCGCGCACGCGCTTCATCGCCTCCACGGCGCCGCGCGAGCAGTGGCGGATCTTCTCCAGCTCGTCGGCGCCCTTGGTCATGCTCGCCACGCTCAGCACGTCGGGCTGCGACGGATCCACGGTGATCTCGGGCGCGCGCTTCATCAGGTGATCGAGCATCAGGTAGCCGAAGCCGAGGGGCACGTCGCCCACGAACGCGACCCGACCTTGGATCCCCAGCTCGCGCGACACGTCCGCCACCAGCTCGCCCAGCGCCACCGCCTGCGAGTCGGCGCTCTTCACCTTCTGCAGCAGGCCGCGCTGCGCGTAGGACGTCGCTTCACAGCCCACGAGCGCGGCCTGGTCGCGCTCCATGGGGTCGTGCACCAGGTGGGCGCGGCCCTGCGCGGTGCGCACGTAGAAGCCGTGGTGGATCTTCTGTCCGGTGCAGTAGTAGAAGGCGGGGCTATAGCGGTCGAGCGCCAGCACGACGAGGCCGGCGAGCCCGCGCTGCTGCATCAGGCGATCGAGGTCGGAACGCACGGGGCATCCTCCGGGGGCGGAAGGACCATGGGACGGGGGACGGCGAGGATACCGCACGGCCGCCCCGTGCGGGCGCGGGATTCACAGGCGCGAGGATCGCGCGACGGACGGGTGTAAGGAGGAACACTCCAATGTCCGCCCTCGAGCTCTCTTCGATCTCCCCCTCGCCCGCACTGGCGCCGCCCTGTCCGCTCTGTTCCGGCACGAGCAGCCACGTGCTCAGGCGGCTCACGGTCTCGCACCCCAGGGTCGCCGGCACGTACCGACTCCGTCGTTGCCGCGACTGCGACCTCGTCTACCTCACGCCGCGGCTCGAGGACACCACGCTCGCGATGCTCTACGGCGAGGAGTTCTACTTCCCGGAAGACTCCGCCTTCAGCGGCATCGCCGAGCGCGTGAAGGAGCTCATCCAGGACGCGCGCCGCCACGTGGTGGAGAAGCGCGCTCGCGTCGGGCGGATCCTCGACGTGGGCTCGGGCGACGGCGCGTTCGTCCACCACATGGCGAGCCACGGCTGGGACGCGACCGGGCTCGATTTCTCACCCGCGGCGAGCGAGCTGGCGGCAAGGCGAGGGTTGCGAGGCCGGTATCTCATGGGCTCCCTCGCGGACCACGACCTGCCGCTGCGCTCGTTCGACGCGGTGACGATGTGGCAGGTGCTGGAGCACATCGGCGAGCCCGTCGCCATGATGCGCCAGGTGCACGCGCTGCTCCGGCCGGGCGGGCTGCTGGTCGCCTCGGTGCCGAACATCGACGGGCTCACGGCCTCGCTCACGCGCGAGCGCTGGTGGGGGCTGGACGTGCCGCGCCATCTCGTCCACTACACGCCGCCGACGCTGCGGCGCGTGCTGGAGGAAGCGGGGCTGCACGTGGTCGACGTGCGGCACTTCTCGCTCCAGTACGACCCGTACGCGCTGCTCCACAGCTCGCTCGATTGGGCGTTCACGCGCCGGCACTTCCTTTCGGATCTCGCCAAGCAGCAGGTGACGCAGGCCATGGGAGCGCTCGAGTACGGCTACAACGTCACCGCGCTCGCGGTGCTGGGACCCGTGCTCGCGCCGCTCGCGCTGCTCGCGACGACCGCCGGCGCGGCGCTCCGCCGTGGCGGGTTCATCGAGGTGATCGCGCGGCGGGCGTGACCCGCCCCGGATTCCGCTCGCGTCCCGGGCGCTCACCGGGCTAACCTGCGCGCCCATGACCGCACGTGATCGAAGCAAGGATGCGAAGCTCGCGTGGCCGTCGAGCACCGTGGCGCGGTGAGCGAGCGGATCGGCCGGGCGCTACCAGCCGTGGTCGCCGTCGCGGCGGTCTTCGCGCTCGCGATCGGTGACGGCGGGCGCCAAGTCGAGACGATGGTGTGGGCGCAGAGCGCGGTGCTGATCGCGCTGGCGATCGCGATCGCCACGGGTGCGACCCGGGACCTGCGGCCGGCCGCTCCGCTCCTGATCATGATCGGCGTCGTCGCGCTGACCTCGATCCCATCGATCTGGCCCAGCGGGAGCGTGCGCGACCTCGTGCTGTGGGTGACCTACGCCGCGATCGCCATGCTGGTGGCGACGGGGCTCGAGGATGCGCGCGAATGGTTCGTGGACGGCGTCGTCCTCACGGCCGGATGGCTCTGCCTCGTCGCGCTCTTCTGGTTCTGGGGCTCCGGGGACATCTCGGCGCGCTGGAGCTCGACCTTCTACTGGCCGAACCCGTTCGCCGCGTTCCTGCTGCTCGTCGTGCCGCTGACCCTGGTGCGCGCCGTTCGCGCGGCCACCGCCCGAAGCGCGCTCGCGCACGGAGCCGCGACCGTCCTGCTCACGGTCTCCCTGGTATTCACGTACTCGCGCGGCGCCTGGGCGGCGGGCCTCCTGGCGTTGGTCGCGACCGCGATGGTGATGCGCCCGCCGCGGAGGCGAGCGGCGATGCGCGCCGGCGTGATCGCCCTCGTGGTCGTCGCCTGCGTCTGGGTCATGGGCCGCTCGGCAAGCTCGGGCACAACGGGTGCGGTCGCCGCGCGCGCGGCGTCGATCTCCGACGCCGGCGACGCCTCGGCGCACGGGCACTACCTGTTCTGGATCGGCGCCCTCCAGATCTTCCGCGACCACCCGATCCTGGGCACCGGGCCGAACACGTTCGGCGCCATCTACGCGTCCTATCAGCGCGAGGTGAATTACTACGCCCGCGATGCGCACAGCCTGTACCTCCAGACCGCCTCGGACATGGGCGTCGTCGGCGTGCTCGCATTGGCGGTGCTGCTCGGCTGGGCAGCACGGGCATGGTGGCGCATGTCGCGCCGAGCGAGCGACGAGCGCGAGTACACGTTGATCGTGGGCGTGGGCATGGGGCTGTTCGCGTTCCTGATCCACAACGCCGTCGACATGGATTGGTCCTTCCCCGCGAACCCGATCACCGCGTTCGCCCTCGCGGGCGTGCTCGCACGAGTGGCCGTCGATCAGCGCCGGGACGGGACCCCCGCGGCCCTCGGTGGGCGCCAACGCATCGCCATGGTCGCCATCCTGATGGCGGCCCTGGTCGCGACGCAGTGCTGGGGACGAGGGGATCGGGAGTTCCATCGCGGCCAGGCGTTCGCCCGAGCGGGGAACTGGGAAGCGGCTGCCGCGGCGTACGCGTCGGCGGCGCGCTGGGATCCGCTCAATGCCACCTATCGGGTCTACGAGGGAGAGGCCCGTGTCCGCTCATCGCCGCCCGATCGCGCGCGCGCGCAGGTCGCGATGCGCCGGGCGATCCAACTCGATCCCATGAACCCGCCCAACCGGCTCTCGCTGGCGATGGTCATCGCCACGGCGCCGGGGGCCGGACCCGACCAGTACGCCGAAGCGGAGCAGTTGCTTCGACGTGCGCTGGAGCTCGATCCCTTGAACCGGCCGCGGATCTATCAGGCGTTGATCGGTCTCTACAGGAGGTGGGGCCGCGACGCCCAGGTCGACAGCGTCTACGTCGCAGCCGTCGATCGCTACCTGGGGCCCGCGCGCGGACCAGGCGCGCTGCCGCTGTCACCCGAGGTCCTGGATCTCATCGCGGAAGCCGCCGACTTCCACGCCCACGCGGGGAACGGTGCCGCGGCGCGAGGGGTGATCGAGCGCACCGTGCGCTCCAGCCCGAGCGCGGCGTCGTATCCGCGCATCCGCATGCTCGCGGACTCGCTGAAGACCAGCGAGTGAGGACGAGCCGCTTGCTGCGGTGAAGTGAACACTCTGGCAAGCCGACCCGGCGCTTTCCGCTCGCCTCTCCCCGACACACCGCGTTAGCCTTTCCGCCGATCCCCCGGATCGGGCACGAAAGCGAGGATCCTCGATGCGCCGCCCCTGCTGCGCGCTGGCTGCCGCCGCGCTGCTCTTGTCCGCTGGCGTCTCCGCGGCAGCCGATCGCGGGTCCGCGGGTCTCGCCGCGGCAGGCTCCTCGAACGCCACCTCCGAGGAGCATCGCAGGGCGATCGCTTCCCTCGAGCAGGCGGCGAAGCTCGCTCCGCGCGACCCGACGGTGCTGGCAGCACTCGGACGTGC
>Ga0207662_10000358_pt1 | contig 20535 bp, 19 predicted proteins | sample KBSS33LmetaG_FD_184338 | JGI IMG/M metagenome (GOLD analysis project Ga0207662, IMG submission 184338) | Switchgrass rhizosphere microbial communities from Kellogg Biological Station, Michigan, USA - KBS S3-3L metaG (SPAdes) (version 2) | ecosystem: Host-associated > Plants > Roots >... | reverse complement strand
GACGACTCTCAGCTGGTCCATGCGTATCTGGACGGCGAGCTCGATCCGGCTCATGCGATTGTGGTCGGTCGCAAGATCGCTGCCAGCCCCGCGCTTGCCGCCGAGCTCGAACAAACCAGAGCCTTGCGTCAGGCTCTGCGCGAACATCTGCCGCCGCGAACACTCCCGCCTCATTTGCGGTCGCGGATCGAAGCTGCCGTGGGGATGAGGCGCCGATGGACGCGTCCATCGTGGCAGGCGCTGGCGGCCTCGATCGCAATCGCCTTTGTGCTCGGTGGCGGATCGACCTGGGCGGTTCTGCGCCCGGCGGCCGGCGATCGAACGGCCGCGGCCGTCTTGGACGGTCACATGCGCGGGCTCATGGCACCGCATCCGACCGACATGAACTCCTCCGAGCGGCACACGGTGAAGCCGTGGTTCAATGGCCGCATCTCGCAGGCACCGCGCGTCGTCGATCTTGCGCAGGACGGATTCCCCCTGATCGGCGCGCGCGTCGATGTCATCGACAACACGCCGGTTCCCACGTTGGTGTATGGTCGCCGTCTGCACATCATCAGTCTGTCGGCAATTCCGGACGAGGGCCGCGGCCCAGCCGCGCGCCGCTCGATCAATGGATACAATGTGGTGAGCTGGCGTGAGAACGGCGTCAGCTATTGGGCCGTATCCGATCTTGGCGTCGGGGAACTGGAGACGTTTGCGCAGCTGTTCCGGAAGGCGCCGACCGGCTGAGTCGAGTGTGAAGCGGCGAAGTGCGAAACGGCTCGGTCAAGCTGCCGTTCCCGAGTCATGCCCGCGCCTTTGCATAAGCCCTAGGCGGAGCGCGTACGGAATGGGCAAAACGCCTGTTTCGGCCACTCTCACTCGACCTGCCGCATTGCCTAACCCCCTGCAGTCGCAGCAATAAATCGCCGGAGCCCAGGTGGCACGCTCCTTGAAGTGGAGGACGGTACGGCGCTGTCAACGACGATGGCGAGTCCGTTCAGCCGCCGCCCCCTCGCACGAGCGCGGGGCGCCGGGCGCACCGCCGCGCAGTCCGAGAGCACGAGGAACCCACCCGATGAGCGAGCCCCTCATCGTGATCGGCAACGGCATGGCCGCGGCGCGTTTGGTCGACGAGCTCGCGCGGCGCGCGCTCGGCCGCTATGCCGTCGCCGTCATCGGCGAGGAGCCCCGGCTCGCCTACAACCGCGTGCTGCTGTCCGCGCTCCTGGCTGACGAGGTCGGCTTCGACGACATCGAGCTCAGGCCGGCGCGCTGGTGGCGCGATCGCGGCGTGACCCTGCGCTACGGCGTGCGTGCGACCGCGGTCGACGCGGCCGCGCGCAACGTGACGCTGGCGGGCGGCACCCGGCTGTCGTTCTCCAAGCTCGTGTTCGCCACCGGCTCGCAGCCGATCAAGCCGGACATTCCCGGGATGGATCTGCCGGGCGTGCTCACCTTCCGTGACGTCGACGACGTCAACGCCATCGCGGCGGCCAAGGCCGCGGGCACCCGGGTCGTGGTGATCGGCGGCGGGCTGCTCGGCCTCGAAGCCGCCTACGGCCTCGCCAAGGCCGGCGCCCGCGTCACCCTCCTCCATCTCATGGACCGGCTGATGGAGCGCCAGCTCGATCACCGCGCCGCGCTCATGCTCCAGCGCGCGGTCGAGGCCAGGGGCATCGCCGTGCGCCTGCAGGCGCAAACCGCGCGCATCGCCGGCAATGGCAAGGTCGAGGGGGTCGAGCTGCACGACGGCACCACCATTGCTGCCGACGCCGTCGTGGTCGCGGTCGGCATCCGCGCCAACGCCGCGCTGGCGCGTACGGCCGGCATCGAGGTCGGGCGCGGGATCGTGGTCGACGACCATCTCGAAACCAACGCCGCCGGCGTCCACGCCATCGGCGAATGCGCCGAGCATCGCGGCTGCTGCTACGGCCTGGTGGAGCCCGCCTACGAGCAGGCGCAACTTCTGGCGCGGCGGCTCGCCGGCGAGCGCGCGAGCTATCCCGGCAGCGTGCTCGCCACCAACCTCAAGGTCTCCGGCGTCAACGTGTTCTCCGCCGGCGACTTCCTCGGCGCCACGGCCGAGGCGGAGGAGATCGTGCTCAGCGATCCCGCCGCCGGCGTTTACAAGAAGCTGGTCATCGCGGATGGTCGCCTCGTCGGTGCGGTGCTGTTCGGCGATACCGCCGATGGCCTCTGGTATCTCGATCTCATTCGCACCGGCTCGCCGGTCGCGCGCCTGCGCGACGATCTCGTGTTCGGGCGCGCGCTCGCGACGCGCACGGCGGCGTGAACGCGCCCTCACCGCAGCCACCGGCGGTGCGCACCACCTGCCCGTATTGCGGCGTGGGTTGCGGCGTGCTGGCGCAGCCCGACGGCTACGGCGGGGCCGTCGTCGCCGGCGATCCGCACCATCCCGCCAATTTCGGCCGCATCTGCTCCAAGGGCTCGGCGCTCGGCGAGACGCTGGGGCTCGACCAACGCGTGCTGCATCCCATGTTGCGGCAGCTCGACGGCAGCCTCGCGCGCGTCGACTGGTCGGTCGCGCTCGACCACGTCGCCGACGGCTTTCAACGCATCATCAAGCGCGACGGGCCCGACGCGGTCGCGTTCTACCTCTCCGGCCAGCTCCTGACCGAGGACTATTATGTCGCCAACAAGCTGATGAAGGGCTTCATCGGCTCGGGCAATGTCGACACCAATTCGCGGCTATGCATGGCCTCCTCGGTCGCCGGCCACAAACGCGCCTTCGGCGCCGACACCGTGCCCGGCAGCTACGAGGATCTCGACGCTGCCGACCTGATCGTGCTCGTCGGCTCGAACGCCGCGTGGTGTCACCCGGTACTGTTCCAGCGCATGGTCAAGAACAGGCGCGAGCGCGGCGCCAGGATCGTGGTGATCGATCCGCGCCGCACCGCCACCGCGGAGGATGCCGACCTGTTTCTTCCGATCGCGCCGGGGAAGGACACCGCGCTGTTCTGCGGGCTGCTCGTGCATCTCGCCGACCTGTGCGCGCTCGACTACCGCTACATCGACTCCCACACCGACGGCTTCGAGAACGCGCTGGCGCGCGCGCGCGCGATTGCGCCCGACCTCGCCGCGACCGCACGCCTCGCCGGCTTGCCGACGGCCGATGTCGCGCGGTTCTTCGAGCTCTTCCACGCCATCCCGAACGCCGTCACCTGCTTCTCGCAAGGCGTGAACCAATCCTCGCAGGGCACCGACAAGGTCAACGCCATCATCAACTGCCATCTCGCGACCGGCCGCATCGGCCGCCGCGGGCAAGGGCCGTTTTCGCTGACCGGCCAGCCCAATGCCATGGGCGGGCGCGAGGTCGGCGGGCTCGCCAACCAGCTCGCCGCCCACATGGGCTTCACCGCCGACGACATCGACCGCGTCGGCCGCTTCTGGCAGGCGCCGCGGGTCGCGACCCGCGAAGGGCTCAAGGCGGTGCAGCTGTTCGACGCCATCGCCCGCGGCAAGATCAAGGCGCTGTGGGTGATGGCGACCAACCCCGCGGTCTCGCTGCCGCGCGCGCGCCAGGTGCGCGAGGCGCTCGGCCGGCTCGACCTGTTCGTCGTCTCCGACAACGTCGCGGCCAACGACACCGTCGCGGCTGGCGCGCACGTTCTGCTTCCCGCCGCGGCCTGGGGCGAGAAGGATGGCACCGTGACCAATTCCGAGCGGCGGATCTCGCGCCAGCGCGCGTTCCTGCCGCCGCCGGGCGAGGCGAAGCCCGATTGGTGGATGGTGACGCAGGTCGCGCGCCGCATGGGTTTCGCCCCGGCGTTTCCCTATCGGTCCGCCGCCGACATTTTCCGCGAGCATGCCGCGCTCTCCTCGTTCGAGAACGGCGGCCGCCGCGCCTTCGATCTCGGCGGGCTCGCCGACATCGGCGACGACGCATTTGCTGCGCTCGATCCTGTGCAATGGCCGCTGCCCGCCGGCGAGCCGCGGCACGCGTGCCAACCGGACCGTCGCTTTTTCGCCGAGGGCGGCTTCTATACGCAGGACCGCAAGGCCCGCTTCATCGCGCCCGACCCGCCGGCGCCGAGCGCACCGGCCGGCAAGGGCTTCCCGTTCCGCCTCAACACCGGGCGCGTGCGCGACCAGTGGCACACGATGACCCGCTCGGGCTTGAGCCCGCGGCTCGGTGCGCATGCGCCCGAACCGTTCGTCGAGGTGCACCCTTCCGACGCCAAGGCGAAGAACCTCGTCGACGGCGCCTTCGCGCGGGTCACGACCCGCTGGGGTTCGTGCGTGCTCAAGGTGAGCGTCAGCGCGGCACAACGGCGCGGCTCGCTTTTTGTACCCATTCACTGGAGCGATGCGACCGCTTCGGCCGCGCGCATCGGCGACCTGGTGATGCCGGAGACCGACCGCCATTCCGGCCAGCCCGACGCCAAGGCCACGCCGGCTGCGATCGCGCCGGTCACATTCGCGTTCCGCGGCTTTGCGCTCACGCGCCGCCCCCTCGCCTTGCCCGACGGCACCTGGTGGGCGCGCGTCGCGCTCGCGCAGGCAACGGGCCTGCTGCTCGCCAGCAACGACGGCCCCGCGACCTGGCGCGAGCGAGCGCGCGCCATGTTCGGCGGCAACGCCGAGCTCGCGGAGCTCAGCGACGACCGGCGCGGCACCTACCGCGCGGCGGCGTTCACCGCCGGAAAACTCGAGGGCTGCCTGTTCATCGGTCCTGCCGAGGCCGCGCCGCAATGGGACGCCGTGAAGCCGCTGTTCGAAACCGGGATGCTCACCGAGGCGGTGCGGCGCGTGCTCCTGTCCGGACGTTCGGCCGACGGCCTTGCCAGCGCCGGGCCGATCGTCTGCGCCTGCTTCGGCGTGGGATTGACCGCCATCCGCGCCGCGCTGCAAACCGGGACGGCGACAGGTGTCGAGAGCATCGGGGCGGCGCTGCGCGCCGGCACCAATTGCGGCTCGTGCCTGCCGGAGCTCAAGCGCATCGTGGCGGACGTCGGGGGTACAGCTCCCGCCGGTGCAGGCTCAGCGACGATGATCGCTTCCTAGGTCCGACCTCGGAGCGGCGTGCATTCGCGCTTTTGGATGATGGTCGTCCGCGCTTGATTCGTGGCAGTACGACAAGTGAAATGCGGCGAACTCACCGCTAGGCATAACCGCTCATCGCGACGACGCGGTCGTCATCTCCGTGCCGGTCGAATTGCCGGCGGCCGCAGTATCACCCGATCCCGCGGACGGCACGCCGGCCACAGCCATCGCGAAAAGTCCGGCGGCGAGGAGCGAACCGATGACGGCGTTGGCCCTGATCCAGCGATCGAATTCACGCCCGTCTTGCGGAGACCATTTCTCTACAATGTCGCGCTTTTCCAAGAGACCCTCCGTCCGTGGGACGCACCCTGATAGCATCGCGACTTGCGGGCGAAGGTGAGGTGGTTCACACTGCGAAGATATAGGGTCCAGGATTGCCGGCCGGTGCATTCACGCCGCGAGAACAGTTACGGACTTCGTCCGTTTCTGTGCCGCGTCCGCCGTTCTGTTCAGCCATCATTTTGACCTGGCGGGACGTCCGGAGCCGCCGGTTCCGGGCTACGGCGAGGACTTTGGCGAGCTCGCCGTCGAAATCTTCTTTTGTCTCAGCGGTTTCCTGATCTGCCGGTCGCTGCAGAAATCGACGAGTTGGGCCCGTTTCGTCGCGGCCAGGTTCCTCCGAATATTTCCAAATCTTGCCTTCGTGCTCGTTGCGACTTCGGCAGTGACCTTTTTTTGGTACGGCAACTATTCCCATCTCTGGTCGCACGCCGAATATGTCACTGAAAATCTTCTGATGTTTCTGCGTGGCGTGACGTACGTCATACCCGGCGTATTCGCGGATACTGTGCGACCAGCGGTCAACGAGCCGCTCTGGAGCCTTCCATACGAGCTTTGGCTCTACGCCGTACTTGCACTGATGTTCTTCCTGGGCGGGCGATGGATAAGCACCGGCATCGTTCTGGGCGCTCTCCTCCTTGGCATCGCCTGGAGTGCGACCCCGATTCTTGGTGAATTCGAAATCGGCCACCTGGAGAGTCTAGAGCTCTTCAGACTGGGTTCGTTTTTTCTATCCGGAGCCGTGCTGGCCGTCTTCTGGCCATATATCGGAAGGCACGCCCTCGCGGTCGGGGTCATCGGACTGATAGCGATTCTTGTCATTCGCAATCTGGTGCCGATCGACACCATGTTTCAGTCGCTCGCGGTAGCTGCGGCCACCATCGGCTTCGGCAGCTCCGCGGCCATGGCATGGTTTTCGAAGGGAGGCGATGCGTCGTACGGAATGTATGTCCTGGCTTGGCCGGTTCAGCAATTCTCGATGTTGCTCATCGAGCCGTTCTGGCTATCCATGCTCGCGGCCTTTGTGATGACGACCGCGCTGGGCTATGGAACCTGGCATGGGTTCGAAAAGCGGGCCATGTCGTACGCCAATCGGTTTGCGCCGACGCTCGGAAGCGCCGCTCCATCCGATCAGCTGGCAAGGACCCTGCCGGCTGATGAGCGCGACCAAACACGAGTCGCGGAGCTTTAGGACGCGATGCGCCACACCATCCGGGACGATGACCGTCCACGCAACGGCTAACACCAACACCGCTTCATCAGGTCAATCGTCGCGCTATTCTGCAGCCACCTTCGGCACGAAACAGTCCGTCATCTCCTGCGATAGCGCTGGCGTGTTAGTTTCAGCTCGGTCGGCCGGCAGATTGCGGCGATAGAGCTTGGCGGGGTTGCCGCACCAGACCGTGTACGGATCGAGGACTTCACCCTTCATCAGGAAGGAATCCGCGTCGAGCACGGAATGATCGCCCATGGTCACGCCGTAGTGAACGAACGCGGCCGGGCCGAGGGTGCACCCATTGCCAATTCGCACCTGGTCGGACTTGAACACGCCTTCCTCGAGCGAGTGCGCCTGCAGGACGGCGAGTTCGTTCAGGTTGGCATAGTCGCCGATCTCGATGAGGGTGCGGTCGGTCATGACACATCCGCCGTCATACACTTTCCGTCCGATCCTCACGCCCACGAGGCGCCACATCAAGCTCTTGAACGGCGTGCCGGCGAAGAGTTTCACGACCGGCGAGTCGGAGAGCTTCCAATGACGTTCGTGAAACCAGAAATACGGGTCGTAGATGGTGACCATCCTCGGCTCGAGTCGCCTGAAGCCGAGGCTCGCTCGCTCGAGCAGCCCGAAATACAGGATCGACCCCCAGGACATGGCAAGCGTGGCGAGGAAAAGCGCGAAAACGCCGTAGTCGGGATAATTCAGCAGGGCCGCCTGCCAGACGACCAGCGTGGCGAAGAAGAACAGCCACTGGCCGAACAGGAACAGCGAGGCGGTGACGAGATTGTAGAGATTCTTCCGCCGCAGGCGCTGCCCGCGCGTTTCCGCGCTCAAGGCGCTCATGAGGGACTTGTCGCGGTCGACGATGCGCGGAATCTCGAAACTGGGAGACCCCAGCAGCCCAACGTTCTCGCGCATGGGCCCGTCGATCGGAATCATCACCTTGGTGCCGAGGAGACAATTCGAACCGGTGCGGCCATCCGGCGGATAGTGGATGTTGTTGCCGAGGTAGTTGTGATCGCCGATGCGGGTCCTGACCAGCCGGAACGATGAGCTCGACTGGTGGATGTTGATCATGGACAACCCGTCCGAGACCATCGTTCCGCTGCCAATGTCGCAGAGGAACGGGTTGTCGTGCTGCTGGTTGGTGCCGAAGTTCGAGCCGGTCTGCTCCACCGTGTTCAGGTTCCAGCCCAGAAACCGCATGTAGTGGACGACCGCGGAGCTGTCGCCGAACACCAGATTGAAGAAGCGCGAATTGCTGAAGCGTGCGACGATGGTTTGCAATCGGTAATGAAAGCCATAAAGGGAATACGTCTTGTCGGTCTCGAGGAAGACTTGGCAAACGCGCGGGACGACATAGACGGCCAGCAACCCCGCCGCCAGAGAGCCGACAAAGGAGCCGACGGAGAGCAGTAGCATGGCCGATGTCAGCGCATCGGCGTTGGCGGAGGCGCCGCCCGCGAACCCGGCGGAGTAATGCTCCCAGTGAGCCAGCAGCAGGATGGGGATCGGAATCGCGATCGCGAACAGAGCCAAGAACCGGATCGCCTCGAACAGTCCACGCCGGAGCCCAGAACAGGGTACGTTCTCGATCGGGCAATAGTCGGACCTTGTCTCCTGCGCGGGGGACCCGTGATAACGCTTGCCGTCCGGGATGCGCTGACCGGTCTGCAAGGACGAGGCATGTCCGAGCTGCGTGTCGTTGCCCATGGCCGTGCCGATGTCCAGCACGCTGGCTTCGCCGACGAATGCATTGCTGCCGATATCGATCGAACCGGTATGAATGAAATTCGATTGGGCCCGGTAGCCCAGCACGATGGAATCCTTGCGGAGGATCGCGTTTGCGCCGATGGCGATGAGGTCGGTGCAGACTGGGACAACCCGACAATCGATCACGACATTCGGGCCGATCCTCGCACCCAGCAGACGCAGATAAATATTGTAGATCGGGCTGCCGGAAAACACGACCACCGGCGCGCTGCGCGTCAGTGTCTTGACCGCCCAGAAACAGAAATAGCGCGAGCTCCAAATCGGGATGGACTCAGCCTTCCACCTTCCGATCAGCACCCACTTCGCAGCTATGGGGACGGCCGTCAGAACGACGAAAGACCCGACTCCGAACGTGACGCTGCGAAGGTAGACCTTGAGCGGGTCGCCCACCGCCTCATAGGTCCATTCGAGGCCGGCGTCGAAGAACGCCACGCCAAGCAGGCTGCAGACGGCATAGAACAAAAGCTGAAGCGCCCCGCACCCGTAATAGGCGAAGTCGGAGGGAACGTGGAACGCCTCTGGCTTAACCGTGGTGACCCCCTCGTCGCCCCCCTGACACACGCGCTCGGCGAGCTTGGCGACGGTGGGGTTCAGATAAACCTCACGCATCGACACGGTCGACATGCCCGGTTGCTTCCGGATGCGAGCGCAGAAGCGCGCCATCAGCAGGGAGTTCGCCCCGAGGTCGTCGAAGAAGTTGTCCTCGGTGGAAACATGGTCGACTTTCAGCACCTCGGCCAGAGCGCGCGAGAGGAAGTGCTCGCTGTGCGTCTTGGCGGCGACCAGTTTGGTCCCGGCCGGGACGCGCGGCCGTTGGGGCTTCGGCAGCTGCCTGTGATCGACCTTGTTGCTGAGCGTCATCGGGATGAGCGGCAGTTCCTCAAGATATGTCGGAACCATGTACGCCGGCAGGTGGCTTCGCAGCGCGTGCGTGATCTCGCCGCGCGACAGGACCGATGCATCCTGCTTGAGCGAGTAATAGGCCACGAGCTCGACCAGTCCCGGCTCAGGCTCGTAGGTGGTCACCACCGCCTGCGCGATCTCAGGCAAGTCCAGCAGCACGGCTTCGATTTCGATGAGTTCGATCCGGTAGCCGCGTATCTTGACCTGGGTATCGATCCGGCCGTGGTATTCGATCTCCCCGTCCTCATTGAAGCGGCCGAGGTCGCCCGTCCGATAGATCCGCTTCGAGGGGTTGTTGGAAACTCCCAGGAAATCGGCAATGAACTTCCGCTGCGTCAGGTCATCGCGGTTCAAGTAGCCGGCCGCGAGCCCGATGCCGGCAATCCCGATCTCTCCAAGTTTCCCCCAGGGGGCGGCCTGATCAGAGTCCGGATCGAGAACGACAATCGAATAGCTCGGGAGCGGCAGGCCGATGGTTACCGGCTTGTCCGGGGTCAGTTCCGTCAACGTCGCGGTGACGGTGGCCTCGGTCGGCCCGTACGAATTCAGGATGGTCCGCCCGGCACGATGCCAGCGGACCACCAGATTGTGGGGGCAGGCCTCGCCTCCGACGAGCAGAATCCTGAGCAGAGGCAACTGGGTCTCGATCGTTGCCAGCAGGGTCGGGCAGCAACAGAGGCACGTGACCCTTCGATCTCTCAGGAAATCCGCGAGTTCGTCTGCGAGCAGGGTGACGCCAGGAATGCCCGGGACGAGAGTCGCGCCGGCCATCAACGGGACCCAGATCTCTTCCACGGAAAAGTCGAAGGCAATCGTCATGCCTTGATAGACACGATCGCCAGGTGCAAACCCGTAGCGCTCCGCCGCGACCCGGACGAAGTTGCAAATGCTGGGATGCTCGACGACGACGCCTTTGGGTTTGCCGGTCGTCCCCGAGGTATAGATGATGTAACAAATCCGATCGACAGCAGGCCCGACCTCGTGCTCCGCGAGGGGCGTATCGGGCATTGCGTCGATGGCCTGCTTAGCGGTGTCGAGAAGCACCGGGCGCACGTTGAACGCGCCGAGTCGCGCCCCGAATCCGGACATCGATACGACGGATCTGATGCTCGCGTCCGCCAGGATGAAGCCAATGCGCGCCGTCGGAAAACCGGGGTCGAGCGGCACGTAGGCGGCGTTGACCTTCATCACCGCCAGCAGCGCGACATAGGTCTCGACCGATTTGTCGAACAGAAGACCGACCCGATCGCCGGGTTCGATCCCTTGGTCGATCAGGTATCGTGCGACCCGGTTGGCGCGCTTGTCGAGCTCGCGATACGTCATGACGGTTTGGTCAGTGACGACCGCGTCGTTCGCACCGAACCGCCGGCAGGCCTGCTCCATGAGATGATGAAGCCGCTCTCCCTCCCTCCAACGAACGGCGCCGTCCTTGTTGGACAATACCGGGGGTAGAACGATTGGTCGTTCCAAGCTTTCGACCACGGCGGGCAGGTCGCGGACGCTTGGGAAATGCACGACGCGGGCCAGCGGGGTTGCCGCGCAGCCCGCCGATAGTGCTTCACCGAATGCGAGCCTATGCTCCATCGCTGTTCTCTGGACGCTATCGCCTCGGCGCGCGCCCAAAAATTCGCCCAGTGCCCCGAGCCGTCGACGGCCGTGGCTCCAAGCACCGGGTCGGCGTGGAGATCCCTCTCGCGGCGAGCAAGTGTTGACGTTCCCCCGCACGCTCCCTGTCGAGCGGGCATTTTTCCTTGACGTCAATATGGCATTTCTAAGATGAACGGAACCTGAATGAAAGACGCGGCATTGCCGCAGCGACGCTTCGTTGAGATCGCCCTGTCGGCGGGGGCGGGTGCTGGGTTATGCCCCTCCCGGGCTCAAAGGCCGTCGCGGGACCATTTCCACGCGCTCAAACCGCGGACGACTGAACATCGTATCCGCGTGGGTCTTTCCCGCTCGTGCTGTGTAGTGATAGCCGGGGACCTTTCATGACGTCGGCGTTTTTGGGTCTGCCCCAAAACCAGCGGGTCAACGGCCGCTCGCCAGCAGCACCAAACGCCTCCGCCATTGCTTGAACGGCATGCGCACCGTGGCGAGCGCCATCAGCCTGAAGGAGTCTCGGATCGCCCGGTTGCGCAACGCGATCGCATCCGCCCAATAAAAATCGATGTCGATGGAGCCGTCAGGGCGGCGACGGATGTCTTGGAAGACGTCTTGCCGGATGGCTTGTGGCTGGGTCATGTGGCTCTCCAGCGGCCGCCGATCGGCAAATCGCGGTCGACACCGTCCGGATGCCTTCGTCCCGGCCGGAAGACTTTGCGGGCACCTTGATTTGTCGCTGAGAATTCCCCGATTATTGCTGCAGAATGCTGCCGTCCAAGGTGGGGCCGACTTGCAATTTCTCTTTGATGATCACGTCCTTGACGTGGATCGGCGCGAGCTGCGGCGCGCCGGCGAGCCCATCGCCATCGAGCCGCAGGTGTTCGACCTGCTGGTCCATCTGGTGCGCAATCGCGACCGCGTGGTCAGCAAGGACGACCTGATCGCAGCGATCTGGCACGGGCGCATCGTGTCCGAATCGACGCTGACCAGCCGCATCAACGCCGTGCGCAAGGCCGTCGGCGACAGCGGCGGGGCGCAGCGCCTGATCCGCACGGTGCAACGCAAGGGCATCCGCTTCATCGGCGAGGTCGGCGAAGCGATCGAGCCGGGCACGGCGGCCGTCACCGCCGAAGCGCAGCCGCGACCGGCGCCTGCCCTGCGGCATGAAATTCATTTCTGCACCGCGTCCGACGGCGTCCGCATCGCCTATGCCGAAGTCGGGGCGGGGCCGCCGCTGCTCAAGGCCGCCAACTGGCTCAATCACCTCGAGTACGATTGGGAAAGCCCGGTCTGGAGCCACCTGCTGCGGGAGCTCGCCGCCGGGCACCGGCTAATCCGCTACGACGCACGCGGCAACGGCCTCTCCGACTGGGAGGTGGACGACATCTCGTTCGAGGCGTTCGCGCGCGACCTCGAGAGCGTGGTCGAAGCCACCGGCATCGATCGGTTCGCGCTGCTGGGCATCTCGCAGGGTTGCGCCGTTTCCATCGCCTATGCCGTACGGTATCCGCGGCGCGTGAGCCATCTCGTGCTCTACGGCGGCTTCGCACGCGGAAGACGCAAGCGCGGCTCACCCCAGGAGATCGAACAGGCCGACGCGCTGCTCACTCTCATGCGCCAGGGCTGGGGCCAGGAGAATCCAGCGTTTCGCCAGATATTCACCTCCTTGTTCATGCCCGACGCCACGGCGGAACAGGGGCGCTGGTTCAACCAGTTGCAGCAAAAAACCACGTCGCCCGAGAATGCCGCGCGCATCCGGCGCGCGGTGGACGAGATCGACGTGACCGACCTCCTCCCCCGCGTCACCGTGCCGACGCTGGTGTTGCACTGCCGCAGCGACGCGGTGCAGCCGTTCGAGGAAGGCCGCACCCTCGCCGCGGGCATTCGCGGCGCGCGCTTCGTCGCGCTCGAAGGGCACAATCACATGATCCTCGAAGGCGACCCCGGCTGGCCGCGGTTTCGCGACGAGGTCAAGGCGTTCCTGCGGAGCTGACCTGACCGGTGCCGGACTCGCGCAGCGCCCGGGCGCTCCGTTCGCTCCATGCGGCGCGGCCGCTGGAAGGTGACAAGACCGGTCCAATCGAAGCAAGACCGATCAAGCTGCCTCCTGTCGGATGATTAGATCCTGTGGCGAGGGGAGGAAAAGAGCAGCACGAGGAACACGATCATGAAATCTCTCTTTGCAGCAGTGTTGGCGCTGGCCTGCATGGTCGGCTCGACCGACGGCTTTGCCCGCGGAGCGGGTCTTGGCGGAACGCACGGTTTTGCGCATTCCGGCGCCGGCATGGGACGTGGACCGACAATTGACTTCGGGAACCCGGCCCCGCAGATGCCCACCTTCGAAAACCGGATTCCGGCGCCGCTCGCCGCGCCCCAGCAGGCGCCAGTGATCAACGGCCCGATGTCGCAGCCGTCGCTCCGGGGCATGTAAGCAGTTCGAACGGCCGGGCCGGGCGTGCGCCCGGCCTGCGGGGTTGCAGCGGCTAGGTTCGGCCGTAAGTGCTTTACGTTGCGATGTGCGGGCCGGCGTGCAGCCCGCACTGATCTCGCGGTCGGTTACGCGCAGTTCGGCATTGCTTTCTCCGTACAAGTTGTTCGACACGAGCTGACGACCGCTCGCGCATGCGAATGCTCCGCGAGATGGGCACGGCATCGATCGGCTCGGCGGCTGGCGTCATTGATTCGTCACGATTACAGCCTATATCCATGACTGTCGCTCGCGACAGAGCTGCTGACCGCGGATGTACCGGTAGCTGCGATGGCGCCGAGGACGTGGGCCCGCCCGGAGAAATCCGCGGCGGGTTTTCATTTTGGGTTTCGCAATGGCTGGAACTTCGGTGGTGCGATAGGTGACAAACGCCGCGCTTGCCAGAGTCTGCCCGTCGAGTTCCCTAGCATCGCGGGGACAACGTGACGGCGGGTGCGTTTCCCACCCGGCTGAACCCCGCACTTAAGTCCGACGCTTTCCGGCCCTCGCCTTGGCTCCTGCCTTCACGCGCGACTTCGCCCGTGTCTTGGCTCGTGTCTTGGCTCGTCCCTTCGCTCGTGCCTTCGCTCGTGTTTTGGCCTGGGCCGCGGCGCGTTTCGCCCGGCACTTGTCGCATTTGCAGCCGCGCGGCGTGATGACGTTGAGGAAATAATCGCGGCCATAGTTGTAGGTGATCTCGTCGCCCGGCTTGATGTTCTTGATGGCGCGCAGGAAGACCTTGTGGCCGACCGTGCGGGCCTTGGCGTTCGGCCGGCACGAATGATTGGCGTAGCGGCCCAGGTTCCTGCGGGTCGTTCCGTCGATCGTCCACCGGCTGTTGATCTCGTAGAGATAGCGGTTGCCGCGCGCCTCCAGCACGTCGGCCTGCTCGGTCGTGAGCTTGCGGCCCTTGTACTCGACAATAAATGCTCGCTTCTTGATCGGCGCGGTTGCAAAGAGGCCGAGCCCGGTGCGAGCCCGGCCGAGACGAAACGCTGGCTTGCAAGGCATGCGCCGAAATCTACAATGATTCGCGCGAGCGCAACGAGCAGCCGGATGTGACCTCCCAATCGATGGAGCATTTGCGCAAACAACCCTCGCCGTGAGCTACGCACCGCGAGGGTTCATGAGATCCGGGTGCACGAGCCTAGGCAGCTACCGCCGTCCTTCGTCTCGACTCGATACGGAATCCATGAGGCTTGCGATGTTCGCTGCGATGACCGAGCCGATTCTCGCGCGCGAAGCGCCGTTCTTTCGCCTTGGAAGCGAAAACCTCGCTGACCTTGCCCTTCTTCTTGACGATCACATAGCCGCCCTTGGTCATGCTGAAGGGTTTCTTGAGCAGGCCAAGATGATCGAACTTCGTGTTAGGCGGATGCTTGAACGGCTCGAACCATGACGGATGCAAAAAATTCGACATCTGGATCCCGTCAACCAGGAAGGTGTCCTCTTCGACCGGGTCGCACATTTCGTAGGCGTACTCGGTGCCGTCGGGCGCCTCCGCCCACAGGTTCGCGATCGGATCGATGACCATCTCGAACAATTCGTGGGCGGCGGTGACGCTCACGAGTTGGTGGTCCTCGAGCGTGGTCTTGACGAAGATCTTCGAGACCGGCTGCCCGTCCTTTGTCAGGTCGTGATAGCCGAGCGCGCCAGCCTCGTCGGCGTCATCGAAGTATATGAACTGCCAGTCCGAGGGCTTCGGAACCTTGGTGTTGTAAAGCTTCACCGGATAGCCCCAGACCGGCAGAAAGTGCTGGTCGTAACACTTCTGCAAAGCGGCAGTGAGTTTGTCGAACGGCACGCCCAGGTCGACCGTCGCCTTGTTGACGCAGGCGATCGTGACGGGGCCGCCCTGCCCGGCTTGCGCGGCATGGATGGTGGTCATGGCATCCTCGCATCGGATGGGGAATACCGCTGGAGGATAGCACAATCCGTGATGACAATCTATAGTTGTATCACTCCTGGCCGCTTTTTCTTTGGCTGAAGGCACTGCGGCAACCGCCCGGCGGCGCCGTTGGCCGCCGCAAGGACTAGCTGGCACCGCACAAGGAGCAAAGCGCGATGGTTCAAGCAGCGCCTGCTTGGCGATCTGCGGGCCGAACGTTTTTTGATCAGCCAAGACAAGTGCTGACCGTCGCCGGCAACGGCCTGGCGTCGTATCGATTATCCGATGCCGTGCTTCGAGGAAGAGAGATCGCCGATGTCAGCGCGGCCGAAGAGCGCAATCGCGTTGCGCCGGGGGGCAAGTCGGTCGCTCCAATGCTGGAAAATCTGTGTGGTGGGCAAATGTCCTCAAGGTCGAGCGTCAACCGGCAATGCATCCGATCGCCGTTCGCGCCTGATCGTTCGATACCCCCGACGCTTCGCCCACTAATGAGATGGTTTGTGCTTCGGCTTTTCCCCGATCTTTTCTTTCGTCCTGACAACCTCATCGAGGCGATTGCCGTCGTCGGACTGGAGACCTTCTTCGCGTCCGGGCATTCCTTCGTTGCTCGCCGTCAATAGTTGTCGCTCGTCCTGCTCCCACGTGTTGAGCGCTTTCTTTTGCTCATGCCGGGACAGTGTTTTGTCTTGAACAACTTCCTTTGGCTTATCGAATTGAGCCTCCGGATGATCAACCTTGTCCTTCGCCTTCAACTTGTCAGCCATTGGATGCCTCCCTCGCAAGCAGGACGTCCAGCACAACGATTTGGCGAGTCTAAAGTTCCGCCCGCGGATTGCGTCGCGCCGCCTTCGCCAAAAAGGCGAGAGGAGCCGCAGCTTCCTTCTCTTGCGCGGCCGCCAAGGTCCAGGAACATTCGGATGTGGCAAGTGTTGGCCTGCCGGAAATTTTGTGAAAGCAATATCCAATGCCTTACAAGCGTCTTGTCGCCCTTACTGTCGCGGCCATCATAGTCACGGCATTCTCCGTGCTGCCCGTCGATGCGCGTGCGAAGAAGACGAAATACCGGGCCGATACGACGACGCTGTCGCTCGACGGCCGCAACACCGGGCGGGCGCGGACTTGCGGGTTCGACACGTTTCTCTACGACGGGTTAGGCGTGCCGGTCGGCCCCTATTGTCACTAAGCTCTCGCGCTCGCGTGCTCCCCCAGCGGCTTTGCCATTGCTGGAGCAATTCGTCCTGGCTCCAGCCGCCGAAGGGGCAATAGCGCTTACATGACGCCGCCGTGCGCAGCCTCGATTTCACAGTCGCGAATCTAATCATGCAACGATCGAAGCGAGCAGCGCATGTCCGGCCGGCAGCCGGCTTCGCCAATCGAAGTCCGTTTGTCATCAAATGTTCGTGCTGGTGTCGAGCGGGTTTGCAACGCGGCGAAGCGAAAGCCAATCCAACCGGCTCGAGCCGGTAGCAGGCTGCCGCCGAACCTGCCACGCCGTCCCGATCCTCGATCTGCGGGGTGTCGACGGCCGCGGCAGATCGACCTTTCATCACGTTGGATCCGGAACGAGCTTGACGTTCCGCGCGGTTGATGTACTTCCAATATACCGGGGATTGGGGCGAGGCTTGTTGGAGTAGCGCCGTGCCCGCGTCCCAATATGCTCATCCAGAATTCGGCCTTCTCTGTCCGACTCCGCGGTTTCGCCGCAGGCTGCACTTGGCGCTGGCCGGTCTCGTCGTCGGCGCGCTTGGCGTAGGCGTCATGGCCGCGCGTGACGGCACCAAGCCGGATAAAGCCGCGACCGGCACCGATGTGGCGTTCATCGCCGGGACGATACCGGGCACAAGCCCGTCGCCATCCTCCACCGCCGTCGGATCGCGGACTGCGGCGTTCGAAGGCGCGCAGGCGGCCGGGGACAAGCCGGCCTGCGTGGGCGACATCCGGTCCGACGCCAACTGTTTCTCGGTCAAGCCGCGCAAGCCGCGCATGGTCCGGGTTGCAACCGATCGCCCGGCGATCGCCGCCGTTGCCATAGGCCGCAGCAGCGGCACCGTCATGATTGATACCGCGCTTCCTGGAGCCGTCCGCCCAGGCGACATGGCAAAGGCGAGCGACGCCGAGGTTGCAGCCGCGAGCGCGGTCGGACCCGAGAAGCCCGCTGCCACGCCCAAGAAAGCGAAGAAGACGGCGAAACGGCAGTACCAACGCCGCGATCCGTACTGGTATGGCGCTCCGTCCTGGCGCGAGGTCGAGTACCAAAGGGGCGGATACGGCCGCGGAGGCTTCGCGCGCAATTTCTGGTAGGGCACGCGCCGACCATCAGCGTCAGCGAAAATCCGGGCCGGATGCTATCCGGCGTCGCAGCGCGCCGATTGCCCAGCGATCAGGCCCGGTCGCGCAGCTCAGGATCGGCTTGGCGCGAGGAGCCGTAGGACGGCCTTGGGATGCCCGCGCGTTCACGCATCATCATTTCCAGAAGGCCAACGAAAACGGCGGCGTTCGCCAGGCCGAAAATGGTCAGCTCCGTACTGGTTGGAAGATGGCCGAACTGGTTGTACTGCCCCTCGCGAAAGATGTGCACGTAGAAGCAATAGCCAAGAAAGACGAGCCACAGCACCCAACGTGAGGTGCGCAACAGCTGCCATGTCACCCTGCCAGCGCTCATGCGGCTCTACTCCAAACGAACAAGCCGACTATAGCGCGATCCCTGGGATTCGACAGCCCCCGGCGGCACGCCATCATGTCAGCTCATGCGCGCTACTCGGGGCGACGGCTAGGGTATACGAGCCTCGTCGGCGGTGTGACCGGCCGCTTTCCCCATGGTGGCATCCGCTGGCGACTTATGATTCAATCTGCGCGCACCCCAACCGGCGCGCGACGACCGTGGAACCGGGCAACAGGTTTCTTCTTGGAGGATATCCATGCGCTTTGCTTTCGCGCTGATCGCGCTCGGCCTTGTGGCGGGCCTGCCGGCAACGACGCGCGCGCAAACCTGGGACGAATATCGCCCGGCTGGCATCGGGTTCCGCATCGAAATGCCGGGAAAGCCGAAGCTCGAAACGCAGAAAACAAAAGCCGGCAATACCGCCTATCAGGCGATCGTCGGTTTCCGGGACATGGCGTTCCTGGCGATCTACGGCACGAAGGATGAAAAAAGCCCGCTCGACACCAACACGCTGCTCGATGCCGTCGCCAAGGGCATGACCGAGGGCAAGACCGTGCTGAGCTCGAAAGCGGACATGATCGGCGGCTATCCGGCCCGGCGCATTCTGATCGAAGACGCCGACAAGGACAAAATCGAAGCGAGGATCGTTTTCGCCGACAACCGCCTGATACAGGCGCTGTTTGTCGGACCTGCAGGCAGTCCGCTGGGGCGGCGGTTCCTGGATTCATTCGCCATCGTCGATCCGAACTAGGGCAACCGGCCCAGGACCGGTCCGGTGTGGCGGCAGGGATACGCCGTCGGAAAAAGGAGCGCTGCGGGCGGATTGCAGGTATTGGCGGTCACGCGCAACCCCTAAAAACAATGGGCTTGGCGCGGCGTCCCGGCGTGCGGGATGCCGTTCATGACCCTCGACGGTGCGCGATGCAGGCCGTTGTCTCAGAAAGATCCGGCCGAGGCGCGGTGTTCGCCTGCTCCGGCGGATTCGCGCTCGCGGTCCTGTTGATGCTGAACCCGGTTCCCAAGGCCGGCGCGGCAAGGTTGGGCGGTCCCTACTTCGTCGACGACGCCGAGATCGGAAAGGTCGGCTCCTGCGAGGTGGAGTCCTGGAACTCGTCGGCGGGAAACGGCGACCGCATCAGCGTCTTCAGCCCGGCCTGCGTGGTCAACTTTGGTGCGCCAGTCGAGCTAGGCACCAACCTGGTAAACGCGCGCTCCGACGGCGACGGCATTTCGACCATTTCGCTCACGGCCAAGACCGTGCCGATCCCGATCGGACCGAGCGGTTTCGGTTTGGCGCTATCGGGCGCTGTGGTCTACGACCCGTTCCAACACGCCGCCAACGGCGCGATCTTCACCGTCCCGGTGACGTTCGATTTGAGCGAGAAGCTGCGGCTCAATATCAATGTCGGCGCGCAATACAACGCCGACCCGGCCGTGCTCTTCGCCACCGGCGGCGTGGGCGTCTCCTGGAATTTCGCGGACCAGTGGAGCATCATTTCGGAGGTGTTCGCGATCGTCGGTCCCGGCACGACCAACCCGCGCTTTCAAAGCGGAATTCGTTACAGCCCCATCAAAGATGTGGACTGGGACGTCATCTACGGCCGCAACCTGACCGGCGAACAGGCCAACTGGATCACGCTGGCGCTCACCTTCAGAATCGGCGACCGGTGACCGGCGACCGCTTGTGCACCAGCGGCCGGTTCGGTGCGGCCCGATGCTCGCACTAATCCGTCCCGCCGGGGTTTGCGCCAAGGATGCCGGCCCGCAGTCGCTCGATGGTTCGCAGCGCTTCGGCCACTTCTCCGGACGGCGCTTCCTCTCCGAGCGCGACCTTCATCTCCTCCGCCAGGTTGGTCGCGTCGTCGAGCCCGCTCTCGATCGCGCTCGCCAGGTTCTGATCGACCGCAGCGACCCGTCGCAAGACGCACATCAGGATGCCTTGGATAGCCATCAACTCCGAAGCAATGAGATTGGTGTCGGCGTCCGCGTCCATGCGCTCCTCCATTATATTGCCGGCCGGCCCGCTAGGACTTGCTGTCGGGAAGGTCCGAGAACCGCACTTTCATGATGCGATCAAACTTGCCGTTGCAGACTTGCACCGACCGTGCATCCCACGACTTTCCGAGAAATTACCGTTGGGTCGCGATCAATTCACGCGTAAACGTGACGGCGTAGCGGCGCGCTTCTTTCTCACTTGGAAGCGAGACGCCGTTCTTGTCGAGGAAATCGCAGTAGCCACGGACGTTCTGCCCGAGCGATCCGCCCGGCGCCAGGCCGGTGCCGCCGATTGCCTGTTCAGGAACCACCGAGATGTCGGTCGAGATGTCGGTGACCGGCAGGCCGAGCGTGTCGAATCCCCAGGCGAGACCGCGCAGCTGCTCCATCTTCTGCTGCGCCAGCACGGCGGCGAAGGTCGTGTTCTTCGCGCTCGTGTTGCGCGTCGTCGACAGCGCAAAGAGCTGCGCGAGGGAAGCGACGGCGGTCACCATCAGGGCCGTCGCCATCAGCACCTCGATGATCGAGGTGCGGACGAAGTGCGTCGTATCGTACGGAATGCTCCACTCGAGCCCCGGCGGGAACGCGACCGTGGCGTCGGCCCAGCAGCCAGGCACGAGGGCGAGCGTCGCGAGCGCGAGCGCGCGCATCAGTAGATCCCCGGCACGATGCGGTACGGCACGCGCTTCACGTACTCGCTC
>Ga0207662_10000355_pt1 | contig 20699 bp, 26 predicted proteins | sample KBSS33LmetaG_FD_184338 | JGI IMG/M metagenome (GOLD analysis project Ga0207662, IMG submission 184338) | Switchgrass rhizosphere microbial communities from Kellogg Biological Station, Michigan, USA - KBS S3-3L metaG (SPAdes) (version 2) | ecosystem: Host-associated > Plants > Roots >... | reverse complement strand
GCACCGCGAGTCCCGCGGGTGAGACGTTGACTTCGCCGGCATGCCACAGCGGCAAGGCCATGACCATGGCGGTCACGCCTGCGAGGGATCCCAGATAGCCCGGCGCCGAAGCCCGGACATACCAACGCAGGAGCCGGCGTTTCCACGACACGCTGTACCCGAGTTCGCGTTCAAACGCTCTGCGGCCTTGAGAAATCAGGTAATAGCCGGGATCCATGTGCCGCTCCCGCTCCGGCTGCCCACTCGCATGCGGCTCACCCGCAGCCCGTCTGGCGCGGTCCACAACTCGTTCGGTCACGTCGATTTCGGAGAACCCCGTACCACGAGAGAGATCCTCGATGGCATGGCGATACGTGTCCCGGGTGACAAAATCCATCTCGGCATAGCGGGGGTTGCGCTGCAGAATCGCATCAACGGGGCTGACATTCTCGAAAAACACCGCCCAGTCAAATGCGGAGGTCAACCGCATGCTGGTGATAATATTGCGGACGGTGACGCTCATGGCCGCCTGTTGCTGATGCTCCGCATGCACGATGTCGTCGGCGGTCGTGCCCTGGGCGGCAAGACGTTGGTCGAGCCACAGCAATATGGGACGCACCTTCGGGTCCAGATCACGTAATCGCTGACTCAGCTGCACGGCAAACGCGGTTGCCAGCGGTCTGTGCTCAAAGCGGCGGAGGGCCGTGGCCGAATGCTCCACAGCCAATGCCCCCGTGCCCAGCAGACCGTCCGCAAGTTCGTCGGCTTCCAGTCGGGCCACGCGGCTGTGAACGATCCGTTCGGCCAGCCTGCGAAGGTTCTCGACCAGCACGATGCGCAGCGAAATGGCCACCGCCCACAATTCCCCGATCGTCAGCGGTTGCACGCGCTGATAGGCCATCACAAAGCGGCGCAGCATGTCAGGGTCGAAGCGACTATCCGTGTGCGCGACAAAGGCCCAAGCCACTCCGTAGACCCGTGGATAATTCTGCAGATGGCCCGATGCAAGTTTGGGCAATTGTCTGTAGTAGCCGGGAGGCAAGTCGTCGATGATCTCGCGAAGCTGCTCGTCGACGATGTGAAAGTTGTCGACCAACCATTCGGCCGCAGGGGTAATCGTCTTCTCTTCCCGAATCGCGCGGGCGATGGTCCGGTAGGACTCCACCAATACCCGCCCGTTCTCGAGGACCCGTGGCGTGAGCAAGCGGCCCCGCCGTAAGTCGCCGGTAATGATCTGGGCAGCCGCGAGACTCTCCGCGTGCTGTTCGAGCCGCTCGATGCCGAAAAGCTCTGCCCGAATCGGTTCTTCCAACTCTGGATCAAGGGTCATAGATGAACGGACCATCTGCCTGGACTCCGGATTAGCCTCGGATTCGGCTCACACCATCAACTCCAAACGCTCGCCGAGATGGTCGGTACCACACGCTCGCGAGTGAGTTGTTTTATGAACACGTTCCGGAAAATGGGTGTTATTGACTACACCGGTGAGATTCCGCTACCTCGATTCCTTCCTCCCGCGCACTCCTCAGATCGGCACTTCCTCCACTGGGCAATCACAGATCAGAGTGTCCCTATCGCCCAGCGGGTTATCTGCGATTTCGAAAGCCAGATGCCATCGGTGCCCTCGCGGGCATTGCTGGTGCACGACCACTCGCTGTTGCACGTCTGTCCCCCGGGAGGAACGTTGTGCAATAACATCATCGGCGTGGCAGATATCGCATGTGGACATAATCAACCCCCCTTCGCACAGGTGAGAGGTGAATCCCCTTTCTAAGGTGGCAAGACGAATCAGGATCTACTCACACGCACCACCCGTGGGTTCTACACTGCTGGTGAGGCGCCCAGCTAGACTTCAACCAGCAATCCTTCGCTTAGAAGGCAGTTACCCGCCACCAAGCACATACCAGAGAAGCGACATGTACACACTCATCACCAATGTCATAACGACGAACAGGGCACCCGTGAGTCCCAGAAGGGCCCAATCTATCTCCAAGCCAATCATGCGTCATTATGACGGGAAGTCCTGCAGCGGTCTGTGCGGAAGTGATCAGGTAGCACCAGATGAGGGGTGCCATTGTCCGATAGCGGAAGACTCATGATAATAAATAAACCCGTGCGTATTCGTAGTCTTATGAGGTTGCCAGCGTCCTCGTAGCATTGACTCACCGCGCGTCAGGGTTATTGAGAGTATGATGGTCAAGTGTTGAATTACGCGGACTGCCTCATCTCTCTCGCGCCTCACTAATTCTTTGCGCGTCTGATTCCAGCCCGCTGCTACGGCCGTTTTGCGTGAGCTGTGTCGAGCCTAGGAGTCAACCCATGAACTGCCCTCGCTGTAATGGTCTGATGGTGACCATCCAATTGGAAGATGCGGGAAGTTCATCCCTCTCCTTTTCCGGATGGCGATGCCTGCTGTGTGGTGAGGTGATTGATTCGGGGATCAAAGCCAATCGGAAAGGGTTCCACGGACCAATGGGCAGCCGGGGCCATGCTCGATACGGCGTTTCGCTTGTGCCGTAGGGCGGTGGGACTAGAGATGTGATATCGACGACGGCTATTACACGGGTAGGAGGTGTGCCATGGAAAAACACATGCAGAAATCGCCGGTTCGCAATTGGTCTGAGGGTGTCGGCGATCGCGCCCATCAACATTTCGAAATCTGGTACGGCGAGGAGGAGCGAAAGACCAAGCTCGTTGCCCGGGTCTGGCCGACCGAAACCGGCCCGCATACCGTCGAACTCTATCGAGAAAGCTCACTCATTGAACCGGTGCGTGTTCGGGTGTTGGAGGGACTCATGCACGAACTGGACTTGTATCTCATGAAGGCCGAACGAGACGTCTCCAAATATATCCTAGTCAATTCCTCAACGGCTTCCCACGTCTACAGTCCATACGGATGGGTACACATCAATCCCGTGAAATAGCGAATCGAACGCCCAACCGGTAACGGATGGCCTGCTGGGCTCCATTGATCAAACGACTCACGTTCAAGTTAGTCATCTAGACTCGGGACCATCTGTTCCAATGTTAGTCCCGTTTCCCACCGGTCCGAGGTCGATGGAAAGTCCCTAAGCAATCGGAAATGTTCGGGTGTTTTGGGCCCATCTGAGCACTTTTGGTCAGACTGCCCCTCCCTCCAGAGACATAATATGACATCGATGCGACTCGAAGGAGAAAGTCGAGAGGAAGACATTCGTGAAGAAGCGGGGCATTCCCCGCAAGGAGGAAATCGTGAAAGAAGCCACATCGACACCGGTGCATCCTGAAACCGCTGCGCCTCGGACGTCCCGAAAGGAAGGAGTCGTGAAGGAAGCACTCGGTCTGACGGATGTGAAGACGCTCCGGGATCGGGCTCGTGAAGGGATTGAGGACGGCGCCATGACTTCGGGTTACAAGGCCAACGCAGAGACGGTGATCAAGCTCCTGAATGATGCCCTCGCGACGGAAATCGTCTGTGTCCTTCGCTACAAGCGCCATTACTTCATGGCCACCGGGATCAGTTCCCTCAGCGTGAAGGGCGAGTTTCTTCAGCATGCCACTGAGGAACAAGCCCATGCCGATCAACTGGCCGAACGCATTGTCCAACTCGGTGGAGAGCCGAATCTGTCCCCTGAAGGGATGCTGAATCGGAGCCACTCGGAATATGTTGAAGGGGACACCTTGGTGGAGATGATCACGGAAAACCTGATCGCCGAACGGATCGCGATCGAGAGCTATCGCGAAATGGTCGCTTATGTCGGCACAGGTGATTCGACAACCCGCCAGCTCTTAGAGCGAATTCTTGCGCAGGAAGAAGAGCATGCAGAGGACCTGGCCGGCCTCCTGAATGACGGTATGGTGGTTTAGGGGTATGAGCCATCAGTGACGTGCCTCGTCACAGATGACCCGTGGAATGGGCCTATTGCTTCTCGTTCTTCTCGTCTTGGTGCTGACCGGCCGGCGCGGACGTGCTAATCGGGAACATCATTGTCGATCGCTGGAGAAGAAGAGTAGCCAGCTCAATGATCTTCTTGTGAACAAGTCTTGAAAGCGGGAGAGCGTGAAGACCGTCACATTACTGGGACATGCTCTGCTGAGCATGACTCTATTGATCGGATGCGTCGACAGGACCGAGCAACCGCTCCTCCAGGTGCAGAAGGACTTGGAACAGCTGTTCGGGACCGCATTGCTCAACGGTGATATCAGGATGCAGCGGACCCGCGATCATCTCACCATCGTGATGACCGAACGGCTGCTGTTCGATGCCGGGGGTCATGAGGTCAAACCTGAAGGTATCCACTTGCTGAAGCAGATGGGCGTTCTTTTCAAAGCAGCCGCTCTCAAGGAAATCCGAGTTGCCGGGCACGCCGACAAAGCCTCGGTCAATGACCATTCTGACGAGTATTTCAAGAGGTTGGCATTATCCAAAGCACGTGCGACTCAGACGGTCCATGTTCTGCAGGAAAATGGGGCGGCTTCGCAGAGCTTTATCACTGAATGGTATGGGGACATCCGACCGATCGCAAGCAATGAGACTGAGGAAGGGCGGCGAATGAATCGACGCGTCGAGTTTGTTCTGTATAGCGGAAACTGAGCGAATACTCTCATCAGCAAGCGGATGGACTTTGTCAGGCTGAGGGGACCGAGACAAGTTGAAGTCTGAAGTCATCTTGCTTGTGCCGATTGATGCTGGCCTGCGATTTGTGTATGTGCCCTTTATAGCGCTTGACTCCTGTATCAATAGCGCTTAGCGTGAACCTATGACGTATTGAGCCACGCCGACTGTCCTATCCCTCGCGCGTCCACTTCCTCCCTGCGCGACTGATTTCCTGGTCTCCGCCGCTTCTACGCCGAACTGTTTCAAGACACGTCCCGTGCTTTCGCATGAGTTGGGTGGCAACTGCCATCCCTCTGGCGGGCACACGGGCCGATGAGGCACCGCCCACATGGATTTTTTTCGTCACATGGCTCCGGAGCTCTGGCTGGCAGCCTTCATGGCGTGCATGGCAGGAGCACTTGTGGCGGCGGCATACATGCCGCAATAGAGCGCATTCGTACAATCGCCACAGCAATGGCGCAGTCGGACTACGAGAAGGAGAGACAACATGAGCAAGGAACGCATTGCCATATCGCCGGATCTTTACGACATCATGCCGTTGGATTATCAGGACCTCGTCAACCATGCCACCTACGGCAAGGAAGACCGGGGATGGAAAGATATCGGTACTTCGAAGGAACTCATTGAACAGCACTCGCTCTGTGCCGGATGTCCCGAGTCCATGGCCTTTCGCTATGTGCTTGCCGCGCTTCCCAATCCTGAGGACACCGTCATGGTCGGCTCGACGGGCTGCACCAGCCTGGTCTTCCCGCATGTCGCAATCCACAATATCCATTCATTGTTCGGCAACCAGAACGCGGTGGCCTCCGGACTGAAGCGGGCCTTGACGGTCCGTTTTCCGAATCGCATCAAGGATGTGGTGGTACTGGCGGGCGACGGCGCGACGGTGGACATCGGTCTAGACATGACGCTCCAAGCCTGGTTCCGCCAGGAAAAGTTCACCACGATTTGCTTCGACAACGAGTTGTACGCCAACACCGGCGGGCAGGAAAGCGGTCTGATGCAGAAGGGCTTTGTCGCCAAAATGGCCCCCGTCGGAAAACTGTTCGATAAAGTCCGCCTCCCGGAGATCGCGCGGGAAGCCGGGTGTCACTACATCGTGAATTGTACGGTGAGCAAGCCCTCGGTCGTCGAGAAAGTCATCCGCAATGCGGTCTTGATCGCACGGGAGATCGGCCCGACCTACGTTCAACTCTACACGCCCTGCATCCTCGAGATCGGCAAGGACAGCATGGAAGGCCTGCAGGAAATGCGGGATTCCGAAAAACCGAACGAGCGGTTTGCGTTCAAGGAATACGTCAGCGAGCCTGCCAAGGCGCTATTGGCAGACCTCGCCGCCAAGGCGAAAGAAAAGAAAGCGGCCGCGAAGGCGGCGGTGTTGCAAGAGGCGTAGGTTCACCGCCGCGATTGCGGCTCACACAGCAGAGGCAAGGTGTCGAATGGGCCGACGCAACCACCGTCGAAAACGATCGCTAGGTTCGCCCGGTAACTCAGCGAGGACGCGAAGCAAAGCTCAGTGCTCGCTGTCTCACTTTCACGGTTTAGATTGGAGGAGGGTCGGGACGTGGCATACAGCGAAACAGTGGCGGACCGTTTCACTACCTGTCAGACACCAATGGCGTTGGCAAGAGGAGCATCATGACACATCACACGCAATCTCCAGCAGCCGTCACTACGCAATATACGCTCGGGTATGGCATGCGGTTGGACAAGGGCACCGCGCCCGAACTGGCGCATCCGCATGTGCCCGTCACACTGCCGGACGGATCCGAGGGCAATATGACGCTACACGTCATTAACGGCACGCCGGACGAGATCAAAGCACGGCTGCTCGAGAGCGTCGACGCGTTCTTCGACATCAACGCCGACCTGTGAGAAGACGACGGGAGGCAACGACCATGAAGACGCTACATCAAGCCTGCCTTCGCGCGGTCGTCGTCTTTTTGTGAGAAAGACAGGTGATCCATGTCGGACTCTCGGAATGTCTTCATCCGCAAAGAACTTCAAGATTATCTCCGATGCTGCGAATATCTGTTGTCAACCGCTCTCATGCCGAAGAATCCAGGGGAGAGTCCAGGGTTATCCGAAGACGAAGAAGGGATAATTGAATATTATGCGGTTGAACTCTCAAAGCTAAATCCGGGACAGCGGAGTAAGCTGGAGTACCGCCAGAGCGTCCTGGAATATATTCGCCTCAGCGAAGTCCTTTTAAACGTGGATAATCTCTCTGACCAGGAGCATGAACAGATGCAGCACATGTTGAAGCAGGTTGCCATACAACTGCTCAACTCAGAGCCCGGGGCCAGACCGTAATCCTGGTAGACTCACTGCTCCTTCGTAGAAGACCTTCCTTCTTGCGCCATCCGAACAAACGACTGAATGTCACAACGAACCGTCAGCGCCTCTTGCCCGTGAGCTGTTTTGACCAACTTGACAGTGCTGAGCCGCTCATACTGAATCTGTCCTCGCTCGACATTGGAATGGTGGCATCTTGTTTTCACCCGAGAGCAACGGTGCTCAGCTGATCTCCATCTTAAGGGGCAGACGAGGTCCATTGGTTTTGTCAATGCACGGTCTAAAGGAGTGGTATGCCGAAACCTCATCTTTCAACACATCAAAGAGAACCTGCCCCCAAGCACGCTCCTTCGACTTACTTAGAGTGGGGTCATGCAGATGAATCAGAGATATTGTCGTGGGCTGTCAAGACAGCCATCTCTGACCTCGGGACCGAGCTCCGTCACACTGATGCCCTTGCTATGCGGCAAGACTTACATGTACGAAAGAGAATCTTCTTGATGCTGCTCAATCGTCTCATGGCTGGGTGGCTACGGACCGGTGACCCTGGACGTGACGAACCACCCCCTATTTACTAGACAAATGAAACTGCCACAACGTGCAGGACCCACTAATGACACTTCTCCTTCTGCGAATCGGCCTGCACCCGTGTCGAGTGGATGCTGTCGCATTTTGAACAGACATCGGCTTCGATTCGTCATATCGTTGATCGCATGGATACTGAACCTAATCGGTGCAGGGATTGCGAAGGGGCTCTTCGAGTCGAGACAGCGACCGACCTGTCGACGGGCCTCATCGTCGAGCAGTTGGTGTGTGTAAACTGCGGACAGCGATGGTGTTCGGAATGTGCGAAGGCGCGACCGATGGCTACCGCCGCTTGATCGAAAGTTGCCACGTTGATCGTGGTTCAAACCCAAGACCCTCGCCATAAGAACTGTGAAAGAACGGCTCCGGTCACCCTCTTGCTTTATGCAGCATTGCCGGCGATAATGCACATGCGTCGTTCACTAGGTTTCTGACCAAAGCAGGTCACCTATGACACGCGTGACTCGTGCGCAAACGCCGTCATTCAACCCTCACGCATTCCTCAGCGAAGTCGGCAGAGGTAAAACAAGTCTGCCGGCGCCGAACAAGTCCACGATCTTTTCCCAAGGGGATGCGGCCGATGCCGTGTTCTATATCCAAGCGGGCAAGGTCAAGCTAACTGTGGTCTCGCAGCAGGGCAAAGAAGCCGTTGTCGCGATTCTGGAAGAGGGGGCCTTTTTTGGGGAATCCTGCCTCGCCGGACACACGGTTCGCACGGCGACCGCGACCACCGTGGAAAACTCCAGTCTCCTGCGCATCGACAAAGAGGCCATGATTCAGGTGCTGCGTGACAAGCCCGAGTTTGCCCAGCTGTTTATGGCCTATCTGCTGGCGCACACGATTCGGATCGAAGAGGATTTGGTGGATCATCTCTTTAACTCCAGCGAGAAGCGGCTCGCGCGAGTGCTGCTGTTGTTGGCCCACTTCGGTAAAGAGGATAGGCCCGAACCGGTGATCACGAAGATCAGTCAGGAAACGCTCGCCGAGATGATCGGGACGACGCGTTCCCGCGTCAGTTTCTTCATGAATAAGTTCCGGAAACTGGGCTTCATTGACTACAACGGCGAGATGCACGTGCACAGTTCCCTCCTCAACGTCGTCCTCCACGACTAGGTTTTCATACGATCTGGCCCCTCACGGCACAGCGCGAAAGACTTCTCTCATTGAGAGCGATGAGGTCCCTTGCGCCATTCCACTGACTGATCCATGAACAAGTCAATCGCTGTGGTGACCTGCGGTTTATTAGTTCGCTGCCTTTAGAGAATAAGAATGAAACGAGGGGGTTTCAGCAACTGCTAGCAGAAAGCTGCCGATTCTGTAGGAGGGGGCAGAATTTAAAGACACTCTCCAGCCACGGAGACTGTAGGGTACGACGGTTTCATTCGTAAATCTCCAACACTTACAGGCGAGTCGAGGTGTTTTGGCACCAGCTTGGCATCAGGCCTGGCTTCAAATTGTGTCAAACATCTGGTCCGATTCCATAGCAGTGGCATCCGCCATGATGTTGGCATAGACCGCGAAGGCCGACGTGGCAATGATCTCCACAACCTCGGACTGATTGAGGCCGTGCGGACGCACGGGCGCGTAATCGGTGTCCGTCAGAGCCTGCGGATTACGGGAACAGATCAGCGCAAACTTTATCATGTCCCGCAGTTTCGGATCGGGTATGTCGTCTGCATTCCGGACTAGACTCTCAAGCAAATTCGGGCTTCACACCCAACATGCGACAACAGGCAATGTGCGCCGCGGTGCAATATCGACACGCTCGGTCTTTGGAGATCGCCACAAACATCATCTCTTACTGCCATCGAGGCAGTACTCCGGTGACTAGGGTGCCTTTCACCGCTTCCCAAGTGCCACGGACTACCGTGGCGGAATGTCCCTGCGTGGTGATGAAATTCGGCGCAGAAGGAAACGACATTCGCCGAAAGAATTCCTCATAGACCGCGTTTACGTCTTGAGGGGCTTGCGGTCGGGCCTTCCAAGAGGCCGTCGGCAGGTGTGGTGCGTAGGGAGAACGATGCGCTCAGGCGTTACGCAACTTTGACAGGCTCTTGAGCGATATCAGTAACGCGTTCTCTCGCGTTTCGCTGCACTTTCAATATTGCTTGAAGCTCTGCGATGTAATAGGTCAGGAGACTGTACTCATCATCGGTCAGGACCGTTGTAGGCTCACGTGAAATGAGATGCTCGCAGGCATAGGCAAACGTGCGAATTTCTTTGCAGAGTGGTTGCATGTAGCACCACCTTTCCTCACAGTGTCAGCGATTCGCTGGCAGTGCGATTAGAGTAAAAGATGAACAATTGTAGCAAAGGTAGCACGCTACCCTTTTCACAGTATGGTCAATAGAGAACACCTCACGGGTTGATCGTCCGGCGGGTGGGTTACTGATGCGGTATGGCTTTATTTAAGGGGATGTATCCGGTAATGAGTCGGCAATAGCCGGGCTTGGCCACTCCCCGCCATGCCGTTGATGGCCACAACTGATACCAAGCAGCATCTCGACGGACACCCCGCTATGCAGATCAATTGCCGTCTCTGGGCTGAGGAACCTGACGTGATCAGTACTTCGAGCCCAACCCTTGCGCCAGGTTCCTTGCTCCATGGCGGTATCCCAGTCAGGTAAGCGACATAACAAGATGCTAAGGAAGCGAGCCGACCCCGCCACGCGCCGCCACAGGCGGCATGGGCCGCATATTGCCTCCCTCATCAAATTGTCCGAACTGAGCAATATCGGTCAGTTTCCATCCCTCCAATGGTCGAGCATGGGTGTGTGGCCTAGATAGGACTGTCCGCTCGTCAACTGACAGCGAATAGCGCCCATGGCTTCTGACTAGGCGGAAGGGGAGGACTTATGGCATGCGCACGATGCGATGGATTCCTGGTCATCGAGGTCCGGGGGGGTGTCGTCGACAATATCCGTGAAAAGCGCCTCCCGCAAATGAGATGTGTCAACTGTGGGTCCATCGAAGATTCCGTGATTCACGTGAATCGTCTTATCGAAAGGAGCGCGATATGCTGTACTACGCACTGATATTCTTGGTGGTTGGAGTCATTGCCGGAGCCCTGAATTTGGCCGGAGTATCCGCGGTGGCAGTTCAGATTTCCTGGGTCCTGTTCTTGGTCGGGATCGTGTTGCTGGTGATCCATCTGGGCACGGGTCGTTCCGTCAAAGCGTCGTGAGCTGCGGATTCACCTGACAGAGTCGGATCCCCTCCAGGGAACCTGTCAGCCGTTTGAGGCAGAAAAGGAGATGTCGATGAAACTGGCCGACAAGAAATGCAGCGATGGAGGCAGTGTGCGGTTGAAGGCTCTCCGCGCGAGGGAGTTGTTGAAGCAACTCGGCCGAGGCTGGAGACTGAACGGAAAAGGGCATTTGGAACGGCTCTACGCCTTCAAGGACTTTGCGCAAGCGCTGGCATTTGCGAATAAGGTTGGCGCTGTCGCCGAGACCGAGGGCCATCATCCTGATCTTTATGTAGCCTGGGGCAAGTGTAAGATCGAGATCTGGTCGCACAGGATCAAGGGTCTGACTGAAGGCGACTTTTCCCTTGCGGCCAAAGCCGACCGGAAGTTTCTCCCGCTTCGCACGGCAGCATAACCGACACGAGTCCGGGGGGAAGTCGCCGGCTCGCCACGCGCCGCGAACACCGTTCCGCAACTGCCCGAGTGGGTGCGAGCGATTGCTCTTCTCAATCAAGACGAATCGGCCACTCACCGAGGAAGAAGCTCGAATGGTCGAGTACTACTGCAAGGACAGTCTGGCTGCCATTGCGCCACGATTGCCAAATCGTTCGTCCTAAACACCCTTCACAATCGTGGCACACATTTAGCACAGTCTTTGACGGACATGCCCGGTGATTAAGAGTATACGAAAACCTTTCGTGTAGTCCGCTTGCACCATCCCGTGAGTGTCCCTTCTCTGCTGACGTGACCGAGCTACTGCCATCTGGCGCTCGAACTCTCGAACGACGAGGACGAATTGATGCGAATACCACTCTTCTGCTACCTTGCCGCCCGACGCAAGTCATCGTGATCGCCCACTGATGACACGCGAATTGCACAGAGCCTTTTTGCACGTTGAAACACATCGATTGCAATTCCATGGAGAACGACACAATGGGTATGATGCGCAGAAGCTCCAAGATAACCCGTCACCTTCCCCTGCAGGCGTTTGTACTGGCCATGCTCATCCCGATAGCCAGTTTCTGTTTGGCGGAAATTCCAGCTCCATCGTCCTTGCGCAATGCTTCGTGCACGAGTGCATACAAGAACAAAGCCGTGCCGCCGAAAACGCTCAACTCGATCCTCCAGTCGCACGCTCGATGGCTGGAAGCCCGATACGACCCACACTATCACCGTGCCGATCTGTGTCTGGCAGATCTGCATCAGGCTGCGCTCAAGGAGGCCAACTTGGAGCGAGCGAATCTGGAAGGGGCCAATCTTAGGCGCGCCAATCTGTATCAAAGCACCTTGGCACACGCACATATGGCGGGAGTGGATTTGACGGGCGCCACCCTCGAGGACGGTAACCTATCAGGGGCAGACATGCGGCTGGCCAAATTATCCCGGGCGAATCTGTTTCGAGTGATCGGCGATGAGGCGGCACTGTTCAATAGTCTGCTGGTCGGAGCCCAATTGCACGAATCCAGTTTCGAGCGAACCCACTTCGAAGGCGCCGATCTCACTGCGGCCGACTTCACCAACGCAAGTGCGGTCGACAGCTATTTTTATGGAGCCGACCTTTCCCAAGCCACGCTCACGGAGGCAGATTTTATGGGAGCCGACCTTCGCCATGCGCGCCTTGTCAAGGCGAAACTGAGCAAGATTAATTTGCAAGGTGCTCTGCTCGACGGAGCGCACCTCCATGGGGCTAGTCTCCTGGAAGCGGATCTTGAGGGCGCCTATTTCGACGAAGCCGATTTGACGGAAGCCAATCTTCGCGGCGCGCTGCTCCGAGGAGCAGATCTACGCTTCACAAATTTACATTCCACGGTCTTACAGCAAGCCGATCTGGAAGGCGTCAATCTGGAAGGGGCGCAGCTGGTGAAGACCAAGGCGCAGTCGGCCAATATGACGATGGCGATCCTCTACCACGCGCTGCTCGACGATGCAGATTTTCGGAATGCCCAGCTGCATAACGCCGTTCTCACTGGGGCGCGAGGCAGGGGCACCACCTTCACGAAGGCGAACTTGAGCAGTATCTACGCCGCCGGGGTCACACTGCACCGCGCCACGTTCAATGACGCTCAATTGGACGGGGCAAACTTCGTGACAGCGGACCTGAGGGCATCAACGTTTAATCACGCCAACCTCACTCATGCCAACCTACAGGAAGCCAACCTCCAAGAGGCATCATTTTCCGGAGCGGATCTCACGGCCGCCAGACTCGACGCTGCCGACGTCCGTCATACCCTCTTCCATGGAACAAATCTTTCAGGGACGCTTGGTCTGACTCAGGCGCAGCTCGATGGAGCCTGCGTGGATAATTTTACCCTCTTGCCTCCTGACCTCACGCGCCCCGCACCCTGCACAGCGTCTAAGAAAGCGCAGCGACGCTGACAACGATTCACCCCAGACCGTTGAGAGACGAAGAAGTATGAAAATAAGACAGGAAACAGCGAGGTATGATCTTTGGTGGTGAGCCGCCTGGGACTCGAACCCAGGGCCCTCTACGTCGCAACGGTTATCGTGATCTCATGGAGCCCGCTTGCACCGTCTGGGGAAGGATCCTGTTCAGTTGACGTCTGAAGCGAGCTAGTGCCGTCTGTCGCCCGAACTAACAGCGTGTACCGACCCGGAGCCGGCACGCTCCAATCGTAGCTCCAAAACACCCATGTATAGGGTGACAGAGGGGCCGCAAGATTCGCGGGAGTCCAACCATTGCCTCCATCCGTGCTAATTTCGACAAGTCGGACCCCTCTCAACCCCGCAAAGGCGATCCCCTCTATTTTTTGGTGCAACCCTCTCACCGTATTTCCGTGACCGGGCATGTCAATGCGCGACATGGTCCTGACGATGGCATCTTCGGTCCATCCCTTTTGCGGGTAATAGCCTTTATAGTCATGCGCCACAACCTCAATCTCTGTGAGCCACTGCACGCTCTTCATTCCATAATGGCCGGGCACGATCGCACGAGCAGGAAATCCGTGTCCCTCTGGCAGGGGAACTCCATTCATCCTATGCGCAATGATCACGTCACCGAGCATGGCGCGGTCAACTCTGATGCTGTCTGTGAATCCATCGGCTGCTCGTAGCACAACATCATAGGCCTCCTCGCTGACACCAGATTCCTCTAATAAGGATCGAAGAGGCACTCCAGTCCATTCAGCCGTGCTGATGAATTCCCCTCCGATGGTATTGCCGACACATTCAAGCGTCACGACGCGTGAGACAGTCGCTTTTTCAACGAGCTGCTCGTACGTCAGCGTGATCGGTCGTTCGACCAGTCCTTTGAGCGAGAGCGACCACTGGTGAAGCCGAATAGTGGGAGGACTTCGGTACGATGTGACGTAGAATTCGTCGTTCGGTGTGATGGGTTTCGTGGGCTTTCTAGCCGCTTGACCGAAAAGCCGGTCGAGAAAGCCGGCGCTGGTAATGAACGGCCGAAGAAGGTACATGAGTACTGCCGCTCCTAACGCTTTAACAACATGTCGACGCGAGACTATCGGCATCGAATCAGCCTTTCTCCGCTAGCAAAGCTTGAATGAGTCGCTCGGTTTCCTGGTAGCCCCCTTCTCCGACTCGGACAAAACGAATCACACCTTGCTTGTCGATTAAGTACATCGCTGGCCAGTATCGATTCCCGTAACGGTTCCAGATCGCAAAATCGTTGTCGATGGGCACAGGAAAGCTGATGTCGTGCTCTTTCAGATAACGCGTCACCTGATCGAGATCGTGCTCGTAGGAAAACTCAGGGGAATGAACACCGATGACGACGAAGCCTTGATCAGCATACTTCCGATGCCAATCTTTGACATGGGGCTCAACGTTCCGGCAATTGTAGCAACCAAAGGTCCAAAACTCGACCATCACAACTTTTCCCTTGAGATCAACCAGATGAATCGGAGCACTATTCAACCATGTCTTGCTGGTGATGTCCGGCGCTTTCATCCCGACTCCCGCATTGACGACGACCCACATCAGGAAAAGGATCGCGAAGATGGTTCCAGCCCCGGTCAGAATCTTGTGCCGCATGGTTCACCCACCTTTTGAAATGGAAATGATCGGCGTTTTTACGTTGGAGACGTCGGTGATCGTCATTTGAAACAGATTGGCGAGCACCGAAAAGGATTCCTGGTTCCAGCTGGGGACCATCCCTCTGCTGATCGGAAATTTGCTGATTGCATAGTAGGTGCCCTCGAACTCTACCGAGAACTGAGCATCTTTCGGTGTGGAGGCGGTCTCTTCAACATCCAGGATATGCTCGGGATTCATGAATATCGGGCCTGTCCGTTGGTCCGGCTCAACGTGAAATCCCGGCTCTTCAGAGATGCCACGCGCCACAAAGCCAATAATGGCATTGAAACTTCTCAACTGAATGACCCCACGCATCGGCCATTCACCACCGGCGTATCCTGAGCGGATGTCCACAAACACATAATCAAGAGGAAACCGCTGGATCTCCTCGTTCAGTTGATGGCGTTCTTCATTGCCGAGTCGCCAAGGCTCGTAGTTGGTGATGACCAGCCGTCCGACGACCTTACGCGTGAGGATCTGTGAGTTGACTTGGTTCTTGACGCTCCAACGATAACCCTTGTCGAGCGCCGCGACGACTTCAGCCGGCGTGAGCGCACGATCCAAAGCGACGGGGAACGGCTCCTCGTAGGTGAGCCGTTCAATATGAAGCGTCCGAGCCTGCTGCAGTGATGCAAGGTGTAAGAGGCGCTGCCTAAAGCCAGTGAATTCTTCACGGCGGGCGGGTGCATTAAACAACACCGTACGGCCCTTCTCTCCGTCCTCGAGCACCATTCCTCTGGCCATCAATCGGAGAATCATATTGATGTCGAACCCCTGATGAGCCAGAAAGTCGAAGTGTGATTCTTCGAGTGGACGAAGAATCCGTTTCGTAAATTCTTCTCCTGAGATCGGGACGATCGTAACCGTGGGATTCTCCGCGACACTCGCCCCGTATTCGAGGTTGAGTGGCCGTTCGGAAGGGTCGGTCGATGGTCCGAAGCCTCCGCGAATCCCAACATTTGTCCGAAAATCAAAGGTCGCTGCCACGCTGGATACGGCAGTGAAATGCACCGGCCGATGATGGCGCGCCCGTGCAATGTTCAACAGGAGCAACTCCGCTTCAACCTGGCTCACCGTGCGATCGTATTCCAGCACGGCGCGATGCAATGCGATAGGCGAAAGACAACCAGCCAAAACGAATACACCAAAGGGAATGGTCAACCATGCAATTCGTTTCATGATTCGCTCACCTAGATTCCTGCGTACCATTCATAGCCTTGGTCTTCCCAGTAGCCGCCTTTGCCACCGCCGATGCCTGTGAGTGACTCGACCAATTCTATGCGCGTCACATACTTCGCGTGTTTATAGCCGAGTTGCCGCTCGAATCTGAGCCGCAGTGGTGCGCCGTGCGGCACATCCAAGGGCCTACCGTTCAGCTCATAGGCCAGAATGGTCTGGGGATGGAAGAGGTCTTGTAAGGCCATGCTCTCATAGTAGGGAGTGCCTTGGTAATCGACGTCGGCGCAATGAAACACGGCGTACTGTGCCTGAGGTAATGGCTCAACCTTGTGCATGAGATCACCCAGGGGAACTCCAGTCCATTTCCCGATCGCGCTCCAGCCTTCGACACAATCGTGCCGGGTAATCTGCGTCCTGGCGGGCATCTCCTTAATCGCCGCGAGTGAGAAGACGGTTGGCTTGGACACCAGGCCATCAATGGTGACCTGCCAGTCGCTAAAATTGTGCCGAAGCATGTTGTCATACTCTTCGGTGCCAGGATTGGTATTGCCGTTGGCAGGAAAAACGACAGACAGATCCGCTTCGGTATACTCCTTCGCAAGCGCCTTGGTGGGCGTAATGGTTCGTTGCACTCGATCGGTAAGCTTCTCCGCCATGCCAAGAATCGAGGGAAACCACCCGCTTTGTGTGAGGTTGTCGCAGCCTGCCAGGGCCACTAGGCTGGCGGCACCCAGGGTGCCCTTCAGGAATTGTCTTCGCTTCATCGCATTTTCAGACTTCATGGCTGACTCCCTCATGCTTTATGACAAACCAACCGGTGATCATTGAACGAATGTTATTGAAGAACCCCGTCAGCATGACTTGACTGACATGGATCACGGCAAAGCCGACGAAGGAAGAGCACGCGATGAAGTGAATCGTTCGTGCGGCTTGCCGCCCGCCAAAGATCGTCAATAACCATGGGAACGCCGCATCGATCGTCGGCGACATGGTCAATCCCGTCAACACGATCAGCGGCGCAAGTCCGAAGAGCACGCCGAGATAGGCCAGCTTCTGCAGCACGTTGTATCGCCCGGCCTCGTCCCCTTTCGGATGACGGAGGCGAATATGATCCTTGACCGCCTTTCCAATCCCACCGAGATCCTTCCCGGTTGGCGCGAGATCACGTGTGAGATGTCGGCTCATCAGCGCATACACCGTAAAGATCAGCCCATTGACGACGAACACCCAGGCGAAGAAGAGATGCCACTGCCTTCCCATCGCGAGCCATCTCCCACTCGGGATTGTCGCCCAACTGGGAAAAGCGCGGCCGGAGCCATTCGAATAGCCAAGCACTCCTGTCGTGTCGAAGGAATGTCCTAAAATTGTCGTGATCCCTCGTATGTTGCCATCTTCTGTTCTGACTGGACGAATGGAAAGAAGCGGGCGATCGCGATCGGAACGATCTCCCCAATAGAGCGCAGGATGGGCATTGAAGATCTGTAGCCCGCTCATGATGAGAATGAATAAACAGACGAGGTTGAGCCAGTGGCCAAGACGCACAGGGAGCGAATGCCGATAGAGACGCTCTTTTACGACAACACATGATGTCGGGAGCGTTGGGACTGCGGCCTCGTTCTGGGGCACAACAGCGTCATGAGCCAGGCTCCGGGTGTCCTGGAGGTTCTCAGCCAATGATGTCATGGTGGTCTCCTCTTGCTAACTGGTTCTGTCGAGATTGTCGGGCTGGAGGGACTTTTCTTACAGGCTGCGGAAGGTATAGTTAAATCCTACTGTTATCTAGGGAAATGCACCCTCCACACCCCACTAATTCCTATAGCCCGTGGCATTTGGACCCCTGCCAGCTGGTTGAGCAGAAGCCGCGGTAAGAATTCCGATGGTCGTGCGACTACCTTTCTGGAGGCTAGGCGTCTGCTGAGGCAGGTATGTTTGACGATGAAAGGGCGTTTCGATACCATCCGCGGCATTGCTTGCATGGATACGTGGGTGGAGGGACGCGAGAGTGGGCGGATCTCTCTCTGATCCGGAAAAATGGGTGGAAGAACACGGCGATTATCTGTTTCGCTGTGCGCTGCTCCGTGTGCGAGACCAGGTAATAGCGGAAGACCTGGTGCAGGAGACACTGCTTGCCGCACTTCAAGCACGAGAGCGCTTTGCGGGACAGTCCTCCGAACGAAGCTGGATGATCGGAATCCTGAAGCATAAGATTATCGACCGATTTCGCAAAGACATTCGTGAGCAGCCAGCAGCAGATCCGGAACAAATGACAGAAATCCCTGAAGATGACGAAGCGTTCGACAAAGATGGCCACTGGAGGCTGGATCAGACAGCGCCGATGGATTGGCCGGATCATCCCGGTGCTGTGCTGGAACGGAAGCAGTTCTGGGAATCCTTACGTCGGTGCCTGACAAAACTTCCTCCGAATATGGCCCAGGTGTTCACCTTGCGGGAACTGGATGAACTGGAGAGTGACGCGATTTGCACGATGTTACACATCAGCTCATCGAATTTGTGGGTGCTCTTACACCGGGCGAGGAAGCAGTTGCGTCAGTGTTTAGAAGTGAATTTTTTCGGACATCGGGAGGCTCACTGACCTGTCATGCAGATCGGACCCAAGCAAGACGTGAACCAGCTCAAGTTAATCATCGGGCCCATCGTGGGCTGGCTCATTCGGATCACGCCACCATGCAAAGACATGACGCGGCTGCTGTCCGAGTCCATGGATGGGCCTCTCCCCCTCGGAATCCGCATCAAAATGCGGCTGCATTTCCTGATCTGCAAATGGTGCGAGCGGTACAAGAATCAACTGCTGTTTCTCCGCCAGGCTCTCCGCCGGAATCCGTATGAATTGGAAAGCGAGGTCCCCGCATCTTCGACCTCTCTCTCACCGGAGGCGAAGGATCGCCTCAAACGCGTCATCCGTAATTCCTAGCTTCGTTCCCTGATCAGATGCGCTCATTCGTGATTCAATGAATAAGGGTGTCGTGCCATGTGGGTTCAGGGACTGTGCGAGAAGAGGAAGGCGACTGGGCGGAGGCGGACAGTAGGACGCGTCGGGGTACGACGTGCGGCCATACCCCGACGCGTGAGCCGACTATTCTTCAATGCTGATGATCGGGCAATTGACCACGACTCCGATCGGTCCCCATGGTTTCCCATCCGGACCAGCAATTTGACCGGTAAGTCCGAGTTTCGCGACCGCGTTAAAATCGGTCTGGATCACCGAACTCTTCACCGGCATGGGTGTCTGTGTCCAGACAGAGGCGTACACGTCCCACATGGGGCTATACGCCATGGCGCGCTCGCCGTACGGTATTTCCTGCACAATGTTCAGTGGGTCTCCCTCTCCCAGAAGCGCGGAGCTGAGACCTTGCCGCTGAGGATTGCTCTTCCCCGTCGGCCCATTCACGATCGGAGCCAGGCCGGTTAGCGCCGAGCTTGGCGAATTGGATCCATTATTCGGCAGCGCCTTGAGATTTGGGGTGTAATTGGCGGCTTCCAGCGCCGCAACGGCGGGGTCGGATGCGTTGAACGACGTATAGTGGACGCGGCGGCCCTCGAAGAAGCCATCCGTCATGCGAAACGTGGCAGTGCGCTTTTCGTGATCGATGCGAATCAGTCGATCGTGAACGCCACTGTTATTTTTGATTTGCGGCGCATTCAACACGACGCCGCTAGGCAACTCGATCAACGGCGTATAAAGCGCTTCGCCAATGGCTCCAGGTTTTGCTTCTTTCGGAGGGAAACCGGTTGCGCTCGGAACAACAACCCGTTCCGGAGCGAAGTCTACGCTGCCGAGAAACTGTACGCGCCCTTCAACCATGCCAACTTTCTGAACTGCTAGTGTGCCCTTGCCGTTGGCCATCTTCGGGCTGTAGTGGACACCACGTCTTTCGGCATCCGCCCGATCAGAAGACTCGGTCACTACGAACCACACTGTCTCACCGCTGCGCTGCCCCTCGAAGATGGGTAGCGTGACCTCGGTCAGATCCGAGTTCTCGATCGCACTTTTCAATAAAAGCCGATGCCCCTGCTTCATGTTCTCGGCATTGGCTGCACCAGCGAGATAGGCGGAGCCGGCCACCGCAAGTGCCAAGCCCCAGTAGGTAAGCAGTTGCCTCTGTGTCTTCATGACGATTCCCTCCTAAAATTGTGAAGTGGTTAATTCCACGTTCCGTGCATGAGTCGCTGGCCAAGAGTGAACCTTACAAGCCGTATCGCTTCATCAACGGAGTGGCTGTCTCAACGACAGATGTTGGTGAGAGGTCGTTCGTCGGTACGTTTTCTTACAGACAGAAGGCTTTTCGGCGCAGAACAAAGCCGGCAAAAAGCAAAGTTCAAGACCGCACATGCTCTCGGCCGTAAGATAAATGAAGCGGCCTCGAAGGCTACGGGGGGGAGGAGAGGGGCATAACGCTTGAAATAAGTGGTGAGCCGCCTGGGACTCGAACCCAGGGCCCTCGCCTTAAAAGGGAGCCTGGCGAGTGAACTGGGAGAAACGCACTGCTAGTGGGACAAGGAGTTAGGATGGGAACGCGTCTATAGGCAGACCCCGAAGCAAGAAATGACGCGTCGGTTTCGCCTGTGTCACTGGGCGCAGGATAGCAGCGCCATCCAGCCCGCCCCATCGGGAGAGAAGCCCCTCCCCCCTTTCCTTTTGAACATGTGTACCAAAAAGGAAAACCCACGAAAAAAGGAACCCGAATGGTGGGCATTACCTTTTCGAAGCCTATGGCCCCGTTGATGAGAAGTATCTTGTGATCACGTTTTAGATCAACGAGTGGAAGGCGACAGGCTCGTAGGTGAGATCGTTGACGGTCGTTT
>Ga0207662_10000353_pt1 | contig 20773 bp, 13 predicted proteins | sample KBSS33LmetaG_FD_184338 | JGI IMG/M metagenome (GOLD analysis project Ga0207662, IMG submission 184338) | Switchgrass rhizosphere microbial communities from Kellogg Biological Station, Michigan, USA - KBS S3-3L metaG (SPAdes) (version 2) | ecosystem: Host-associated > Plants > Roots >... | reverse complement strand
GACGCCAAGCGGGTCCACCTGCTGCGCGGCGACCTCGCGCGACACGAGATCGACGCCCACTGCCGCGCCTACGAGGAGGCGATCGCCGCCGCCGGCGGCATCGACCTCCAGATACTGGGGATCGGCCAGACCGGTCACATCGGCTTCAACGAGCCGGGCTCGAGCATCGAGTCGCGCACGCGGCTCGTGGTGCTCGACGCGATCACCCGACGCGCCGCGTCCGCGGACTTCTTCGGCACCGAGAACGTCCCCAACGAAGCCGTCACCATGGGCGTGGGCACGATCCTCGAGGCGCGCGAGGTGTTCCTGATCGCGACCGGCGAGCACAAGGCGGCGATCGTGAAGCGGGCGATCGAGGGCGACGTCGACCACGCCGTCGCGGCCACGTACCTCCAGCGCCACCCGAACGCGACCGTGGTGCTGGACAGCGCCGCCGCCGCCGAGCTGACGCGGGTGAAGACGCCGTGGCTCCTGGGCGAGATCGAATGGACGCCGGCGCTGGAGCTGCAGGCGGTGGTGTGGCTCTCCGGCGCCACGGCCAAGTCGGTGCTGAAGCTCGACGACGTGGACTATCGCGAGCACCACCTGAGCGCGCTGCTCCAACGCCACGGTTCGTCGGGCGCGCTCAACGGCGTCGTGTTCAACATGCTGAGCGCGCGCATCCGCGGCAAGAGCAAGCTCCCGAGCGGCAAGCGCGTGGTCCTCTTCTCCCCGCACCCGGACGACGACGTCATCTCCGCGGGCGGGATCCTGCGCAAGCTGTGGCAGAACGAGAACAAGATCCTCGTCGCCTACCAGACCTCGGGCAACATCGCGGTGTTCGACCACGAGGTGCGCCGCTACCTCGACTTCGTGCGCCGGGCCGCGCACGATTTCAAGCTCGGGAACGAGCGCTTGGCATCCTGGCTCGAGGAGATCGACGCCTCCCTGGTGCAGAAGTCGCCGGGCGATGTGGACCGCGACGCCGTGCTGATGCTCAAGCGCCGCATCCGCGAGGTCGAGGCGATCTCGGCGATCGAGACGATCGGCCTCTCGGCGAAGCAGGCCCGGTTCCTGAACCTCCCCTTCTACCAGACGGGCAAGGTGCGCAAGGACCCGATCGGCCCGCGCGACGTGGAGATCGTGCTCGAGCTGCTCGAGTCCGAGCGGCCCGACCTGATCCTCGTCGCCGGCGACCTCTCCGACCCGCACGGGACGCACCGCATGTGCAAGGAGGCCGTCGACCAGGCGCTCGCGCGCATGCAGGCCCCGAGGCCCGAGGTGTGGTCGTACCGCGGCGCCTGGCAGGAGTGGCCGATCGCTGAGGCCGATCTCCTCGTGCCCATGTCCGAGGAGGAGCTTCGGGTCAAGATCAGCGCCATCTTCAAGCACCAGAGCCAGAAGGACCGCGCACCGTTCCCGGGCGTGGACGAGCGCGAGTTCTGGCAGCGCGTCGAGGAGCGGAACCGGCAGACGGCTCAGTGGGTCGACCGGCTGGGGCTGCCCGAGTACTTCGCGATGGAAGCGCTCAAGATCGTGGGCGCGTCGTGACGACGCCGAGGAAGCGGGCGGCGGCCGGATCGGCCCCATCGAGGCGATCGACGGCACGCCCGTCGTGGACGTGAAGCCGGTGCTCTGAGCCGCCCGACCCGTCAGTGCGTCGATCCTCCGAGTCTGGGTAGTTCGAGCACCGTTCGTGAGCCCACCGACCCCGGTTCGTCTTCCGTGGGGTCGACACTGAAGATCACGTGACGGCTATCGAGCCAGCCGACATTCGACTCCTCGACCGTCGGGGTCGCGGTGAGGCGGCAGACGCCGGGTTTGAGACCGAATAGCCACAGGTCCGTGACCCGCACGTCGTCGTGCTCGTATTCGCGATGCAGGATCGCCACGAAGTGACGCGAGTCGGCAGACCATGCCATCTCCAGGCACTCGAACGCGAAGTTGAGTCCTCTGGCGACCACGTGAACTGCGGTGTCGGGAACCGAGAGCCAGCCCGCTGCCAGCGAATCACCCGACCTGCCAATGAACGAGAGCTTTCGACTGTCGGGTGACCAGGCGCAGACGTCGAGGTACTCGACGTTCGGGATCGAGATCACTTCGCCCGTGCTCACCTTGACCAAACCCAGCTCATAGGGCCGCTCGCGCGATGACCAGCGGCTGACCGCGAGCCAGCGCCCGTCGGGAGACCAGCGAGGCATGCTCACGTGCGGCACAGAGTGGAGCAAGCGTCCCCGGCCGTCGAAGATGCGATAGCCGGGCTGCCTTCCCTGCCAACCTCTTGCCCTCTCGCCGTGCGGGCCCGGAACGTCGAGCCAGTTCCCCGGCTCCGCCAATACAGGGGTCCGCTTCGCGAGTGAGACGTCTGTGGCGGTCGCGGGGCGCTCAGTGACATCGCAGCGAGTGATCCCCTGGCCCGGGAACAACTCGGGCAAGTCGGCCGCCTCGTCCGCGTGAATCTGCCCCCAGTCCTGACCGAGCGCGATGAGCACCAGGACGCAGACACGCCTGATCGGAGGCCGAACTGGAGCGGACCAGATCACGCCCATTTCATCGGCCACAGCGACGAACCCCTTTGGGGCCCGGCGCCATCGCCAGACGCGTTGGCGCCCACGACGTCGCGGCCCAGGAGATCATTGAACGAGCCTCCGGAGCGTGCGGCCGGCAGAACCGGGCGCTACATCCGCCCCCGCCGCCGGCTCCCCGGCGCATCGCGTTTCGGCCTGCGGCCGTGCTCGGGCCCGGCGGGCACCGCCGGCTGCGACGCCACCCGGGCGCGATCGTCGTGGCCGCGCCCTCGACCGCCGTCGCCGTGCCCCCGCCCGTGCGACGACTCGCCCTGCGAGCGGGCCGGGGCGCCGTCGCCGTGCGGCGTGGGGTGCTTCTTGTAGTCGAAGTCCGGGACCGTCACGCGCAGGATGCTCTTGCCGATGAAGCGCTCGATCGCCTTCATGTCCCGCTCCTCTTCGGGCGACATCAACGTGAACGCGTCGCCGGTCGCATCGGCACGGCCGGTGCGCCCGATGCGGTGGACGTAGTCCTCGGGCGCCATGGGCACGTCGAAGTTGATGACGTGCGTCAGGTCCTCGACGTCGATGCCGCGTGAGGCGATGTCGGTGGCCACCAGCACCTGCACGCGCCCGCGCTTCAGGTCCCGGAGCGCGCGCTCGCGCTGCGACTGGGTGCGGTCGCCATGGAGCGCCGCCACCGGGTGGCCGAGCTTCTCCAGCTGCCGCGCGAGCTTCTCCGCGCCGCGCTTCGTGCGCGTGAACACGATGACGCCGCTCACGTCGGCCCGACCGAGCAGGGCGTCGAGCAGCGCGGTCTTGAGCGCGCGCGGCACCGGGTAGACGGCCTGCGTGATGCCCGCCGCGGGCTTGGACGGGGGCGCGAGGTCGATGCGCACCGCGTCCACGAGCGCATCGCGCGCCACGTCGTTCAACGCCGGCGGCATGGTGGCGGAGAAGAGCAGCGTCTGCCGGTCGCGCGGCAGCAGCCGCAGGATGCGCTTCAAGTCCGGGGCGAAGCCCATGTCGACCATGCGGTCGGCCTCGTCCAGCACCAGGATCTCGACGTCGTCCAGAGCCACGCTCTGGCGGCCGTTCAGGTCCAGGAGCCGGCCGGGGGTGGCGATCAGCAGGTCCACGCCCTCGCCGCGCAGCATGCGCTCCTGCGGCCCGATGTTGACGCCGCCATAGACCACACCGACGCGCAGCCGCGTGAAGCGCGCCAGGTCGCGCGCCATGGTCTCGATCTGCGCCGCCAGCTCGCGCGTGGGGGCAAGCACCAGCGCGCGCAGCGCGTGCGGGCGGTCGAGCATCTTCGCCAGGATGGGCAACACGAACGCGGCGGTCTTGCCGCTGCCCGTTTGTGCCGCGGCGACGACATCGGCTCCCTCCAGCACCAGCGGGATGGCGCGCTGCTGAACCGGCGTGGGGGTCTGGTAACCGGCAGCTCGCACGCCGCGCAGGAGCGAGGGCGGCAAGCCAAGTGATGCGAAGGCCATGGAGTCTCCGGAGCGGGTGCTCGGGACGAGGTGGAACGCCTGGGGCTTGGAACCCAAGACCATGCCCGATAAAGCGCTCTTCTCTCAAGCCGCCCCCCGGAACTGCCGAAACCGGGGGCGATTCCCGTTCGATCCTCGTGCCGTAGGGAGATGGCGCCCTGTGATCGCATCCCGGAAGTCGCCGCGGCGGACGCGCCGCGACGGGTGGCTTCGACGCACCCGCAACGTCGTGAGGTCCCGTGGGATCTTCCTCCCCACGTGGGCGTTCGCGTGCGTGCTCGGTGCCGTCATGGGATCCGGGAACGCATCCGCGCAGGCGGACCCGCCGCCCGACCTGAACCAGGCCAAGGCGAACATGCTGTGGAACATCGCCAAGTTCGTGGAATGGCCGGCGCTGCCCACGGATCGCAGCCAGCCGCTGGTGTTCACCATCCTGGGTGAGGACGACCTCGCCGCGGACCTGGCCGGGCTGCTCTCCAGCCGCACCGTGAACGGCCGGCCGGTGTTCGTGCGCTTCGCGCGCCGGCCGCAGGACGCGCGCGGCAGCCAGATCCTCTACCTCGCGGCGAGCGAATCGAGCCAGATCGCCCTCGTGCTCGCGGCCGTGGACACGAGCGCCGTGCTCACCGTGAGCGACGCACCGGGCTTCGCCACGCACGGCGGCATGGTGGGCTTCGCCACCGACGGCACGCGCGTGCGCTTCGAGGTGAACCGGAACGTCGCGGAGCGGAGCGGCTTGAAGCTCTCGGCCAAGCTCCTCTCGCTCGCCCATCTCGTGCCGGACGGACCGGGGACGCCGTGATGCCGTTCTTCACCCTCAAACTGCGCCACAAGCTCACGCTCATCACCATGCTCACGAGCATGGGGGCGCTGGTGCTGGCCTGCGCGGCGTTCGTCGGCTACGAGTTGGTCACGTTCCAGCGCACGCTCACGCGCGACCTGGCGATCCTCGGCGACGTGATCGGCGACAACAGCACCGCGGCGCTCACGTTCGGCGACAACGAGGCGGCGAAGGGCGTGCTGGGCTCGCTGCGCGCCCAGCATCACGTGATCTCGGCCTGCGTCTACGGCCCCGACGGCCGCGTCTTCGCCAGCTACCGGCGCGACCCCGGCGACGAGGCGGCGTGGCCGGAGCGGGCCAAGCTCGACGGCTTCGAATCCTCGCACCGGTGGGTGAGCGTGTTCCGGCCGATCACGCTGGACCACGACAACATCGGCACCGTCTACATCCGCTCCGACCTGGGCGAGATGCAGGCGCGCGAGAAGCGCTACGCGTGGATCGTGGGCATGGTGCTCCTCGCCTCGTCGCTGGTGGCATTCCTGCTCTCGACGAGGCTCCAGATCATGATCTCGGGCCCGCTCCTCCACCTCGCGGCGGTCACGCGCGAGGTGAAGGAGAGCCGCGACTACGCGCGGCGCGCCATCAGCACCGGGCAGGACGAGATCGGCGAGGTCATCGACGGCTTCAACGAGATGCTGAGCGAGATCCAGGCGCGCGACAAGCAGCTCCGCGGGCACGGGGAGAAGCTCGAGGCGCAGGTGCAGGAGCGCACGCAGGAGCTGGTCAAGACGAACACCGAGCTGACCGCGGCCCGGGACCGCGCCGAGAGCGCGAACCGCGCCAAGAGCGAGTTCCTCGCCAACATGAGCCACGAGATCCGCACGCCGTTGAACGGCGTCATCGGGATGACCGAGCTGGCGCTGGAAACGCCGCTCGACGACGAGCAGCGCGACTACCTGCAGACCGCGCGCTCCTCGGCGGAGACGCTCCTCGGCGTCATCAACGACGTGCTCGATTTCTCCAAGATCGAGGCCGGGCGCCTCGACCTGGACAGCACACCGTTCGAGCTGCGCGCCGAGGTCGAGATCGCGATGCGCACGGTGTCACTGCGTGCGCACCAGAAGGGCCTCGAGCTGGTCAGCGACATCCAGCCGGGCGTGCCCGAGGCGGTGGTCGGCGACCCCATCCGCTTCAAGCAGGTGCTCGTGAACCTGCTGAGCAACGCCATCAAGTTCACGTCCGTGGGCGAGGTGGTGGTCACCGCGAAGCTGGACGAGTCGGTCGCCGCGAGCAGCAAGAAGAACACCGTGATCCAGTTCGAGGTGCGCGACACCGGCATCGGTATCCCGGCCGAGAAAGTGGCCACGATCTTCGAGGCGTTCACGCAGGCCGACAACTCCACCACGCGCCGGTTCGGCGGCACCGGCCTCGGGCTCACGATCTGCAAGCGGCTCGTGGACATGATGGGCGGCCGCGTCTGGGTGGAGAGCCGCGAGGACAAGGGCTCGTCGTTCTTCTTCACGCTCTCGCTGGGGCTGGCTTCGAGCAGCAGCTCGGGGATGCTGCGCCCGGTGACGAGCATGCAGGGCCTGGACGTGCTCGTCGTGGACGACAACGCCACGAACCGCCGCATCCTTTCCGAGCAGCTGGGCGCGCTGGGACTGCGGGTGACGGTCGCAGATGGTGCCCGGTCCGCACTCACGGAGCTGTGGCGCGCGAGGGCCGAGAACCGCCGCTTCTCGCTCGTCATCCTCGACTACCACATGCCCGAGCTGGACGGGCTCCAGCTCGCCGAGCGCGTGAAGGATTTCCCGGGTGTTCCCGCGTCCACGATCATGATGCTCACCTCGGGCGGGCAGGGCGGCGACGTCGCCCGCTGCCGCGAGCTGGGCCTCGCCGCCTACGTCACCAAACCGCTGTCGCAGCGCGCCCTCTACCAGGTCGTTGCGCAGGTCATCGGCGCCGGGGCCGTCGCTCCGGACGCACTCGCGTTCACCCCCCGGAAGGACGACTCCGACATGCCAGGTCCTCATGCGACCGACGCGTCCCCGGCGCTGCACACCTCGCTCCGCCTCCTGCTCGCCGAGGACAACTTCGTCAACCAGAAGCTCGCCGTCACCATGCTGCAGAAGCGCGGCCACAAGGTGACCGTGGCGAACGACGGCGTGGAAGCACTGTCCCTGCTCGAGCGCGAGTCGTTCGACCTCGTGTTCATGGACGTGCACATGCCGAACATGGGCGGCTTCGAGGCCACCGCCGAGATCCGCCGCCGCGAGAAGGCGCACGGCCTGCCGCGCATCCCGATCGTGGCGCTGACCGCGCTGGCGATGACGGGCGATCGCGAGAAGTGCCTCGAGGCCGGGATGGACGCCTACCTGACCAAGCCGATCAGCGCCCGCGACCTGTTCAGCGTGCTGACGCAGCTCCTCCCCGCCTTGGCGGCGGGTGCCGGCCCGGTCGCCGCCCCGCGGCCGGCCGAGACGGTGCAGCGCCCGGCGCTGGACCTGGAGCAGCTGCGCGAGAACATGGACGACGACGAGGAGATGCTGCAGGACATCGTGGGCGCGTTCCTGCGCGACCACGGCAATCAGTTGCGTGAGCTCAGGCAAGGGTTGGCGCTGGGCGACGAGAAGACTGCCCTGCGCGGTGCGCACACGTTGAAGGGCCTGCTGTTGACGCTGGCCGCCCAGCCGGCGGCCGACGTGGCGCTCGAGGTGGAGCACGCGCTCCGCGAGCACGACATGAAGCGCGCCTCGGCGGGCGTGCCGCGGCTCGAGGGCCAGCTCGAGCGACTGATCCCCGAGCTGCAACGGTTGGTCCGCAAGGCTGCCTAGAACCGCCGCGGACGATCCGGCCCCGCGACGCTTGCGCGCCGCGGGGCCGTCGAACCTCGATTCGGGGCCCGCGATCAGTTCATCCACACCACGTTGTGCGTGGCCTGCGTGTGCGTGCCCTTCAAGCGCGCCATGTAGATGCCCGGCGCCACCGGGTGGCCGTTCGCGTCGAGGCCGTCCCAGTGCACGGTGTTCGGCCCGGCGCTGAACGTGCCCTTGGCGAGCGAGCGCACCGAGCGGCCGGAGAGGTCGTAGATCGACAGCTCGATCCGCTCGTCCGCGACGAGGCTGAACTGGATGTCGGTGGCTCCCGAGGCCGGGTTCGGCTTGTTCGCGAGCGCCACGCGCGCCGCGGGGCCGCCTCCAGGGACGTCGAGCACGCGCGGCAGCCAGCCGATGTCACGGAACACCGGGTCGGTGAGGTCGATGTCGCTCGTGAGGTCGGGATTGATCGCCGGCTCCATGAGCAGATTCGGCGTGCACGACACGTCGAAGTGCGACACGCTCGAGCCCGACTGGAACGGGTTCGGGGCGAACATGCGCACGTGGCCGGTCGAGCTCAGGCCGGCGATCTGCGTGGGCGACAGGCGCATCGTCACCGTGGTCGGGCCACCCGAGATCGCGGTCTTGAGCGAGGTGCCGTCCGCCTGCGAGAGCGCGAGCACCGGGATGGTGATCGTGGCATCGGTGCCCGACGGTGAGAACCCGCCGGCGACGTTGTTCACCAGGAGGCAGCCCACCGCGCCGGCGTTCTGCGCGTTCTTGACCTTGATCGTGAAGTTGCAGAGTCCGCGATCGATCACCGCGATCTTGCCCAGGAGCTGGGCGCCGTTCGTGATCGCCTCACAGCCGTCGTTCACGGGCGCGGTGCCGTCCACGGCGAGGATCGCCTGCGCCGTCAGCCCGCCGAGCGTGACCGCGCCGCCGAATGTCGCGGTGTTGGCGGCGAGCGAGCCGCTACCGAACGGCACCACCAGCTCGGGCGAGTGGCTCAGGAACAGTGGCGCCTTGAAGTTCGTCTGCTGGCCGTCCCAGGTGAGGTTGTTGGTGTTGATCGCGGAGGCCACGCGCTGGGCCCCCGTGTTCTGGTCCCAGTGCAGGTGCTGCGTCTCGTCGAAGAGGAACTTGTCGAACACGGACGGCAGCGCCGGCGGGCCGTTCAGGTAGTTGCCCGTGGTGCCGCTCGTCGTGGTGCTGAAGCCGAAGCCGTGGCCGAACTCGTGCAGGAGCACGGCGAGCAGGTCGATGCCTCCGCCCTCGTTGTGATCGAATCCGTAGTACCAAGGGATACCGGTCAGGCAGCCCGCGTTACCCAGGTTCGAGTTGAACTGGGCGTTGATGTCGCTGCCGTTGTCCCCCGGCGGCAGGCCGGGGTCACCGAGCGGCGTCAGGTCGGTGCCGGCTTCCTTGCACGCCAGTGCCTCGTGATACCAGTAGTTGGTGAACTCGGCGCCCGGGAAGCCGAACTCCACGAAGCGCGGTCCAGCAGAGCCCAGCACGGCGCTCGTGGCCGTGCAGCTGAGCGGATTGAACGCGGCCTGGATCTGGATGGTCACCGACGACGTCAGGATCGAGCCCCAGATGCTGGCGGCCTGCTGGAAGCAGAGCAGCCGCTGCTGGCCGACCGTGATGCCGGCGTTGCCGCCCACCGGCGCGGCGGGCGTGGCATCGTTGAAGCCCTCGCCGGGACCGTCCATGTTGATGATGACGATGGTGGCCGAGGCGAATGCGGAGGTGGCAACCGAGGCGAGCAACGCGGTCGCCGCGAGCACTGTGCGGAGGCGGGTCATCTTCACTTCTCCTCCCACACCGTGCCCGGAGCCGGGGCCGGCATCGCCGGCGCGGGCGCCCGCAGCGCCTTGTCCGCCTGCCCGCTGCCGTGGACACAGGTCCACCGCGGCTTGCCGTCCGCTCCCAGCGTCACCACGGCGAAGTCGGCGAAGCGCTCGTCGAGCGCCGCGCGCACCGAGCCGTCCATCCTCCGCGTCACCGCGATCGGCTGGTCGTCCGCCGGGACCGCGATGAACCGCGTCTGGCCGGGCGCCGGCATGCCGTAGGCGCCGTCCACCGGGTCGATCTGGACCTGCAGCCCAGTCGCTGCGCTGGCCGCGACCGGCGACCATGCCCGCGGCTTCCAGGCGAGCAGCGCTCGGGCGCTTGCGGGACGCCGGGCGGTGCTCACGGCGGTCTTCCCGGCGTCATCGGGGCGGGCCTGGGCGCTTCCCACCGCGATCGCGGCGAGGCCGGCACCCAGGAGAATGAATCGGCGCAGTTGCATTGTCCCTCCCTGCACGGGTGTCCTTGTGGGAATGGGTAGACCTGAAAGCGGCGTCGGTAGTTTACCCCCAGCGAGGGGGAGCGCGATATCCGGAATTCTTCCGATGCAAGCCTCGAACCGACCGCCGAGGCATTCTGATACGGTGCGTGGCGCTGCCCTGGGTGCGCCCACCCGTGGGCGTTCCGCAATCCGCACCATGAATATTCCCGGAGGTCCCTTCATGTCCCGTCGCCTCAGCCTGCCCGTTCCGGCAGGCCTCCTCGCGCTGCTGCTAGCACTTCCCGCGTCCGGTCAGGAGTTCACGCCCCCCCGCCCCAGCCCCGGCGCCAAGGTGGTGCAGACGGTCGGCACCACGGAGCTGTCGGTGAGCTACTCGCGGCCCGGCGTCAAGGGCCGGGCCATCTGGGGCGGCCTCGTGCCCTGGGGCAAGGCATGGCGCACGGGTGCCAACGAGATCACGCAATTCACCTGCGCCGACGACGTCACCATCGAGGGCCAGAAGCTGGTCGCAGGTACGTACGCACTGGTGACCACGCCGAACCCGGACGCGGTGACGTTCGCGTTCTCGACCCAGAAGGACATGGCGGGGCTCACGGGCTACGACCCCAAGACGAACGTGCTCTCCGTCACGGTGAAGGCGGTGCCGGCTGAGTTCGTCGAGCGCATGCAATTCACATTCGACGATCCCGGCACCGACTCGGTGACGCTGACGCTGCGCTGGGACAAGCTCGCGATCCCCATGCGCATCATCGTCGACACGAAGGCCAAGATGCTCGCCTCCGCCCGCACCGCGGTCGCCGCCGCGGAGTCCAACTCCTGGCGCACGCCCTACCGCGCCGCGTCGTGGGCGTACGACAACGGCGTGACCACCGACGAGACCGCGAAGTGGGCGGCTGCCGCGGCCAAGATGAAGGCCAACTTCCAGACCTCGGGACTGCTGGCGAAGATCACGGCCAAGGGTGGCGACACGAAGACGGCGACGAAGCTCATGCAGCAGTCGATCGCCTTCGGCAAGGCGGATACGACCGTGGCGAAGGAGCAGGTGGAGGCTAACGAGAAGCTGCTCGCGGAGTGGACGGCGAAGAAGTAATGCCGGGCGCAAGGACGGCTTGACGGCGATTTGTATTGACGACGCGCGCGGCGGGGCTCTCGAGCATCGGTACCGCGACATCTGAACGCGCGCCTGGATTCGCTGGGCGCCCGCGTGCGGCGTGGACCGGCACCGCGTCGCCAAAAACAGGCCCGCCGCTCGTTCGCGCGTCCTGCGGTCATCCGCGAGCGCCGAAATCCCTGATGGTAGGGTCAATGGGTTGGCCCTCGACCACCCGCCCCCGTCGAGGAATGCGCCATGGAGCGCATCCCGGTTTACCGGCTGTCTAATGAAGCCTTGATCCAGGAACTGGAAGAGAGCGTCGCGCAGGATCGCCCGCACACCGCTCGCCAGGTCGCGTTGATCGCCGAGGTCGAGCGGCGCCGGCTGTACGCGCCCGAGGGCTATCCATCCATGTACACGTATTGCGTGGGCAAGCTGCATCTCTCCGAAGACGCGGCTTACAAGCGCATCCAGGTGGCCAGGGTCGCCCGCCGGTATCCCGCCGTGCTCGCTGCGCTGGCCGAGGGCCGCGTGCACCTGACCGGGCTCAATCTCCTGGCCGCACACCTGAAGGACCTCGACCCAGCGGACGTGGACGAGTTGCTCGCGGCCGCCACGCACAAGACCAAGAAGGACATCGAAAAGCTCATCGCCGAGCGTTTCCCCAAGTCCGACCTCCAGGCTAAGGTGCACCCGATCTCTCCGGCACCGCCGCAGGCGACGACGTTCACCTCCGAGCCCGTCGTCGAGTGCACCTCCCGGCCGCAACCCATTGTGAACACGGCGGGCGAACTTGCGCCGGCGCAAGTTGGCGGCCCTGTCATTCCGAGCCACTCACGCCCGGAACTCGCATCCCGACCGGTCCACGAGCACGTCCGCGTGGCGCCGCTCTCGCCGCAGCGGTATGGCGTCCAGTTCATGCTGGACCAGGCCGGCCACGACCTGCTGCGCCATGTGCAGGACCTGTTCGGGCACGAGGTGCCGCGTGGCGACCTCGCGGAGGTCTTCATCCGTGCACTGAAGGCCTATGCCGCGCTGTTGGAGAAGAAGCGGCACGCCGCCACCGAGAAGCCGCGTGCGCCGCGTCGCCAGAAGCCCGGCTCGCGTCACATCTCGGCTCACGTGAAGCGCGTCGTCTGGAAGCGTGACAAGGGCCAGTGCACGCACGTCAACGATACCGGCCACCGCTGCGAGGCGCGCTCGGATCTCGAGTACGATCACGTGCTCGAGTTCGCCCGCGGCGGCGAAGCGACCGAGTCCAACATCCGGCTCCGATGCCGCGCGCACAACCGGCTCGGAGCGGAGCGCACCTACGGCGCCGGGTTCATGGAGCGAAAGCAAGCCGAGGCCCTCGCTCGCATGACCTCTGCGACCAAGAGGACCGGGAGCCCGCAAATCTCGTCGCAGGCCCCGATCGGCACGTCCTGATGGAGGGGGGCCTACACCCGCATCCGCCGCAGCGAGGCCCCGCTGCCTGCCCGACCCGTTCGCTCAATCGAAATCACGGACCCGACGCGATCGATCAGGTCGGGATCCGGCGCGGAAGCCATGGCGCCAGCGCCGCCGCCACCGCCACCGTGAGCACGCAGCCGATCAGGTTCCACCACAGGAACGAGAACGAGGTCAGCTTCCAACACGCGATCACGGCGGCCTCGCCGAGGAGTGCGGCGATGAACACGGCGTGGCCGCCGGCGCGCTTCACGAACAGCGCGGTCAGGAAGATGCCGAGGATGGTGCCGTAGAAGAGCGAGCCCATGATGTTCACCGCCTCGACCAGCGAGCCGAGGCGTGCGGCGAACTGGGCGAAGACCACGGCGAACACCACCCAGAACAGCGTCGCGAGGCGCGACCACGCGAGCAGCGTGCGCTCGTCGGCGCCCGGGCGCAGGCGCTCCACCACGTCCACCACGGTCGTCGAGGCAAGCGCGTTCAGCTCGCTCATGCTCGAGTTCATCGCCGCGGCGAAGATCGCCGCGAGCACGAGGCCCACCACGCCCAGCGGCAGGTGCGAGAGCACGTAGCGGAGGAAGATGTAGTTGGTGTCGTTCGTGTTCGCGTTCGGGTCGGTGGACTGGATCGCGGCCACGGCCCGCGTGCGCGCGGCGCTGGCGGCGACGTCGGCGGCGAGCGCGCGGGCGTGGGCGTCGCGCTCGGTGGCAGCGTCACCGGCACGGCGGGCCGCGGTCTCCTCACGCAGGGCACGCGCCAGGTCCGCGCGCGCGGCGTCCCAGGCGTGCTCGGAGGCGCGCCAGTCGTCCGCGAACGGACCGGAGGCGGCGCGCGCGGCCTCTGCGGGATTGAAGAACACCGGCGCGGGCTCGAAGCGGTAGGCGACGAACACGAGCACGCCCAGGAGCAGGATGAAGAACTGCATCGGCACCTTGACGAGGCCGTTGAAGAGCAGCCCCAGCTTGCTCTCGCGCGCCGAGCGCCCGGCGAGGAAGCGGCCCACCTGCGACTGGTCGGTACCGAAGTACGAGAGCTGGAGGAAGAATCCGCCGAGCAACCCCGCCCAGAGGTTGTAGCGACTCGCGGGGTCGAACGTTGCGTCCACGGCCGCGAGCCGGCCCGCGGCGCCGGCCACGACCAGCGCGTCCGGGAGCCCCATCCCCTGCGGCAGCCCGCGCAGCACGAGCACGAACGTGAGCGCCAGCGTGCCGAGGATGATCGAGAACTGGAGCGCGTGCGCGTGCGCCACGGCCTTGGAGCCGCCGAGCACGATCGTCCCCACCACGAGCGCGCCGAGGAGCGCGCAAGTCATGCCGATGCCCCAGCCGAGGATCACCGACAGCACCAGCGCCGGCGCGTAGAGCGTGATCCCGGCCGCGAGCCCGCGCTGGACCAGGAACAGCCCCGCCGCGAGCGTGCGCGTCTTGCCATCGAAGCGCTGCTCCAGGAACTCGTACGCGGTATTGACGCGCAGCCGCTGGAACACCGGCACCAGCGTCGCGCACAGCACCACCATCGCGATCGGCAGGCCGAAGTAGAACTGGACGAACGACAGCCCGCCCACGTAGCCCTGGCCGGGCGTGGCCATGAACGTCACCGCGCTCGCCTGCGTGGCCATGACCGAGAACGCCACCACCGGCCACGGCATGGCGTGGCCCGCGACCAGGAAGCCCGAGAGGTCGCGCGTGGCGCGGGCTCGGAAGAAGCCCCACACCACGAGCGCCACGAGCGCCACGATCAGCACCGCGGCGTCGGCGGGGCGGATCACTTATAGCGCTCCGTGAGCCACCACAGGAGCGCGATGTCGAGCGCGAGCGCGACGAGCACGAGCGCGTAGAGACGCGCCCAGGAACCGTCCTGCGCCGCCTGCGCGCGCTCCGTCGCGCGCTTCTCGTGGCTCACGGCAGCCGCGCCTTCGCGCCGCTCACCATGTTCCCGAGCAGCCGCCACGCGCCCGGCACGCCCGCCGGCACCTGCCGGAAGAGCGCGTAGCCGCAGTAGATGAACTCGCCGCTCCCGTGCTTCGCGTAGAGCAGACCGCCGTCCCGGGACGGTTCGCCGGGATCGTGTGCGCCCAGCACCGCGTCGTAGTTGGGATCGAACGGGTTCGCGAAGTAGAGCCCGCGCTCCTGCACCCAGCCGTCGAAATCGGCGGGCCCGAGCTTGTTGGGCGCGGTCACGAGGCGATTCGTGGGCTTGAGGAACGTGACCGGCGCGTCCTCCTCGGTGACGCGGTCGCGCGACACGCGGAACGGCAGCGGTCCCAGGTAGTCCACCGGACCGTCCGCAGTGGTCACGTACTGGACCACGAGCGTCCCGCCCTTCGAAGCCCAGTCCAGCAATCGCTTCTGCGCCGCGCGCAGACGAGGCCTGGTGTTGTACGCCCGCACGCCGGTGACGATGGTGTCGAAGCGCGACAGGTCGCCGCTCGCGACGTCGTCGTCGGAGAGCGGTGTCACCGAGCAACCCATCTGGCGGATGGCGTCGGCGATCTGGTCGCCGGAGCCGGCGATGTAGCCGACGCGCGCCGCGGCCACGTTCAGGTCCGTGCGCACGAGCTTGAGCTCCGCTGGCGGGTAGAGCGTCTCCACCGGGATGTGCGGGTAGTCGATCCGTTGCGACCCCATGGACCACGGACGCCCATCCACGTCGATCACCGCGCGCGCGGTGCCCGCCTCGCGTCCCGGCGTGAGCACGAACTCGATCATCTGCTCGTTGCCCTCGACCTCGATGGTCACGGGCGCCGAAGCCGGCTTGGCGCTCCAGCCCGGCGGCAACTCGAGCCGGAGCGTGCCCGCGAGCTTGAACTTCTGCGCGCGCACGGTGACGCGCACGGGGCGTGGCGTGGCGTCGGCGAAGAGCTGGAACGGCTGCTCGAACGCGAGCGTCGCGGGCGGCGACACCTCGAGCTGCCGCCAGCGCTCGCCCTGCACTGCGTCCACCCAGCGATACGCCACGGGCAGGGTGTAGAACACCATCTCCCCGGCCATGTTGAGCTGGAACGTGGCAAGGAGCGCGGGGCGGTTCTCGGGCTGGCCGAGGTCCGAGCGATCGGCGACGCGGGTGAGCCCCTTCGCGGACGGCAGCCGCAGCCAGTAGGGCTGCGTCAGCTCGGTGTTCGAGGGCAGCTGCAGTGGGAACGTGTCGGGCATGGCTTCGTTCGGCTTGAGCGTGCGCGAGCCCGCGTGGTCCACCTCGCCCACCGCCACCGACTCGAGCGTCACCGCGGCCGGGGTGCGCAGCAGCACCGAGGTGGCCGCGGCGAACGGCTGGTCCGTGCACACGGAGGGCCGCGACGCCACCGCCTCGAGCCAGAGCCCCGCGCACGACGCCATCACCGCCTCCAGGTCCTGGCGCTTGCGCTCGAGCAGCGGATCCGGCTGTAGCTTCCGCATCGCCGCGTGCGCTTTCGCGAGCAGCGGCAGCAGCGCCTGGGGGCGCTTGGCGTCGAACTCGCGCTCGGCCTGCGCCAGCAGCGTGCCCACGGCCTCGCCGCCGGCGTAGCGCTTCCAGGTGAGGTCGATGCCCTCGAAGGGGTCGCGCTTCGCCGCTGTCCCCGCGCGGGGTGCAAGGTAGTTCACGAGCGAGCCGCGCCGCTCGGGGGCGCCGAAGCCCTGCGACTTGTGGTTGCTGCGCGAGAGCCCGGCCAACTCGCTCATCGAGCGGCCGAGCAACGGGTCGTAGGCCCCCACGTCGACCACGAGCCAGGTCGAGTCCGGCGCACGCGCGCCGGTGAATGCGTTCCACATCAGCCGCTTCGCCTGCCATGGCTTCACCGCGTCCAGCTGCTCGGGGAAGCGCTTCGGATCGGCGGCCGCGGTGAACGCCTCGCCGGCGAGGATCGCCGACGCCGCGTGGTGGCCGTGGCCCGCGGTGGAGTCGGGCGGGAAGCGGGTGATGACGATGTCCGGGCGGAAGCTCCGGATCGCCCACACCACGTCGGCCAGCACCGAGTCGTGGCCCCAGAACGCCAGCGTCTCGTCGGAGTTCTTGGAAAATCCGAAATCCACCGCGCGCGTGAAGCGCTGCTCGGCGCCGTCCATGCGGCGCGCGGCGAGCAGCTCCTGCGTGCGGATGACGCCGAGCGCCGGGCCCAGCTCCTGGCCGAGGAGGTTCTGGCCGCCGTCGCCGCGGGTCATCGACAGGTAGGCGGCGCGCATGCCCCTCACGTGCGTGAGCCACGCCAGCAGCGCCGTGTTCTCGTCGTCCGGGTGCGCGGCCACGTAGAGCGCGCTGCCGACGGTCTGGAGCCGGTGGAGCTCGTGGGCGATCCCGCCCCCGTCCATGGGCTCCACGGGCCGCGGGTGGGCCCAGAGGAGGGCGGGAACGATGGCGAGCGTGGCGGCAAGCACGAGCGCGCGCCCTGCCTGGGGCCGGACGGGGCGCGCGGACAGCGACTTGGAGAGCATCTCGAGGGGACCTCCCGGGGATCGGCGGCCTCGCCGATCGGGGCCAGCCCGCGGCGCAAAGCAGAACGCGGACCTTAGCACGGGGCCGCCAGTTGGCCGGGGCCGGGAGGGCCCTCGCAACCCCCGCTCCACCCTCAAGTCGCCGCGTCCGTCAGCCGATGCCATCGGGGAATCCGCAGGTGGGGGACCCCACCCCTTCACACGCGCCCAGGGATGGTCGTGGCGCGCCTTCAGGAGAACCAGCATGCCGGACCACGATCTCATCAAGCTGCGGCTGTCGCTGATGGGACGGCCAGTGCGCAACTACACGTTCACGAAGCCCGTGATCAGCGTCGGCCGTGACCCCAGCGCGGACGTCTACGTCGACAACCCGGGCGTGTCGCGCGATCACTTCCGCCTCGAGCGCGTCGAGGGCGGCGAGTACCAGGTCGTCGACCTGGGCAGCGCCAACGGCACGTTCGTGAACGACCAGATGGTGAACTCGTCGGTCGTCCACAACAATGACGTGGTGCGCTTCGGCAAGTACACGCTGTGGGTGGGCTACGAGTCCGACCGCCGCGCGGTGTCGCGCGATGAGATGGCCGCTGCCGCCGCCGGCGCCGCCGGGCACACGGTCGTGCTCTCGCGCGCCGAGATCGGCACCATCCTCGAGCACGAGAAGCGCCAGGCGCCGGTGAAGGTCATCCCCATCGCCCCGCCCGAGGCCCCGCCGCGGCCGAAGGCGGATCGGCCCTCGACGTGGCCGAGCCTCCTCATCGGCTTCGTCATGGGCACCGCGTTCGGCGCCGGCATCGTGTGGTGGCTGCTGAACCGCTGACCGGATCCACAACGGACGGGTGACCGTCCGCCACCCAAGGACGGATCCCAAGAGCATGGAGATTCTCAAGCGCTTCCAGGCCGACCGTTTCGTGCGGCAGCTGCAGTCCGGGCAGCGCGTCTCCGATTCCCAGCTCACCGAGGCCCGCACTCAGCTCCTGGGCATGGGGAACTCCGCCGTGCGCGCGCTGCTGGCCGCGACGCAGGGCGCCCCGCCCTCCGAGCTCACGCTCGACATGCTCGTGCGCCTCGCGAGCCAGGACACGCTGCCCGCGTTCGTCGAGGGCCTGCGCTCGCCGCTGACGATGGTCGCGGACACGGCGGTGCGTGCGCTGTCCGTGGCGACGACGTACGACCCGACGCAGCTCCTGGCGCTCTACGCCGACGACACCGTGTCGCGGGCGCGTCTCGAGGCCATCCTCGACGCCCAGATCAAGCACATCCAGCCGTCGACGCTGCTGCGCGTGCTCCCCGACCTCGGCAAGGAGGCGCGCAACAGCGCCATCCGCATCGTCGACAAGGTCGCCGACCAGAGCATCCTCGGCGAGCTGCTCGAGCTCGCGAAGCATCCGGAGTGGTGGATCCGCATGAACGCGGCTCGGCTCCTGTCCCGGCTCACGGGCGCCGACGCCATGCACTCGCTGGCGAGGCTCGTGCGCGACGACAACGCCGCGGTGCGCCTCGAGGCGGTGAATGGCGTCATGCGCACCAAGGCCAAGGAAGCCATCCCGGCGCTGTGCACGCGGCTCCGTGACCAGGACATCAAGGTGCAGACCGCGGCGATCGAGGCCCTGGTGGTGCTCGCCGACGTGTCCGCGGTGCCGCACCTGCTGGACGCGCTCAAGGACGAGTCCGAGTACGTGCGCCGCGGCGCGGTCGAGGTGCTGAACGAGGTCATCACGCCCGAGGCGATCAAGGACCTGGTCGACGCGCTGCGCGATGCCGACTGGTGGGTGCGTGCGCGCTCCGCCGACGCGCTCGGCACGCTGGGCGGCCCGAAGGTGGTGGACGCGGTGATCGGCCTGGTCAAGGATCCCGACGAGTTCGCGCGTCGTTACGCCATCGAGATCCTGAACACGGTGCCCGATCCGCGCGCGGTCCCGGTGCTGATCGATGCGCTCGAGGACGACGACTGGTGGGTGCGCGAGCGCGCCGTGGACGCGCTCGGCAAGGCCGGCGACCCGGCCGCGGTGGAGCCGCTCCTGCGCATGATGAGCCGTGACGCGCGTGCGCTGCCCTTGTGCGTGCGCGCGATGGGCGCGATCGGCAGCGACAGCGTCATCGAGCCGCTGTGCCGGCTCGCGGAGTCCGCCGACAGCGAGGCGCGGCGCGAGGCGATCCAGGCGCTCCAGGCCGTGGGCCAGCGCGACCTCGCCGAGCCCGCGCGCCAGATCGTGATCGCGGCGCTGGAGAAGGCCGGCGTGCGCTTCACGCGCGGGCCCAAGCGCGCGGGCGGCAGCGGGCGCGGCACGATGGAAGTGCGCGTCCACGACCAGTTCTCCGTGAAGTCCAAGTCCCAGGCGCAGGCCCCGGGGCGGGCTTCGGGGCAGGTACCGACGCCGGCGACCCCCCCGCCCACGCGCGTCGGCATGGGCGAGGTGAAGAACTTCCAGAAGCTCGCGCCCGGCGCCGAGTTGATGGGACGCTTCCGCGTCATCCAGCGCATCGGCGGCGGCGGCTTCGGCACCGTGTACCTGGTCGAAGACCTGGTGGTGAACGAGCAGTTGGTGTTGAAGATCCTCTCGTCACAGCTCTCGCTCGACCCCAACATGATCCGGCGCTTCGTGCAGGAGCTGAAGCTCACGCGCCGCATCTCGCACCCGAACGTGATCCGCATCTACGACATGGTCGACCTGGACGGCGCGCACGCCATCTCCATGGAGTTCTTCGCCGGCGCCGACCTGGGCGCGGTGCTGCGCGAGCACGGCCCGCTCTCGCCGTCGCGCGCCTTGCACATCGCCGAGCAGACCCTCGAAGGGCTCGCCGCGGCGCACGCCGCCGGCATCCTCCACCGCGACATCAAGCCCGCGAACCTCCTGGTCGGCGAGGGCGACGTGGTGAAGATCGTCGACTTCGGCCTCGCCTCCATGGGCCACTCCCAGCACTCGCGCCTCACCCAAAGTGGCATCCTCGTGGGCACGCCCGAGTACATCTCGCCCGAGCAGATCACCGGCGGGGACATCGACACGCGCTGCGACCTCTACTCGCTGGGCGTGGTGCTCTACGAGGCGATGTCGGGCCTGCAGCCGTTCTCCGGCGCCAATGCCGTGAACGTGCTCTTCCAGCACCTGGAAGCGACGGTGCCGCCGCTCTCGAGCGTCGCCGCCGGCATCCCGCCCGCGGTGAACGACCTGGTGATGAAGGCGATGTCGCGCATGGTCGGGGACCGCCACGCGTCGGCGCAGGCCATGCTGGAGATGGTGCGCGCCGCGCGCTGATCCATGGCACGCATCGACGCCTTCCTCGAGATCGGCCGGCAGCAGGGCGGGTCCGACATCCACTTCGCGGTCGGCCTGCCGCCGCTCGTGCGGCTCGACTCCGATCTCCTGCCCATCCCCTACCGCGAGCTGAACGAGCAGGAGTGCAACGACCTCGTGCGCGAGATCGTGGACGACGAGCACTGGGAGACCTGCACCCGGATCGGCGCCGTGGACCTGAGCTACGAGTCCGAGGCCTCCGGGCGCTACCGCATCAACGTCTTCAACCGCCGCGGCGGCCTCTCCGCCGTGTGCCGCATCATCCCCGAGCAGGTGCCGTCGATGGCCGAGCTGGGGCTGCCGCGCGTGCTGTCGCAGTTCGGGCGGCTCTCGAACGGGCTCGTGCTCGTGACCGGCTCCACCGGCACCGGCAAGTCGACCACGCTCGCGGCGATGATCCGCGAGATCAACGAGCGCGAGGCGGTCAACATCCTCACCCTCGAGGACCCGATCGAGTTCGTGCACAAGAGCGTCCGCAGCCAGATCGTGCAGCGCGAGGTGGGCACGCACGTGAGCTCGTTCCAGGACGGCCTGCGCGCCGCGTTGCGGGCGGACCCCGACGTGATCCTGGTCGGCGAGCTGCGCGACCCCGAGACCGTGATGCTGGCACTCGAGGCGGCCGAGACCGGCCACCTCGTGTTCGGCACGCTG
>Ga0207662_10000352_pt1 | contig 20858 bp, 19 predicted proteins | sample KBSS33LmetaG_FD_184338 | JGI IMG/M metagenome (GOLD analysis project Ga0207662, IMG submission 184338) | Switchgrass rhizosphere microbial communities from Kellogg Biological Station, Michigan, USA - KBS S3-3L metaG (SPAdes) (version 2) | ecosystem: Host-associated > Plants > Roots >... | reverse complement strand
CCTCGCAGGCACTGCGCCAGCGCGCTGTGCTCGGAGTCGACCGGGACGATCTGCCCGGGCTTCGCCCGGTCCATGACCAGCGGCCCGCCGACGATGAGGCTCTCCTTGTTGGCCAGCGCGAGCGTGTTGCCGGCGTCCAGCGCGGCCAGGGTGGGCCGCAGGCCGACCGCCCCGGTGATGCCGTTCAGCACGGTGTCGCAGGCAAGGCCGGCGGCCTCGACCGTGCGAGCGTGACCAAACGGTATTCGTTTTCCACGGTCCAAGAAGGCAACCAGGGCCGGGAATGGGATTGTTTCGTGACCGTGCAAGGGCTTATTGATCCGGTGACCGGCATGGTCACCGATCTCGCCGCGCTCGACCGTTGTGTCCAAGAGACGGTGCTGTCCCGTTTCCACTGCCAGGATTTGCGGCAGGCCGTGGGCGGCGATGCCGTCACCGGCGAGGACCTCGTGCAACGGATCTGGCACGCGCTGGTCTCCCGAATCACGACCGGCCGCCTCTCTCGCATCCACTTGGTCCAGTCCCGCGATCTCTCATTCGAATATTGCGGATAAGCCGCTTGCTTCCGTGGAGGCTCCCATGACACGCCTGTGCTGCAGCCTTATGATGGGCATTCTGCTTTGGACGTCGGCCCCCCGTGCCGGCGGCGAAGAGGAGGCGGTCGAGCGCGTAGTGGCGGCGGAGGCCAAGGCTTCAGCGACGTTTGTCGAAACCAGAGACAAGCAGGCCGTGCTCAAGCTCTACACGGCCGATTACAGCGGCGTGCAGGATGGGGAGGCGGAAACACGTGACAGCATCGAGCAATGGCTCACGGAATATGGATCCGCACTCGACCAGGGTAGCCGCGTGCACTTTCTCGGTGCCATCTCGAATTTCGACACGCACATCTCCGGCTCAACGGCATGGGCCACCTTCGATTACGTGTTCCAGGCGATCAAAAACGGGGAACTTGAAGCACAGGAACACGGCAAGTGCACGAGCGTCCTGCGCAAGGAAACTTCGGGCTGGCTCATTCGCCACGAACACTGTTCGAAGACAAAACCGCAGGGGATGGAGCGCTAGCGCCGGTCAGGAGCGTGCTGTAGGTCACATCCAGGTCACATCGTGCTTCGGCATCCTGACCGAAATCGACAGACAACAGGTGCTCAATTTCCTGAGGGGCGTTCTAGCCCCGGGGGCGCCGCGATACCGGGGAGCTGGACCGGCGCTATTTAAGAAGGTAATCCGAAATGAGGGCTGCGAGTTCCGCCTGGTCGACGACCCCTTCGCGCGAGAGCAGCAGTTTCCCATTCGCGAACAAATGCGTGGTGGGGTAGGTCTCGAATGAGTGGGTCTTCTTGATCTCGCGGCATCGGCCGGGGACGTGCATCTTGGCCTTGCCGACCTTGATGGTCGGAAACTTGGCCGCGGTTTCCTCGAGGATAGGGTCGTAGGTCTTGCAGGGCTCACAGGTCGCAAGTCCGTAGGCCACGACGGCACCGGAGCTCTCGGTGAACTCCTTGTAATTGGCGTCGTTGACGTCCTCGACGATTCCAGACATATGTCACATCAAGGAGAGCTGAAGAGCCGGTAGTTGTCCGGCTCTCAGTCTCCAGGGTGGTGTGCCCGTTTAATTGAGTTTTGAAAGGGCCGCGAGGATGTCCTTGTCCTCCCGTGCCACTTTGATTTCCTGAACCTTGACGTACGCCACCTTACCGTTCTTGTCGACGATCACGGTCGCACGTTTCGAGCAGTTCAGCGGCTCGAAATAGAGCCCGTACGCCTTGGCCGTCGTCCGGTGCACATCGGACAGCAAGCGATGCTTGAGATCCATGGAATCCGCCCAAGCTTTATGTGAAAAGAAGCTGTCGCAGCTCACGCCGAAGAGTTCGGCATTCGAGTTTTGAAACTTCGGGAAGTCGTCGCTCAGGCACTTATTCTCCCCTTGACAGACCGGGCTCCAGTCGAGCGGGTAAAAACAGAGGACGACGTTCTTCTTGCCGCGGTACTCGCTGAGCTTGACGTCCTTTTGATCCTGGTCCTTGAGGTTGAAGTCCGGGGCGGTATCGCCCACCTTGATTTCCGGGGCTACGTCACTCATCACTTTCCTCCTTCACAGGTTAAATCGATCTTAGGCCAAGGTAAGACACCGAGAGATTTTGTACCGTGTGGCTGAAAAGCTTGTCAACGGTCCGGAAGGCCTAGGTTTTTCTGTAGCTTGGTTCGCCTCGCCGACTAGTTTCCCCCTCCCAATACCCTGGTTCCTGGGACAGGATGTCCCCAAGTCAAGGACGCAAAGGACAGGTTGTCCATGTGGATGGAGCCTCAAACGTTCAAGGGCTTGTAATCGTTCTTACTTTTCCTGGTTTGTGACGGGTCCACTTCTTGAGTACGCCCTCGTCGCCATCAAAAAAAACCCGAGAGAGACCCGGTGAAACGTCGCACCCGCTGTTACCGTCGCTTTGCATGGAGTATCTGGTGCTGGTCTCTGGCCCTGCTCTTGATGGCGGCATTCGGAGGGACCAGGGCGGCTGAGGGGGCCGAGGAACACCGGGAATACGACTTTGACCTGGCCAAAGGTTTGTACCTGTACAACCAGAGCCGGTATGGCGAGGCTGAGCGGCATCTCAGGGACGCCTTGAGCGCGAGACCAGGCGACCAGACTGCCGGATATTACCTCGGCCTTACTTCTCTGAGGTTACAACGGTATAGAGAGGCAGAAGAGCGGTTCCGCGAGGTATTGAAGAAACATCCCGAGGATGCCCGGACCCGGATGGGATTGGGCATGGCCCTCTATCATCAGGACCGTGCCCGCGAGGCGACGACCGAACTGACGACCGCCGAGCGAACCCTCAAGGATGACCCGCTGCTCTACTATTATGCCGGCTTGGCTGCGGCCGACCAGCAGGCCTATGAGCAAGCGTCCGACAAGTTCATCCGAGCGGGAAAGTTGGACCCTGAGCTTGCGAATGATGCCCGTTATCAGCGCGGCGTCACGCTGCACTCCCAACGTCAATATCAACAGGCGACGGCGGAGTTCCGGTCGGCCGTCGAAGGGGGCAAGGTCGTGGCCGAGCGGCCGGTGGCGCCGCCGACGGCGCCTGCGGCTCAGCTTCCCCCGAAACGGTGGAGTGCCAATTATGGGTTGAGTCTTCAATACGACTCCAACGTCGTCCTCCTGCCGGGAGGTTCGGCGCTTCCGAACAACATCTCGCACAAAGACGACTTCGTCACCGCGTTCAACGGCTATGGCGAGTACCGGTTTCTGCAGACCGACAAGTGGACCATCGGGGCTGGAGGTGGATTCTTCGCCAACGTTCACGCCCGGCTGAGTGATTTTAACGTGTTCGACTTGGCTCCGACCTTGTATGCCGAGCGGCGCTTAGGCGCGGCGCAGCTGCGGTTCCAATACACGCTGGACTATGTGACTGTCGGCGGCGACGCCTATCTCTTGTCCAATGCGCTCCAGCCCACCCTGACGATCCCCGAGAGCGACCGCACGTACACGCAGGCGTTCTTCCGGTATCAGAACAAGGACTTCAAGGCGTTCCGCGACGACCAATTCGGCGTCGCGGTGAATCAGACGCGCGATGCAAACAACTACATGTTCGGGGCGATGCAATACTGGAAGCTCTTCAACGACCGCGGTTATGTCCGCGGGGGGTATATCTTCGATACGGATCAGACTGGCGGTGGCGACGTGACGATCGCCACGCCGGGCGTTCCCACGAGCGCCGACTGGCAGTACATCGGGCATCGGTTGACCACGGGCGTGGCCTATCAGCCGTTGGCCGCCACCACGGTTCAGCTGGCGTTTGACTACTATCGGCAGAACTACAGCAATGCGAATTCGTTCGCGCCGGATCCGACGACGGTTCGCAAAGACAACATTTACCAGCTCACCGGCACCGCCGTGCGCGACCTTCGCTCCTGGCTGTGGCTGGCGTTTCAATATTCCTATACCAGAGACCAATCGAACGTCGACGCCTTCGATTACACCAGGCACATCATTTCGTTGACCGTCGGAGGGTCATTTTAGGAGGCACATTATGAAGATGCGCGGCTTCATCCTAGGGCTGGCAGTCGGCCTTTCCATCGGACAGAGCATTGAGGCGGTCGCCGAAGACGCCGAGACCGTTGGCATCGTCCTCGCCGTCCAGGGCACCGTCACTATGCAGCCGGCAACGATGACGCCTCCCACGCCGCTTCATCCATTCGATGAAATCGGACCGTTGGCGATCTTTGACAGCCAGGGAGGTTCACGCTGCAAGGTGTTGTTTGCCGACGATAGTCTGCTCACGGTCGGAGACAACAGCCGTCTCGAAGTCACGGAGCAGTCCTACGAGCTGGGCAGCGATCAGCGTGCCTTTGTCGCGCATTTGACTCGTGGGTCGGTGCGCGCGCTGGTCACCCGCCAGTTCGAAGGCGGCAATTCGACGTTTGAAATCGATGCGGGGACCTCCGCCGTGACGGCCCGGGGAACGTACTTCGTCACCTGGGTCAACGGAAAGCCGCCGGTCGGGAAGCGCCCTGCCGAGGAGGGAATGGAGATGGAAGGGGCCAGCGGCGTCGCGAATATCGGCCGTAGCGGGAACGTCGCCTTCACCTCCGGTGGTGCGACAGTCCTGGTGCTGCCGGGGCAATTCTCGATCGCCTTGCCCGGTGCACTACCCAGCACGCCGACGGCCATCCAGACGCACATTATGCCGGTTGCCTCGGCCATCTCAGGCACCGTATTGCCCGACACGCCGAAAAAGGAATCTCCGCGGGAAGCTCTAGCGGCGGCGGGCATCGGGGAGGCCGCTGCGCCCGTCGAGCGGGTAACGGTCGCGCCTGTCGTGGCGAAGGCCGGCACACTGGGAGGCAATGCCCCATCCACAGCCTACATGCTGCCCGATTGGCCTTTTCCGATTACGCCGGTGACGCCGCCGGCAGTCGTATCGGGGGCGGCCTTTGGGGGCACCTCGACGGTCAACTTGACGATCAGATTGCCTTGAAGACGACGAAGCACAAGTTTTTTTAGCCGAGGTGCCATGGGTATTCAACAGATGCGGACTCGTCTGCCTTTAATCTGGGGTCTGATACTCATCGGGGTGCTCGCCGCCTGCGGCTCTGACACTTCTCATAGTCAAAATGTCGTCGTTAATCTCTCCTTAGTTGTTGATGGGAGACAGGCGCAGCATTGGGCGGTCCCTTCCGGGCTGTTCGCATTTCTAGCACGGTGGTTCCCTGGCGCCACACCCGCGTGGGCACAAGCCGTGACGGATATCACGAGAATCAACGTCCAGATTAGCGGCCCTGGCATCCCAACCCCGGCCACTGCGGATGTCCCCGTTACCGATCCCACAAGCGGAAAAGAAATCCCCGTGACGATCGAGGCGCCGGTCGGCCCCAACCGCACGATCGCGGTCACCGCGTTCGATGTCGCAAATGCCAAAATATTCGGAGGGACGCTTCCGAATGTGAATCTGATGGCCGGAGCGCCCGTGAATCTGGAAATCACGCTGGTTCGGCTCTTCACTGTCACCGTCGCGAAGCTGGGCGCTGGCAGCGGGACTGTGACATCTGAGCCGGCTGGCATTGATTGCGGGTCGACGTGCGAGAGCCAGTTTCCACAAGGCACGAATGTGTCCTTGAATGCCGCGGCGGCGCCAGGCTCGGCGTTCGCCGGCTGGGGTGGCGCCTGCTCAGGTACAGGGCCTTGTGCGGTGCAGGCAAATGCGACTGTGACGGCACGATTCATCGTCCCAGCCGCCACGAATCGGCTGACGGTGAACAAAGGTGGATCGGGAACCGGCATCGTCACGAGCGACCCCAGCGGAATCTTTTGCGGAAACGTCTGCACGACCGTTTTTGAGACTGGGAGGACGGTGACGCTTAACGCGGCGCCGACCAATGGATCAGCATTCATTGGGTGGACCGGTAGTGGGTGCAGCGGCACCGGGGCCTGTATCGTCGCGATGGGGGCTGATCTGACTGTGACGGCCACGTTTGCTGCTGCGTCGACCTTCGCGACCCTGACGGTCATCAAGCTCGGCTTGGGAGAGGGAACTGTGAGCAGTGATCCTGCTGGGATCGCGGCCTGTACGACGACCTGTACGGCGAATTTTGTTGTCGGCGCCCGAGTCGATTTGAGTGCTACGCCCAGTAACGGCTCAACCTTCGCCGGCTGGGGCGGAGCCTGCGACGGCAAGGGCGCATGCAACGTGAACATGGACGGGAACCGCACGGTGACTGCCACCTTCGATCCACCGTTGAACGTGTCGCGGTTGACGATACAAAAGACGGGAACCGGATCCGGACGTATCGCCAGTAACCCGAATGGGATCGATTGTGGATCCAGCTGCGTAGCGCTGTTTGCGACGGGAAGCACAGTGAGGCTGACCGTCAACCCCGATACGGGATCGACCTTTACCGGATGGACGACCGGTCCATGCATGCTGGGCGTACCCTGCGTCGTCGTGATGGATACTGATCAAACTATCGTCGCAAACTTCGACCTTGCTCCGGACCGCGTGACCCTGTCGGTCGACAAACCCGGTGGCGGCGAGCGAATGGCGACGAGGGATCCGGCGGGTATGCCATGTGGCCCAGCGTGTGCGAGTCACGACGTGCGAAGTACCGTCCTGACACTGATGGTGTTGGCGGCGAATGTGGGGGCCCGTTTTGATGAGCGGCGGGAGAGGCCATGCCACGACGTGACTGGCGCCTGTGTCCCTACGATGGACCGCAATCGAACTGCGAATACACGATTGCTTGGAGTGAGCGGCGGCTGAGGAGAGCTGTCCAGGAAGGGGGACGCGATGCATATCCAACGCAAGAGGACCGGTCTCTCTTCGATGTGGGCTATTCCGCTTATCGCTGTGCTTGCGGCATGCGGATCCGACAGTTCTGACGGAAAAACCGTCGCCGTCAACCTATCGTTGCTAGTGGATGGCCGCCAAGCAGAACATCGTTCCGTCCCATCCAAGCTCTTTGCATTTTTAGAAAGATGGTTTCCGGGCCCCAGGCCCGCTTGGGCGCAATCGGTAACGGACATCGCCAGAATCAACGTCCAAATCAGCGGCCCTGGCATCCCAGCTCCTGCTACGGCGGATGTCCCGGTCACTAACCCAACCAGCGGCCAGGTGATTCCTGTAAGCATCCAGGCGCCGGCCGGTCCGAATCGGACTATCACAGTGGCGGCATTCAACGGTGTGAACGACAAGATCTTCGGGGGAACACTGCCCGGCGTGAATTTGACGGGGGGAGCACCCGTCAATCTGGAACTCACTCTGGTTCGGCTGTTTACGGTTACGGTGCGAAAACAGGGGAACGGCAGTGGAACGGTCACCTCGTCGCCGGCCGGCATCGACTGTGGCGAAACATGCCAAAGCCAGTTCCCAGAGGGCACACCGGTATCCTTGAATGCTGCGGCTGCTCCGGGCTCGGCCTTTGCCGGCTGGAGCGGCGGGTGTTCGGGTCTCGGTGCCTGTACGGTCTCGGGTGAGGCGACTGTGACTGCTGGTTTTAACGTGCCGGCGTCGACCAATCACTTGCATGTGAACATTGGTGGAACGGGTGCGGGCAGCGTCAGCAGTGTGCCCAGCGGCATTTCATGCGGAGCGGGTTGCGACGCCGACTTCGAGACCGGGACGCGGGTGACATTGACCGCCTCGCCCGGAGCCGGCACGACGTTCAACAGTTGGAGCGGTGGTGGTTGCAGCGGCGGTATCGCGACGTGTGTCGTCGTCATGAATACGGATCAGTCGGTGACGGCCATTTTCGATGCGGTCGTGCCGGTTCCAATGTCGACCCTGACGGTGGAGAAGAACGGATCGGGAAACGGTACGGTGACGAGCGCACCAAGCGGCATTGATTGTGGAAACAGATGCACCGCGAGCTTTCCAACCGGCAATGCTGTGTCGTTGACGGCAAATGCCGCAGCAGGGTCCACGTTCGTGACGTGGACGGGCGCTTGTTCCGGCTCAGGTGGTTGCACGGTGCTACTGAACAGCGATCAGACTGTGGCCGCGCAATTCGATCTCCTGCCGGTGTTCGTGACCTTGACGGTGAATAAATCTGGACGGGGCACAGGAACCGTGACCGATAACACCGGCCTCATCGTGTGTGGTGCCGTCTGTCAGGCGACATATCTCCAAGGGACCCAAATCACGCTGACAGCAACGCCAGATCTCGGCTCAACGTTTAATGAGTGGCGGAACGGACCATGTAACAATCAGACCGGCCAATGTGTGTTGACGATGGACCGCAATCGCACCGCGGATGCCAACTTTGATCTTGTCGGGGGTGGTGGCGGCGGTTAGAGCGAGCCTGTGCGCGATCTGGTTAGGAGCTCTGCAACTCGCGGAATCCGAGCATGCGCCCGCCGGGAGCGGCGGTTCGGTGGTTGCGAATTGTGACCGTCTTGCTCGAGAGCGGCAGCATAATTGAGGCGCCGACCTTGGGCGATTGACCGAGTCGGATGACCTCCTGGACCGATTCGCCAAGCAGGTCCTTCGCCGTCCGATCGGGCACCCCCTGCGGGACGAAGGTCTCCAGCTCGTCGTACCCGAATTTTGAGAGGCCGAGGGTATAGCACCAGACCACCCCCGGCTTCGCCTGATCGTCCTGCCCAATCATCACATGGTCGTCGGACACGAAGGTGTCCAGGCTGCAATCCTTCCAGTCTGACGGGTTGAGGTACTGCTGGGTAGTGATGTCGTACGCGGTCCCTTGCGTCAGCAGCGTCAGGCCTCGCGCGAGCCGCGCGGCCAGGAGCAGCGTGTCCGGCATCTCGCGCGGCGGCATGATTGAGGGAGCCACGGCGCCGATCTGGTCGTGTTCCCACGACAATTGGCCCGCCAGTCCGGCGGTGTGCGTCGAAGGCAACGGGATGACGACATGGGCGCTCCACGGCCCATGGCGCACGTGCCAGGAGTCCGGCGCGCCATCTTCCCGCAGGATGCTCAGCGGTCCGCCGTACGCCCGGTCATACCACAATGAGAGTTCTTCCCCCATCGGACGGGTGCCTCGATACCCGATAAAGTACAGCGGCGGCCGCTTGGATGACGGTTTGGGCGATTTCTTTTTGATGCGCATGGCAGAAAACTGCCGGGTCCCTGGCCGGCTTCCTTACTTCAAGGCTTTTCTGGCCTTCCGCCGGTCTTCCGGATTGAGGAGTCGCTTCCGGATGCGCAGATTGTTGGGCGTGACTTCCACCAACTCATCCGGACCGATATATTCCAGGGCAAACTCCAGGGACATTGCTTGGGGCGGGGTTAAAATCAACGCTTCATCCGATCCGGACGCGCGCATGTTCGACAGGTGCTTTTCCTTGCACACGTTCACGTCGAGGTCTTCGTCGCGGCTGTTTTCTCCAACCACCATCCCACGGTAGACCTCAATGCCCGGTCCGATGAACATGATGCCGCGTTCCTGCGTCATGAAGAGCGCGTAGGCGGTGCTGGTTCCGTCTTCGAACGCGCAGAGCGAACCGTGCGGCGCCACCAAGAAATCTTGTTCGTTGGCAGTCTCATAGGCCTGGAAGACGTGGTGTATGATGACCGTGCCGCGGGTCTTCGCGAGCAGGACGTTTTTCAGACCCATGATGCCCCGAGTGGGGATGTGATATTCCAGGTGCATCTCACTCGGTCCGGCATCCGAATGCACCAGTTTCATATGACGCATCTCGCCGCGGCGCTTGCCGATCTCCTCGATGACCGTGCCCTGGTACGTCTCGGGCACTTGAATCGTGAGCTCCTCGTACGGCTCCGTCACCTTGCCGCCCTCCCGGTGCAGAATGACTTCGGGCTGGGACACTTGCAGTTCGTATCCTTCTCTTCGCATCTGCTCGATCAAGACACCGAGATGCAACTCGCCGCGGCCGGCGACGAGAAACCGGTCGGGACTGTCCGTCTCCTGGACGCGGAGGGAAACGTTCGTTTCGAGTTCCTTGAACAGGCGCTCGCGCAAGTGTCGGGAGGTCAGGAACCGGCCTTCCCGGCCGGCAAACGGGCTGTTGTTCACGGAGAAGGTCATCTGCACGGTGGGTTCGTCGATGGTGACGCGCGGAAGCGCCGACGGCTGTTCGGCATCGGCGATCGTGTCTCCGATGCTCACCTGGTCCAATCCCGCAACCGCGACGATTTCGCCCGCCTCGGCCTGCTCCACGTCGATCCGTTCAAGGCCTGAGTAGACGGCCAGGTCCGATACCTTCCCCGGCGACTGGGCGCCGTCTTTTCCGAGGATGAGCACCGGTTGTCGGCGGGCAATCGAACCGGATTGAATTTTCCCCACTCCCATTTTCCCTTTATAGGAATCGTACAGGAGTGCCAACACGAGGATCTGCAGCGGCTCGCTGGCATGAATGGCCGGGGCAGGGATCTGCGCCAGGACCGTGTCCAGCAGTGGCGCAATGTCGGTACCGGGCTTGTTCACGTCGAGCGTGGCGATGCCCTTGATGGCCGACGTGTAGACGATGGGGAAATCGAGCTGCTCGTCGGTCGCTCCGAGATGGACGAATAAATCGAAGGTTCGGTTCACGACGTCGTCGATGACGGCGTCGGGGCGATCGATCTTATTGATCACCACGATGGCCTTATGGCCGAGGGCCAACGCCTTCCTGAGGACGAAAGTGGTTTGGGGCATCGGCCCTTCCTTGGCGTCGACCAAAATCAAGACGCCGTCCACCATGCGGAGGGTGCGTTCGACTTCGCCGCCAAAGTCAGCATGCCCGGGGGTATCGACGATGTTGATCTTCACGTTTTTGTAGGTGACGCTGGCGTTCTTGGCCCGAATCGTAATGCCGCGCTCACGTTCCTGATCCATCGAATCCATGATGCGTTCGCCCATGTCGTCGATTTTGCGGTGCACGTGGGTTTGACGTAAGAGTGCATCCACGAGCGTCGTCTTCCCGTGGTCGACGTGGGCGATGATGGCAATGTTGCGAATGTCGTTTCGGCGGTCGTGAGGTGCGCGCAAATGAGACATGGGTCTGGTGTCCTTGTACCGAAAAAAAAAGACGCCCCGACTATCGGGCGTCGACCAGGCAGTATACCCGAAGCATCGCGGCATCGACAAGCCGGGTAGTTGCTTGTGTTTTATGAGACTCCAGGGTATCGTGATGCAGACCTTCCGACCTTCCCAATGACCTCATCCAATGACATGGCCCAATGACTTGCAATGACCCTGATTGATCGTCCCGTGCAGCTGTCCGATACGCCCCGTCAACCGCCGCCCCGACGGCCCTGGCTCTGGTGGCAGGTCACACTGATCGTCGTTGCAGCCCTGGTGGGCGGCGGGCTCCTCGGAACGGGCGGCCTGTTGTGGTACTACGCCCAAGATCTTCCGGACCTCGGTCAGCTGCAGAACTACCAGCCCAGTCTGGTCACGCAGGTCTATTCCAACGATAAGAAGCTGATCGGACAGTTTTTCATCGAGCGACGGATCCTGACCCCGCTCCAACAAATCCCCGAGCATTTGCGGCGCGCCGTGATCGCCGTCGAAGACGTACGCTTCTTTGAACATCCCGGCCTCGACTATATCGGTATTCTCCGGGCGGCGTGGACGAACCTCCGCCGTGGCGGCAAGGTCGAGGGAGCGAGCACCATCACCCAGCAGCTGGCACGCTCCCTGTTCTTGTCCTCGGAGCGGACCTTCGACCGCAAGGTGCGCGAGTTGGTGTTGGCCTACAAGATGGAGCTCGTCTCAACGAAGGAACAGATTCTCGAAACGTACCTGAATCAAATCTATTTCGGCCAGGGCGCCTATGGAGTGGCCGCCGCGGCGCAGTCCTATTTCGGGAAAGACCTGTCGGCATTGACCGTGGCGGAGGCCGCCTTTCTTGCCGGACTGCCGAAATCCCCCAACCATTTTTCTCCGTTTAAGAATTATGCCCGCGCCAAGAAGCGGCAGGAACACGTCTTGGATCGGATGATGGAAGCCGGGTTTATTACGACGGCGCAACACGATGAAGCCGTCGTCGAGCCGCTCAGCTTCCGTCGGCCCGGCAGCGAACAGACTGCTCCCTATTTTGTGGAATACGTCCGGCAGCTGCTCATCGCCAAGTACGGCGAGACGATGGTCTACAAAGGGGGGCTCCACATCACGACCACGCTCAACTTTTATATGCAGCGCGCGGCGGAAGCGGCCTTTAAGGCGGGCCTCCGGGAAGTGGACAAACGACAAGGATGGCGTGGCCCGCTGCGCACGGTCGATCCGGCCTCACTCACGGCGGGCAACACGCCGGTCGTGACGACCGATCAGCCGCTTGCCGTCGGTGATGAGCGCGAAGCTGTCGTGACCAAAGTCGGCAAAGATTTGTTCTGGGTGCAAATCGGCAATGTGGCCGGGAAGCTTTCATTTGACGACGTGGCCTGGGCCAAGCGGCGCCTGATCGGTCAGGATTTCGTGAAAGATGTCGTGGTGGCGGCCAACCCCAAACAGATCCTCAAGCCGGGGGATGTGGTCGAAGTCAGGGTCAAGAAAATCGAGAAGGACCAGGTCGTGGTGCAACTCGAGCAAACGCCGCTTGTGGAGGGAGCGCTGATCGCCATTGAGCCGACTCAAGGGGCGATCCGGGCGATGATCGGAGGCTACGATTTCAATCGCAGTGAGTATAACCGGGCTGTACAGGCCCATCGCCAGCCGGGATCGGCTTTCAAGCCGATCATCTATGCCACCGCCATCAATCAAGGCATGAGCCCCGCCTCGGTCGTGCTCGATGCGCCGGTGGTTTATGAGCAGGTGGAAGAGGAAAAGACGTGGAAGCCGGAGAACTACGGAAAGAGATTTCATGGAATGGTCAGCCTCCGCGACGCCCTGGCTCAGTCTCACAATCTGGCGACGGTCAGGCTCCTCGAGAAGGTCGGCATCAAGAATGTGATCGATTTTTCACGGCAGGTGGGCATTACGAGCCCGCTGGCGCCTGATCTGTCGTTAGGGCTGGGCTCTTCGTCCGTGGGGCTCATGGAACTCACTTCAGCCTATGGCGTGTTTTTGAACCAGGGCAGCCGGGCGGAGCCATTCGTCATCGTCTCGGTCATGGATAACGGAGGCCAGGTGCTGGAGCAGCAGGAACCTGAGCCGCAGGAAGTCGTCTCCAAGGAAACGGCCTACCTCATCACCAACATGATGGAAGACGTGGTGCAGAAAGGCACCGGTCAGGCGGCGAAGGCGCTTGGCCGTCCCATCGCGGGGAAGACAGGGACGACCAACGAATTCATCAATGCCTGGTTCATCGGCGGAACGCCGAATCTCGTGGCGGGCACTTTCGTGGGGTTTGACGACCGTCGTTCCCTTGGAGAAACGGAGTCGGGAGCCCATGCGGCGCTGCCGATCTGGATCGGCTTCATGAAAGAAGCCCTCAAATCATTGCCGGTCGTGCCCTTCACGATTCCCGAGGGGATTACGTTCGTGAAAGTCGATCCGGCAACCGGCCTCTTGAATTCGGAACAGGAGGATCAGCCGGGCCACGTTGAAATCTTCGCGCGTGGCAGTGAGCCGACGCAAGCAGCGCAGCGGCGCCTCGACCCCATGGACTTCTACAAGATCGACCAGCCGGAGTAAGCGAGAAAATCAGGAAGCATCAGGATTTCGAGTCCTGGTACTCTTCGTGCCAGGCCATTTGGATGGTTTCCAAGATTTTTTCATTCGATTGTTTCGGATCGTCCTTGAAATCCGGCAGTGCCACGATCCACGCGTGCATGTCCGTAAAGCGAACAGTCAGTGGATCGGCTTCCGGGTGTTCTTCCACCAGCCGGATCGCAATGTCTTCCGAGTCCTTCCACTTCAGATCCATGTGAACTCCTTACCGGTCGCTCTTCCGCTCAACGGCCCTTCGTGACTTCCGACACTTTTTTCCCTTGAAGGCTCCGCTTGAGCGAATCATCCAGCATCGCTACAGACAAGGGCTTTGCCGCTTGCTCCAGTTCAGCCATGCGCGCGCGGATCACTTTGGGGTCGTGGCCTTCTTTTGCGGCATTCAGCGCCGAGAGAGCGTGTCGTACGTCCGCCGCGTCCTTCTCGGAGATCAGTGTGCCGCCCTCGGCCAGTGATTTCTCCGTGGTTGCGATCAAGGCACCGGCGTCGAGACGCGCTTCGATGAGTTTGCGAGCGCCCACGTCTTCCTGCGCGAACTTGAAGGAATCCTCGATCATGCGTTCGACTTCGTTGTCCGATAAGCCATAAGACGGTTTCACTTCGATCGATTGGCTCTGGCCCGTCCGCATATCGCTGGCCTTCACGTTCAAGATCCCGTTCGCGTCGATCAGAAACGTGACTTCGATTCGAGGCACGCCGGCCGGCAGCGGCGGGACCTTCAAGCGGAAACGCGCAAGGCTGCGATTGTCCTTTGCCAGTTCGCGCTCGCCCTGGAGGATGTGAATATCGACCCCGGTTTGTCCGTCGACGTAGGTGGTGAACATCTCCTTGGCGCTCGCAGGAATCGTCGTGTTCCGCCTGATGAGACTGCTCATGACGCCGCCCATCGTCTCGATCCCAAGCGAGAGAGGCGTCACGTCCAAGAGCAACATGTCGGTCGTGCCCCCGGTCAGGATGTCCGCCTGCACAGCCGCGCCAAGCGCCACCACTTCGTCGGGATTAAGGTGACAGTGGGGCTGTTTGCCGAAGAGCGCCTGCACACGCTGCCTCACCAGCGGCATGCGTGTGGATCCGCCTACCAGCACCACCTCGTCGATTCCTGCGGGGGCGAGCCCCGCGTCTTTCAAGGCGAATCGGCAAGGTGCCAAGGTCCGTTCAATGATATCTGCCGTCAGCGACTCCAGTTGATCCCTGGTCAGTTCACGGCTAAACCGCCCTATGGCGTCCGGAAGGTCGATGACGACCTCCGTTTTCTGTGAATCGGACAGCCGGATCTTCGCCCGCTCCGCCTCCAACCGGACGGCCTGCATGTGGTCCGGATAGGCGTGGAGATCGATGCCGAAGGCGGTGCGAATGTCACTGAGCATCAGGTCGGCGACACGGCGATCGAGGTCGTCGCCGCCCAGGTGGGTATCGCCATTCGTGGCCAGTACTTCGAAAATGCCATCCTTCAACTTCAGAATGGAGATGTCGAAGGTGCCGCCTCCGAGGTCATAGACGGCGATCGTGCCCTGGGTTTTCTCTTGAAGACCATAGGCGAGAGACGCCGCGGTCGGTTCGTTGATGATTCGGACGACCTCGAGACCGGCGATCATCCCTGCATCTTTGGTCGCCTGCCGTTGACTATCGTTGAAGTAGGCCGGAACCGTGATGACGGCTTTGGTGATGCTCTCCCCAAGATGGGCTTCCGCCCGCTGTTTGAGTTCCTTCAAAATCATGGCGGAAATCTGCGGCGGCGAATAGGACTTCTCACCCAGCTTGATCCGGATGACGCCGCCTTGCTCGGTCAGTGAGTAGGGGAAGTAGGCCAGCTCGCTCTGGACGTCGGCCAATCCTTTACCCATGAATCGCTTGACCGAATAGACGGTCCGCGCGGGATTGCGGGTCAGATGCTCCTTGGCTGAATCCCCGACGATCAACCCATTGTCCGTCATGGCCACGACAGAGGGCACCATTGCCCGGCCCTCGCGGCCAGGGATGACGGTAGGCACTCCGCCCTTCATATAGGCGACGAGCGAGTTGGTGGTTCCGAGATCGATTCCGACGATACGCGTCATGACTACTACCCAATGGTTGCGACAAGATCGTTGACGATGTTCTTGACGTACGTACGATTAGAGAGGATTTCACGCATGTGCTTCAGTAGGCGGTCGCGTTCCGCACGGGATTCGCTCGTGGCCTCACCTCGATCTTGCAGCGCATCCCACTCGACGAACAGCCGCTCGAGCTGTGTTTCCATCTCCCGCTTTCTCTGCTCCAGCGTGTGCTGTTCCTGCTGCAGCTGCGTACGCAGCCGGTGCCCGCTGTCCGAAGACTGGTCGGATGCCCGAAACTCTTCGAGCGTCTCCTGAAGCTCGAGAATCTCTTCAAACAGGTCCGCCGGAGGCGAGCTCCTGATCTCCTTGACGGCTCCAGCTTCAATCGCCAGCAGGTATTCGGCGCGTTGGATCGGATCGCGAAGCGTGCGGTAGGCGGTATTGAGCGTTGCCGCATTGCTCAGACTGATCGCCTGTTCGGTTTCGCTTTTGGTCTGATAAAAATCTGGATGAAACGCCCGGCTCAGTTCGTAGAATTTGGCTTCCAGCTTCTGGAGATCGATCGTCAGCCGGCGCGGAAAACCGAGGCACGTGAAGTAATCCGCCTCTTTCGAGACGGGCTGCACCTTGACGCAGCGCTCGCAGAAGTATTCCCCTGACACTTCAGATTGACAGTGCCAGCACATACTTCTCGCCATCTGCAATTCGCGGCGCCCGGTGGTGTGTGTGGGGGAATGATCCATGGTCCGCTGTCCGTTCTGACAAAACAGGCATGGCGTCTTGCCATGCCTGCATGGGAATTCGCTCTGTAGTACGCGCGTTACGCGGAGAACGATTCTCCGCAGCCGCAGGTTTTGTTGGCGTTCGGATTGACGAACTTGAAATTTCCGCCCATGAGGTCTTTCTGGTAATCGAGCTGCGTGCCTTGAAGGTAAATCGCGCTCTTGGCGTCAACGATCACCTTGACGCCGTCAAACTCATAGATCTGGTCGTATTGACCGATCTTCTCGTCGAAATTGATCGTATAGCTCAAGCCCGAGCAGCCACCACCTTTGACGCCGAGACGAAGCCCGCCTTCCGTAATGCCCTGGACATTGACCAAGCGTTTGACTTCCTTGATCGCCGATTCGCTCAGGGTGATCACCGGCGCCTGGGTCTCAGTATTCGTCGTATCCATTGAGGCGCTCCTTCCTGCCGTTACTTGTTGTCGGCCTTCTTCTGATAGTCGGCCAAAGCCGCCTTGATGGCATCCTCGGCCAGCACGGAACAGTGAATCTTGACGGGCGGGAGGTTCAGCTCCTGCACGATGTCGGTGTTCTTGATCTTCTGGGCCTCTTCGAGCGTCTTGCCTTTCAACCACTCGGTTGCCAGGCTGGAGCTCGCAATGGCGGACCCGCAGCCGAACGTCTTGAATTTCGCATCCACAATCGTGTCGTTCTGGACCTTGATCTGCAGTTTCATGACGTCGCCGCACTCCGGCGCGCCGACCATGCCGGTCCCGACGCCTTCCTCTTCCTTCTTAAAACTCCCCATGTTGCGGGGATTGTTGAAATGATCGACGACCTTATCACTATACGCCATGGTAGCCTCCGAATAGTTGAGATCTGGGATATGAGATGTATGCTCTCCTCAGTGAGCGGCCCATTGAACGGATTTCAGATCGACCCCTTCCTTCGCCATTTCGTAGAGCGGGGACATTTCCCGCAGCTTCGTCACAATTTCAATAACCTTCTTAATCGTGTAGTCAATTTCCTCATCGGTGTTGAATCGGCCCAGCCCGAAGCGAATCGAGGAATGTGCCAGCTCGGTTCCGACACCGAGAGCCCGAAGAACGTACGACGGCTCCAGCGTCGCCGAGGTGCACGCGGAGCCAGAGGACAACGCGATCTCCTTCATGCCCATCAACAGCGATTCACCTTCCACGTAGGCAAAGGAAATATTGAGATTGCCCGGTAACCGATTCGTCGGATGACCGTTGAGATAGCTTTCTTCGAGCGCGGCCATGATGCCGGCCTCGAGGCGATCCCGCATCTTTGATAGGCGGGCCGATTCGGCCCCCATTTCCCGCTCGCACAGCTCACAGGCTTTCCCGAACCCGACAATCAAGGGAACCGGCAAGGTTCCCGAACGCATGCCGCGTTCATGTCCGCCGCCATCCATCTGAGCGGCGATCCTCACGCGCGGGTTCTTTTTTCTGACATAGAGTGCGCCGACGCCTTTCGGGCCGTAGAGCTTATGGGCCGAAAACGACATGAGATCGATGCCCATCGCCTGCACGTCCACCGGGATCTTGCCGACGCCCTGCGTCGCATCGCAATGAAAGAGCACGCCCTTTTCTTTCGCAATCTTGCCGATCTCCTGCACAGGGTTGATCGAGCCGATTTCGTTATTGGCCAGCATCACGGAGATGAGGACCGTCTTGTCGGTGATGGCGTTTCTGACATCCTGAGGGTTGACCATCCCCTGCTTATCGACGGATACATACGTCACTGTCGCCAGTCCTTTGGCCTCCAGGGATTTCGCTGTATCGAGTACGGCTCGGTGCTCGGTGGCGGACGTAATGAGGTGATTGCCCTTTTCCTTGTACATTTCCAACACGCCCTTGAGCGCCAGATTGTCCGATTCCGTCGCGCCGCTGGTGAACACGATCTCCTTGGGATCAGCCTTGATCAAGCGAGCAATCTGTTTACGGGCCGTTTCGACCGCCTCCTCCGCCTCCCAACCGAACGCATGATTGCGGCTGGCGGAGTTGCCGAATTTTTCGACGAAATACGGGAGCATCGCCTCCAGGACACGAGGATCCATCGGCGTTGTGGAGTGGTTGTCCAAAAAGATCGGAAACTTCATCGTTCTACTCCTTGTGCGGTCGGGGACTGAATGGTGATCAGCGGGGTGCCGCCCAGCATGTCCTGCAAGGTCATGTTGTTCAGCAGTTGATAAATGCTGTCTTGCACTTTCAAGAGTGGCGTGCGGATGTTGCAGTGTTCCCGTTGCATGCAGAACTCACCTTCTTTTTCATGGGAACAATCGGTAATGCCCAGTGGTCCTTCAATGCTTTCCAGAATCTGGGCGATGGTGATCTGCCCAGCGCTTCTGGCCAGCAGGTAGCCCCCCTTCGGGCCGTTATGGCTTTCAATCATGCCGCTTTTGGAGAGCGCCTGAAGCACCTTGGCCAGCAACTCGAGGGGGATGTTGTACTCTTCTGCGATTTCTTTCGTATTCACGACCCGTCCGGGAGTCGTGTCGCCGAACTGTACGGAGGCAATGTGCTGGAGTGCCATCAGTGCGTAGTCTGTTTTTTTGGAGATTTTCAGCATAACACTATTGCCGATCCATCTAGTCGGAGACTATAATGATCTCCGATCAAACTAGTCGGATTAATGCTAGCACGTAGTATTCTGATGTGTCAATAAAACGGTCCCTGAAGAGGCCGGATTCCAGAAAGGACCAACCAGATGGGTGGAACCAACCCTTATATTGAGAAGGCAGACGTAGAACTTCCCAAGCAGCCCTATACGGTGACCTTCGTCTCTCCAGGTGGGGGAGTGACCAAAGTGCAGGTAGATCCAACAAAAATCCCCTATGGACAGACCGGTCTTCCCGGCAGCCTTCTCGACATTGCCATGGGAAACGGGGTGGACTTGGAACATGTCTGCGGCGGAGTCTGCGCCTGTTCGACCTGCCATGTGATCGTCAAACAGGGGCTGGACACCTGTAATGAAGGCACGGACGATGAATTCGACCAGCTGGATGAGGCGCCTATGACGACCTTGCAGTCACGCTTAGGATGCCAATGTGTCCCCAACGGCACCAAAGACATCGTGGTGGAAATTCCGGCGTTGAACAAGAATCTGGTGAAAGAAGGTCATTGAGGGGCGGAGAGCAGGAGGGCTAGTCGTACGTTTCCGTTTTCACTTCCTTCCGGTCGTATCCGGCCGAGACGAAGCGGCTTCGCAGAGGTCTCACAAATGCCTTGGTTCCGCACAGCAAGGGCAGGACCTTCTCGCTGCCGTCGAATAGGTGTCCCAGCATGGGCAACGTCAGGTCGACGGCCTGTTGCTCCCCGGCTGCGGCGACGAGCGGCAAATACCTGAAGCCCGGATGCGTGATGGCTAAGGAGAGCAATTCCTGATGGAAGAGCAGCTCCTGCTCCGCCGGCGCGACAGCGATTAAGAAGACGGAGCCGCGGAAGGGTCGCGCAAAGATCTCCTTGAGCATGCACCGGATGGGGACCAGACCGGTGTAGCGGGCGACAAAGACGATCTCACGGTCAATCGATGGTGGAAGCACAAAATTCCCGTGCGGTCCTGACAGGATGAGTTCATCTCCCGGCTTCAGTTGGAACAGGTATGCCGAGCCCGACCCGCCGGTCACGAGGTCAAAGATCAAGGTCAATTCGCCAGAGGACGTTGAAGGCGACGCCATCGAATACGCCCGATTGAGCGGGGGGCGAGCTCCAACCGGCAGCTTGAGCGACACCCATTGCCCCGGCTTGAAGCCGATGGGCTGCTCTCTCGGCAGGAGCACGAGTTGTCGCACATGAGGCGTAAGATCAGTGGCCGAGAGGACCGTCGCAGATTGAATGTATTCTGCCATGAAGGTCTGATTCGCTCATTCAGTCTTATCAAAATCCATAGGCGCTTTTCCACGCACATTCCCGCGTGCTATAGATACCGGCCCGCGACACACCTTGTATAGGGATGAGCCATGACGCTAGTGCGTGTCCGCTTTGCCCCCAGTCCTACCGGTTTCCTCCACATCGGAGGGGTACGCACGGCGCTGTTCAACTGGCTCTACGCCAGGCAACAACAGGGGGTATTTATTCTCCGGATCGAGGACACGGACCAAAGCCGTTCAACGGACGAATCTATCCGAGCCATCATCGAGGGCCTTCAATGGGTCGGACTTGATTGGGACGAGGGACCGTACCGACAAACAGAGCGGATAGAGCTGTACCGCAGCCATGCCATGAAGTTGCTCGATGAGGGACAGGCGTACTGGTGCGTGTGCACGGCCGAGGAATTGGAGGCCCGGAGGAAGGCAGCGGATGCGAAAGGTGTCTCTCCTCGGTACGATGGCCGTTGTCGAAACCTGAAAATCACCCGGCCGTCGGGCGAAGCCGCGTTGCGGTTCAAAGCGCCGCAAACCGGACAGACAGTGGTGGATGATTTGATCAAAGGGAAGATCATTTTCGACAACGCCGTCCTCGACGATTTGATCATTCTCCGCTCGAACGGCTATCCCACCTATAATTTTTCGGTT
>Ga0207662_10000351_pt1 | contig 20881 bp, 24 predicted proteins | sample KBSS33LmetaG_FD_184338 | JGI IMG/M metagenome (GOLD analysis project Ga0207662, IMG submission 184338) | Switchgrass rhizosphere microbial communities from Kellogg Biological Station, Michigan, USA - KBS S3-3L metaG (SPAdes) (version 2) | ecosystem: Host-associated > Plants > Roots >... | reverse complement strand
CCGGTCCCCACGAACGCGTAGAACAGTTCGGGCCGCGCCTTCGCCATCAGGATGCCGAGCAACGAGCCCCACGAGTGGCCGACGAGCACGACTTTCTTCCTGCCCAGCGACCTCGTCAGCAGCGCCGCCAGCTCGACGCCGTCCTGCACCAGGCGATTGACCGTGACCGCCTCTGGGCCTTGCAGGCTCGTCCGATGACCGCCGTTCGGGCGACGGTTGATCATCTGACGAACGAAGACTGCGAGTGGTCACGGGCGAATTTCAAAGAGACGATGCCGGACGTGCCGAGTCCCATGGGACTGTCGTTTTTGGAACGCTTCATGGAGGAGTATATTCTTTCGCACTATCGGCGTTTGGGTTGCAGGATTCCCCGCGGACTTTCCTCGGTGCGCCTCCATGCCGGCCGCCCGTATTTGAATGTGACGCTCTTCCATGTGCTCGTCGGTCAACTTGGCGGTGATCCACGGTTGAATCCCGAACAGATGGGCGGCGACCCGGTACGTTGGGCGCCTTCGGTGCAGCCGCTCGGCTGGCCGGCATTGTTGCGTGCCGGATGGCTGATGGTACGTGAGCTGCGGCGGGTCTTGAAATCCAGCGCCGCATCGTTCGCGGAGATGAAAGAACTGGGCTTCCGCTACAGCCGTGAGAGGGTGAGGCTCTTGTCGTTGGAGGATGCCCGAGACCGCTTGGACGAGTTGGGTCGTTGGCTGGACTCCCGCGAGGTGACCTTTGGGATTGCCGCGGGTGCGGGGCAGTGCCTGCAGACCTTCAACCGCATGTTGCCGCGCTGGCTCGGGGCGGACTGGCGGCGGTTGCTCAACGAGTCGCTCCAGGGGCAGGGCACGGTCATCAGCGCGCAGCAGATTCTGCGCATCGCCGACCTGGTTGAACTCGCCCGTCAAGATACCGTTGTGCACGACATCTTCCGAAATGGATGGGGCGGTGGCGGCGTTCGAGAGAGTCTGCAGGGGAGTGCGTTTCTGGCGGCATTCGACCGCTACCTCACGGACTACGGGCATCGCGCCGTCGGTGAATCGGACATCATGTCTGCGCGTCTGGCCGATCAACCCGAAGTTCTCCTTCAGGTGATCAAGACACAGCTCGATGGAGCGCGCACCACGCCGGACGAACTCACCCGTCGGCAGCGTGCAGCCAGGGTTCAGGCACTGGCGACGATCAGGAGGCGACTCGGCTGGCGCGTCGATCGCTGGCTGGTCTTTCAGTGGTGGTACAGACGCCTCTGTCGGTTCTTTGCGTTGCGGGAAGCGAATCGTCACCATCTCATGTGGTATTCGCTCGCGGCGAGACATCTTCTGCTCCACGTGGGCGAATTGTTCGCCGAGCGAGGAGTGTTCAGCCTGCCGGAGGATATTTTCTTCCTCCGGCTCCAAGAACTCGAAGCCCTGGACGATGCTTCGACCGAGCAGTGGGCTGCGATGATTCGCACGCGGCGCGCAGAGCGCGAGCAGTGGAGCAGCAAGCCGGCGCCCGATGCCATGTGCGGATGGGAGGATGTGCGTGAGCTGTTGCCTCAGCAAACGTCGGATAGACTGCTCCGGGGGATTCCCCTCAGTTCCGGCATCGTGAGCGGTCCGGTGCGATTCGTTCGAGCGACCGGGGATTGGAGCCATGTCCGAAGTGGTGACATCATCGTCGCGGAGGTGATCGACCCGGGGATGGCACCGCTGTTCGGCATCGCCGGCGGCTTGATCGTTGAAATGGGCGGCACGCTGTCCCACGGGGCGATCATCGCGCGCGAATACGGGCTGCCCGCAATTGCGAACGTCTCTCGCGCCATGTCGCTCTTATCGGAAAACGACCATGTGACGATGGATGCCGCACTGGGCGTTGTGAAGCGTCACGAGGCTTCTTCGGGACCTTAAAGGCGTTTGCCGCCGAATTGCTGCGTTGGACAATGTGCCGGCTCTCCGCAATCGCGCGCAAGTGCCCCCGCTAGGCAACAACCCTAAGGAATCCTTGCTGGGGAAGCGTTCTCACGCAATAGGGCCGAACGGCTCTGACATACTTGCTCCCTTGACGTTTGCGGTCAGTTTTCGTAACCTCCCGAAACTAAACGGACAACTGCCTGTCACGACGTCCTTCACCGGTATCAACGTGTCCTGTCCCGTGAGAACGCGGAGCGCGATCTATGCTTGAGAGTACTGCCTTTATCTTGGGATTGTCCGGCGGCCTGGTGCTCGGCGCATTGTCGGTCGGTCTGTGGTGGTCGGGGCGGTTGCGGACGCAATTCGAATCGCAAATTCTCGAGGCAGTCGAGCGCATGCATCGGGCCGAAACGTTGGCCGACGAACTGCGTCATTGCGCGGCGGAAGATCGTGAAGAACTCGAGCGCCTTCGCGGCGAACTTGCCGATGCGGCTCGTGCCAGGGCTGTGGCGGAGACGCAAGCCGCCGAAACCGTCAAGCATGTGGAAGAACAGAAACTCCTATTGACCCAGTCGCGCCGTGAGCTGGCCGAGTCATTCCAGGCCCTCTCGGGCGAAGCCCTCAAGCAGAATAACGAGGCGTTTCTCAGCCTTGCCAAGGCGACGTTTCAAACGTTGCATGTCGAGGCGAAGGGCGATCTGGCCCAACGGCAGCAGGCGATCGACGCGTTGGTCAGACCTTTATCCGAGTCCCTTCACCGGTATGATGAGCAACTCCGTCAATTGGAACAATCGCGGCAGGCTGCGTACGGTGGACTCGATCAGCATTTAAAGTCGCTGGCGGAGACGCAGCAGCGGCTCCAACAGGAAACGGGCAATCTCGTAAATGCGCTGAGAGCGCCGGCCGTGCGAGGTCGTTGGGGCGAAATCACCCTCAAGCGCGTGGCCGAATTGGCGGGCATGGTCGCGCACTGCGATTTTCTCGAACAGGAAACGGTCCTGTCAGACGACGGCCGTCTGCGTCCGGACATGATCGTTCAGTTGCCCGGAGGGCGTCAGATCATCGTGGATGCCAAAACGGTGTTGTCCGGGTATCTGGACGCGCATGAAGCCGCTGACGACGAGCATCGGGTGGAGGGCCTCCGGCGGCACGCCGAGCAAGTACGTCTCCGCATCAACGAATTGAGCCTGAAGGCCTACTGGAATCAATTCGAGCAAGCGCCGGAATTCGTCGTGCTATTTCTCCCGGGAGAGCAGTTTCTCGGCGCGGCATTGGAGCAGGACCCCCGGTTGATCGAAACAGGATTTGTTCAGGGGGTCGTCCTGGCCACGCCGACCACGCTGATGGCGCTCTTAAGGGCCGTTGCGTACGGCTGGCGGCAGGAGCGGCTGGCCGCGCATGCGGAAGAAGCCGGCCGGCTCGGGAAAGACCTCTATGAGCGCATGGCCATACTGGCCGAGCATGTGAACGATGTAGGCCAGTCGCTGGGCAAAAGCGTGCTGGCCTACAACAAAGCCGTCGGATCGCTGGAAACCCGTATTCTGCCGGCCGCGCGCCGCTTCAAGGAGTTGGGGGTGTCGTCGGAGAAGGAGATTGCCGCGTTGGAACCCGTCGAAGTCGTGGCCCGAAAGGCGTTACCCTATGATCAGGAATGAGCCTCCGGACATGCATCCGCAAGCGATGGTCGAGCAGTTTCATCGCCTCTTCGACATCGTCGTGCAGGAGCGGCCAGACCTCGTCGATGAGCGGACGCGGGTGCTGCGCGAGCGGTTGATCCAGGAGGAGTTCGATGAATTGAAAGAGGCGATGGGGAAGGGTGATCTTCCGGCCATCGCCAAAGAACTGGCCGACCTTCTGTACGTCGCCTATGGGACGGCGGTGTCGTATGGCATCGATATGGCGCCTGTGTTCCGCGAGGTCCATCGGTCCAATATGAGCAAGATCGGCGGCTATAAACGCGAAGATGGTAAATGGGTCAAACCGCCGACCTACTCCCCGGCCACAATAGCGCCCCTCTTGGACGAGCAACACGCGATCCGGAGGCGGATGCCGGAATCTTCAGAACCCTGTGAAGAAGTTGAGCCGAGGGCATGAAGACACTCCATTGTCCCAATTGCGGGACCCCATTCGTTCGCGTGGCGCTTCAAACGGGCGTCATGGAACGCGTCCTGCAACAGTTGCACATGTTTCCGTTCCGCTGCCAGCTCTGTATGAACAAGTTCCGTGCGTTTCACCGCGAGGCGGGGCGCAGTCCGCAGGCCTTCGACCGCCGACAATACAAGCGGCTTGCAACTTCTATTCAGGCGCAGTTCCTCGCCGACAACCGTATGCAGTCGACGAATCGGATCACCGACATTTCGATGGATGGGTGCACCTTGCAGACTACGGGCCTGCCGCGCGGTACGTTTCTCGGACTTGTCCTCAAGCCCGATCAAGAGGATGAGTCGATCCGGATTGAAACGGCGATGGTCTGCTCGGTCCGTCCAACTTCAGTCGGGATTCGGTTTCTGGAGATCCCGCTTCCCGATCAACGCCGTTTGAGCCAGGTCGTTCTGGGCTTGTTGGTGAGCCAGGGACAGCCCGTCACGAGCGCCTAGGCCCTTTCTTCCCCCGCGCCAGCACGTTGTCGAGAAGCCGGATGGATCCGAGGCGGATCGCGCCGAGAATGACCGTCCGACGATCGATCCGTTCGAGCGGTTCCAGCGTGTCGGGATCGCAGAGCGTGAGGTAGTCGATGCGGATCGCCGGCTCGGCTCCAAGGATCTTTCGCATCACGGCCTGGACCGATGCGGCATCGATCATGCCGGCCTCGATGGCACGACGGCCGGCAAGCAAGGCATGGTAGAAGATCGGGGCGGCACGGCGCTCTTCGGGTGAGAGAAAGACATTGCGGGAACTCATCGCCAAGCCGTCCCGTTCTCTGACCGTCGGCCGGACGATGAGACGAATGTCAAAATTCAAATCCTTGATCAGTTGTCTCACGACCGCGCATTGCTGATAATCTTTTTGCCCGAACACGGCGAGATCCGGTTGGACGATCCCAAAGAGCTTGGCGACGACGGTCGCGACTCCGGCGAAATGATGAGGCCGCGATTCACCTTCCCAGCGGCGGGCCTTGGGCGGGACGGTGACGATCGTTTGGAACCCGGTCGGATACATCCCGGCGGCGGTTGGCTCGAAACAGACATCTACGCCTTCCTGCCGGCACAGCGTCCGGTCCTGGGAGAGGCGCCGCGGATATCTGACCAGATCCTCGGTCGGAGCAAATTGAGTGGGATTCACGAATACACTGACCACCAGTGCGTCGCACCGGAGCCGTGCCGTACGGATCAGGCTCCGATGCCCCTCGTGCAGCGCGCCCATCGTGGGCACGAGGCCGATCACGACTCCGTCTCGCCGCATGCGGTGGCTCCATGCGGTCATGGCCAGGGGAGAACGGATCGTCTTCATGAGTCCAGGCGAGGGCTGCAGGCCGGCCGTGAGCCGTATCGAGTCGATGGTTGCGGAAACAGCAGTCGGACTTCGGAAGGATCGGAGGTGTCGGCCAGCATCTGGTTGACGGAACGAAGTCGCGTGGGATGGATCATAAGCGGCGCCAATTCGCTCAATGGCATCAGCACGAATCGGCGCTCATGCAACCGCGGATGGGGGACGGTCAGCCCTGGTTCGTTGATGACACGGTCACCGTAGAACAGGATGTCGAGATCGATCGTCCTGGGTCCAGACCGGTGGTCGTCGTCACGCCCCAGCGAGCGTTCGATTTCCCGCAACAGATCCAGGAGACTGCGCGGCGCGATCTCGGTCTCCAATTGGAGCACGCCATTGAGGAACCAGTCTTCACCGGGATCGACCTTGTCCTTCACCGGCTCGGTTTCGTACAACAGCGACACACCTGTCACGAGCGAATGCGGCAAGAGACTCAAGAGTGTCACGGCGCGGTCGCAGAAATCGATGCGGTCTCCGACGTTTGAACCGAACCCGATATAGACCGTCTCGCGAGCCATCCCTGGACGTCTCTTCCTATAAGGCCGCTCCCATGGGCTACCAGCCCGCCTTCGTGATCCGCTCGACCGCTTCCCCCAATCGCTCTTTCGACGTGCAGACGGTCATCCTGATATAGCCTTCACCCGGAGCGCCGAATCCATTGCCCGGCGTGGTGACGATGCCGGCTTTCTCGAGAAGATGGGCGGTGAACGACGCTGAGGTGTAGCCCTTCGGCACGGTGACCCAGACGTAGAAGGCGGCCGGAGGCGCCTCCACCTCCAACCCCAATTTCTTCAATCCAGGAATCAAAGTGTCGCGCCGTTCCTGATAGGTGTTTCTGATCGCATCGGTCACGGCATTATCCAGTCCGAGTGCGGTGATGCCGGCGGCCTGGACCGCTTCAAACACACCGGAATCCAGGTTGCTCTTCACCTTGCCGAGTCCGGCCAAGACGTCCTTGTTGCCGACCGCAAATCCCAGCCGCCAGCCGGTCATGTTGTAGGTTTTTGACAAGGAGTGAAACTCCACTCCCACATCTTTGGCGCCATCAACCTCCAGGAAACTTGCCGGCCGCTTGCCGTCGTAATAGATCTCCGAATAGGCCGCGTCATGGCAGACGATCACGTGGTGTTCCCTCGCAAACTCCACGACCCGCTTGAAATAGGCCTTCGTCATCACGACCGAGGTCGGGTTATTGGGCGAATTCAACCACATGAGCTTGGCTTTTCGCGCCACGTCTTTGGGAATCGCATCGAGATCCGGCAAGAATCCGTTCGCCTTGGTGAGCGGCATGAGATGCGACACGCCGCCGCAGAAACTGGTGCCTACCGGGTAGACCGGGTAGCCCGGACTCGGTACGAGCACGATATCGCCTGGATCGATGAACGCCAGGTGGATATGGCCGATGCCCTCTTTGGACCCGATGAGCGTCAGCACTTCGTCGGCAGGGTCCAGCGTTACGCCGAAGCGACGGTGATACCAATCGGCCACGGCTTTGCGGAACGACAGCATGCCCTCGTACGACGGATACTGATGGTGTGTAGGATCCTTGGCGGCCCGGGCCAGACTCTCAACAATCGGCTCAGGGGTCGGCAAATCAGGGTCGCCGATGCCCAGATTGATGATGTCGACTCCACGGACAATGGCCGCTTGTTTCATCTTGTCGATGGCGGCGAACAGATAAGGTGGCAATGTTTTGATGCGGGTTGCAACTTCGATGGGAAAACCGGCCATGATCGACACGTCTCCTTTCGCCAAGACAGGGATGTCCGGATCCAAGCCTTCTAGGCTACTTCAGGACTGCGCCCGTAATCAACGTGAGAAGCGGTCCGTCAGGGAGTCGCACAGCCATGCATCACCGTGGTCCACGTTGACGGGCCGAGTCCACCACCGTATCCTTCACAGGGGAACCGCGTCCTGCTGGCATGTCCACCACCTTCCGAGCGATCCAGGCCGACATCACGACACTCAGCGTCGACGCGATCGTCAACGCCGCCAATGAAGCTCTCCTTCCCGGCGGGGGTGTGAGCGGCGCCATTCACCGTGCAGCCGGTCCGGAACTGGCCGAGGCCTGCCGGTTGCTCGGCGGGTGTCAGACGGGCGATGCAAAACTCACGAAGGGATATCGTCTTCGTGCCCGGTGCGTCATTCACACCGTGGGGCCGGTATGGCATGGCGGCGGGCAGCACGAACCCGAGCTCCTCGCCTCTTGCTACCGACGGGTTCTCGAACTGGCTCATGAACACGGCATGACATCGGTGGCGTTTCCAAGCATCAGCACCGGTATATATGGCTATCCTATTGAGCTGGCCGCGCACATCGCGGTACATACTGTGCGTCACTCTCTCGAGCAGGTCAGCGGGATCAGTGAAGTGTGCTTTTGCTGTTTTTCCGCCGACGACCTGGCCGTCTATCGACAGCAAGTGGGTTGACACGGTGCACGCGTCGCATTAATCTGCGCCAGCTTCCTTCAGGCGCAATGAATCGACGACATTCGACACAACCGATGCGGATCGTGCTCTTGGTGCTCTGTCTCGCGGTCTCCGGTTGTGCAACGGAAAGCAAAGACGCGGCGAAGCGCGATGTCGCCGGACCGTACCAGACGTGGGACGACGTCATCACGCGCTGGGTCGGGGGGCAGGTCAGCGACCTCGACGTTGAGCTTGGACCGCCCAATCTTCATCCTCATCTGATGGAGGATGGCACTATTCAGATGGTCTGGGACTTCGGCATTGATCGCATGCCGGGTCAGGCGGATGCGTACAACCTGCTGCCACTCTACGGGGGCGATGTCAACTGCCAGCTCCACTTTTTTGCGGACCAGTCAGGCAAAATCCTCAGAGGTGAACGTGTCGGCTGCCAGTAGCCGGCGGCCGATCGGTTATGTCATCGCGGTTCCCTAGCCTCTCGAATCATCCTGCGTTACAATCGTTACATGCAGATGTCCATTAAAGATGTGGAGGACCTTCGGTGGCTCGTGGGGCACACGGGCGGGTTTCGCGGCGGCTACGTGACCGATGTGCAGATGGGGAAGCGCCGCCTCTTCGATGAAGGCTCGGGCCGCAACGTGCTCGCCGATACGGTCGTGACGGTCGTCATCCGGTATAGTCTTCGTCACATGGAACGGGTGGCCAAGCTCACGATGCGGGGAGTCACGGACTTTTCCGTATTTGAGCAGGAGGGCGCCGACTGCTCGAGTCTCGGCGCGATTCAGGCCGAATGCAACGCCGGGAAATTGCGGTTCTGGTTTGATCCTCAGGGGGAGCTGTACGTGGTGTGCGACGAGGCGCTGCTCGAAGAGGTGTCGATGCCTTCGACCGAGGATCGTTCACGTGAACCGGTGGCGCGATGGACATTCCAGAGTCAGACCGCAGAATGGCCGACTGTGGAATGGCTGCTTGAGGAACTCGACGGCGCCGGTCTGCCTTGCACATGGAAAAGGGCCAAGGCACCGCAGGCGGGGGTGTCCCTGATCCAGTGGGAGGGAACCTTAATCCCTGCCCAAGGGGCGGATGCGATCGAACAGGCCGCCGTCCATGTCATGCTCTACGGCCCGCTGGACGGGCCGGGGTTCGGCATCCTGCTGCATGTCAATGGCTCGCAAGGTACGGCTGCAAACCGTTTGTTGTCCTGCGTATCCGATCTGATCGTACGGCGCTTTGCAGGTCAATGCTTGGTCGGCAATACGATTATCCCCGGCGGAGAATGGTTGAGTTGGAAGTCGTTGGAGCAGCTGCGGTGGACGAAGACGGCGAAGCCGGACGAATAGCCCGTCAGGCAAGGGCTTCTTCGTTCGTCGGTCCGGCTGTGAGAGTGCTCGGGGTGTAGACCGTGGTACCGTTCGCGTAGGCTCCCTTCTTGTGCGCCATCTCATGACCGTCTTTACAATTGACGCATTCGACAAGGGCCCAGAAACGGAGCGGATTGACGTTCTGCTTGCGTGCGACGTGCAGGTCTGTGCCTTCCAGGACATTGTCCAACGACAGGTCCGTACGCCAGCCCAGATGCTTGGTCAACGGTGAAATCACCTTTTCGACCGCCGCGACCATCTTATTTTCATTGCTGAAATGATTGAGCATGATGATGCGGCCGCCAGGACGGCAGACACGGATCATTTCACTCACCACTTTTCGGTAGTCTGGAACGGCCGTCACCACGTAGGCTGCGACGACGGTGTCAAAGCTACTATCCTCGAATTCCATGGCGCCGGCATCCATGCGATGGAGGGTCACATGAGTCATATGGTGCTCGGCAGTGCGTTTCTTGGCAATTTCCAGCATCCCCTCGGAGAAATCGATGGCCACGATTTCGCAATGTCGCGGGTACATCGGGAGGGCGATGCCGGTACCGACCCCAACTTCAAGGATGCGCTCGCTGGGCTGGACATTCAGGTTGCGGATGGCGGACTCACGTCCTTCATGAAAGACTTTGCCGAAAATTTTATCGTAGACACCGGCGTAGGACGTATAGACCCGCTCGACCTTGTGTAAATCCATGTCACCTCCAACCACACATCAGACGCCTGCTTCTGCTCAAAGCAGGCAAAACTGCGGAATTATTCCTTTGGGGAGAATCTGTACCGGCGGAGCGCCTGAATGGAGCGAGGAACCCGCCAAGCCTAAAGCCGACGCTACAATAACCAAGTCCCGATAACGAGTCAACAACAATTGATTTGGACCTAGGGAAATGCTAGGGGGGTTTGCCGTCGGCGCCTACGCCACGACACGATAGGGGCATCATGATACTTGCGGGACTCTTTGCCGGAGCCTTGTTCCTGGGGTTGATTCTCGGGGATTGGCTGTATTTCGTACGCTTGACGCCTGATGCAGGCCGCTATGGCTGCCGGATTGCGCGGACGGTAGACCGATTCTCCCTGCATAGTCTAACCTGGCTCGAGGCGCGTGTCGATGCTGAGGGCGCCTTGACGCTGCCCCATGGCATTGCCCGTTACTATCCTGATCTCCGACAAATTGCGATCCGCCCTCAATACCATTTGTTTTCGATGGGGTTTCGGACCGCCTGGCCGCTCAAGGGCCTGATTCACCTCACACCCGACCAGCACACCGTCCATGCCCTGTGCATCAAGCGGCTGCCCTGGTCATCAGCCATCATCACTCTAATGTGGTTTCTGCTCGTCGGAGCAGGCACGGCGGCGTTCATGATCACGTATGGGGTGGAAGGCGGACTCAACACGCTCAGCGGTGTGCTGATGGGCGCGGGCATTCTGGGCATCGGACTGCTCGTGTTGGCATTCGGGGTCGTGACGGTAATCCTGTCCTACCGCTTGGAGAATAGCCGCCTCGCACAAGTGTACGACGAGCTGAAAGCTGCGCTGGAGGAAACTCCGCCGACGGGCTCAGGACGGGAGGGATCCCGGTGACGTGAAGAGGGTGAGGAAGTGGTCGTACTCCGGCGGCAGATCGAGCCCGCCCCGATTGCGTGCCAAGCCCGCGATGATGCCCCGATGCTTCTTGGCGAGACCTGAGGTCTCGAACGCCCGGCGAAACTGTTCCCATTTGAAACCGGAATCTTGAGCCACCCGGGCTTGTTGGGCATTCGAGAGACTGTGCACGGCAGTGGTGAGGGCACGGATGGCTTTCTCGACGCTTTCATACGGAGGAGCCAGTTTGAGCCGCGCGTAAAAGAGCTCCAGATGCGACCGGAACTCCTCTCGCAGCGCCCTCGTGACCTCCGATTGATCAGCGGCTGGCCGCGTCATTGTACGATCGATCATACGGTATGCCGGTGGGTACTGACAATGGGAAGCCGGATCGACAGGAATCCCGGCGCAGCATAGACCCGGAGATCAGCTGCGAGCCGGTGCGGCTTTGAGCGGCATCGCGGTCCATGTGCGCCCGGCATCCATGGAGCGATACAGGCCGCTCCCATTGGTGCCGGCATACAACGACTGCGGATTGTTCGGGTCCATGGCAAGGGCCCTGATGTTCAAGGTCGCCAGTCCCGCATTGTGCGCCTGCCAACTGTTCCCCCCATCGGCACTTTTCCAGACCCCCCCGGGTCCTCCCGCATAAAGAATGGCCGGATCGCTGGGATGCAGGACAATGCTGCTGACATACAGATCGCTCATCGACTGACCGATCCGTTCCCAGGATTCCCCCTTGTTCGTCGTGCGGTAAAGCCCCTTCGTCGTGCCCGCATACACGACGTCGGGATTGACGCGGTCGATTTCGATCGCATTGACTCCGAGCGCCATCGAAGCCATCAGCTCACTTTCAGGAATGAGACCCGTGTTGACTTTCTTCCAGGTCGTCGCACTGTCCTCCGACCGATAAATTCCCCCCGTCGTGCCTCCATAGAGCACGGTGGGATCCTTCGGATTGATGGCGATCGAGGTCACGATGTGTACTTCCTTCATGCCGTTCATCCGCTCTTCCCATTCACGTCCGGCATCTTTCGTATAAAAGGCGCCGACTGTCGTGGCTGCATAGATTTTTTCGCTTAAGGCAGGATGAAAGACGAACTGGTTGACGAACGACACATGTTCTTTTAGGCCCACGTTGTGCGGCAGCCAATGCTGGCCCCCATCCGGGCTCTTGTAGACGGCGTCGCCCATCGTGCCGGCATAGACGGTCGCCGGCAACTGCGGATCGATGGCCACCGTTGTGACCCGCCGGGCGCTGAAGCTTGGAAATTTCTCCCAGAACTCCCCCCCATCGCGAGATTTGTACACGGCATCATTGGTGGCCACGTAGAGAATCTTGGGGTTCGTGGGGTGAAGCGCGATCGACACGATGGCCTCACTGTCCTTCTGACAGCCGGTCAGCAGGATCATCAAGATGACGGCTGATACGCGACTCAGTTGCCCCATACCCCGCATCCGCATCAGTCGGCGCTCTCTTTCCTAGAGTTTCTTCGCAAACGGCTCTGCATAGCCGGTCAATTCCATGTAGCCAAGGCCGGTAAGTGGTGCACCCCCCGAAGTGCCCTGGCCTTCAATGGCGCCTTCCCAATAGGTGACCTGCGTGCTGCGATCCGTCCGAAGTTCCTGCTCGGCCATGCGCGGCGTGAGTTCGAGCGAGAGGTGCTTCGAAGGGATGGTCAGGCGCCATCGCTGCGGGTACCGAGCCTTGCTGGCCGGACTCGTCCAGAAGCTGATCGGGTCCAACGTGAAATCGTTGAGTGCAAGATGATGTGGATGCCCCTCCCGGTCGATGAACGTGCCGCTTGAAACGGGATCGGCCGATCCGTCCGCACGTCGCAGCCGATAGAGCATCAACTCCGTCTGGTCGGCCATCTGGAGGCTGAACCAGTCCCACCCGACCAGATCCGGCCCCAAGTCTGTAGATCCGAATTCGTGGTCCATCCATGTGGTTCCCGTCACGTCGAACGTCTCGTCTCCGATCGTGATCGTTCCCGTCGTCGCCAGACTCGTGAGCGAATAGTAGTGGGAAGCCTGTCCGGGGCCGGCGCCCTTGCGACTGACTCCGGCGCTGCCATGAATGACGAGCGGCTTCTTGGGGACCACGGTCAGTGCGATGGCGAGATCGCCGTCCGTGGCCTCCAGGATCTGCCCCCCGATTCGCGTTCCGACTGTCTCAGGCTCCAGCGATTCCGCCCGCCACCGATCGATCCATACGTGCAGGCGGTCGGCCTCTGCCCCGGCTTTGCCGAGGCCCGGCCTGCTGAGCTTTTCGACGAATCGAAACCGGCCCGTCTTCAGGTCGCTCACGGCAAAGTGTGCGAGATAGAGTTGGGTGATGGACCACTGAGAGGGCAACGTCTGGACCTGCCCCGGCGGAATGCCGCGACGGAAGAAGGTGAGCTGATACCCGAACGGACGGCCGTCTTTGCTCCTGAGGTTCCCCGTGTAGTACCACCATTCGGTGCGGAACCGGTTGTGTGAGCCGTGGTCTCGTGGAAACTGATAGCGATACCCTTCGCGTGCCTGCAGGAATGAGTCGGTGTCGGCCGCGACCACGGGCACGACGCCGAGGCAGCACAACAGCAGCAGTAATCGTCGTCCGAAGGTCATCATGACAGTTTCGTTTCTCGCGGTGTCGCGCTTATAACATGCGGCGGTCGAAAGTCACAAATCGCCTGTGCTGACAAGGGATTTCTACGCTGCGCCCGGTCGCGCAACAGGCCGTCCCGCCGTTGACAATTTTGCCGGCCATCGGCTATCGTGGCCCATGCAAACGGATCGCGAGCGTGATCATCACGAACCTGAACCAGCCGACAAGAGCGCGTCATTTCCTATTCCCTCCCAGATTCCGGTGTTCGCACTGCCGAATGTCGTGCTGTTTCCCAAGACCTATCTCCCGCTGCACATCTTCGAACCGCGGTATCGCCAAATGGTCGACGACGCCGTCATGGGCGGTCAATGCATCGGCATTGCTCTGCTCAAGGAAGGGTGGGAGTCGGAATATTACGGCAATCCTCCGGTGTTCACGATGGGATGCGTCGGACGGTTGGTCAGTGTGCAACCGCTCGCCGACGGCCGGTCCAATATTCTTCTTCAGGGACTCGAGCGATTCGAGATCACCGAAGAGTTTCACGACCAGCCCTACCGCCGGGCGTCGATCGCTTTGAAGCCGAGAGGAATGGAAGCCTCGCTGGACGCTGCCGTACGACAGCGGCTTGTCAACGCGCTGGAAGAGTATCTCCGGTCCCGCCAGGATGCGCCGACATGGCAGGGATGGTTCCGGGAAGATGTCAGTGACGACATTCTGGTGAATACGTTGTCGACTTACCTGGATTGTACTCCGCTGGAAAAGCAGTTCCTGCTGGAAGCGCTCAGCCTTCAACAACAGGCGCGCCGCCTCAGCGATCTCATTCAATTTCTGATGCATGATCATCACGGCGCGAAGGGCTGGGGGTAATGGACCGGGCGGTTGCGATCGATGTGTCCCATCTGTCCAAATCCTACGACGGCCATCACGCTGTCACGGATGTGTCCTTTCAGGTTCATGCGGGGGAGATCTTCGGCCTGCTGGGACCGAATGGGGCCGGCAAGAGCACGATACTCCGCACGCTGATCACCCTTCTCTCCCCAACGTCCGGGCATGCCACCATTTTCGGGCTCGATAGCGTCCGCGATGCCGATCGTGTACGGCAGTTAATCGGCTACGTGCCGCAGGAGCGGGCCATCGACCGGTTTCTCACCGGCAGAGAGCATCTCGAGCTCTTAGCGGCCCTGTACCACTTGTCGAAAGACGAGGCGCGTCGCCGGATCGCTGAATTGCTGACGCTCGTGGAACTCGACGCGCATGCCGATCGTCCTGCGAAGACCTACTCGGGGGGCATGAAACGGAAGCTCGATATTGCGTGCGGTCTCTTACCCGATCCCAAAGTGCTCTTTCTCGACGAACCGACGTTGGGGCTCGATGTCCAAAGCCGGCTGAAGATCTGGGACTATGTGCGAATGTTGAAGGGCCGAGGCATGACCGTCGTCATGACGACCAACTATCTTGACGAAGCAGACCAGCTCTGCGACAGGCTGGCGATCATCGACAGCGGCGTAATCAAGACGATCGGTTCGCCCGTCGAACTCAAGGTAGGACTGGGAGGAGATATCGTCTCCCTGACGCTCAGGGAAACCGACAAGGTGCGCTCATTGGAGTCGGCGCTGAGAGGGCAGCCCGCCATCAAAGCCGTCAGGGTGACGCCGAAAGGACTCGACATCCGGGTCGAGTCCCCTGAGAAGGCGCTGCCTGCGATCTTAGAGTCTGCCAACCGGATGGGATACAGCGTGGAGTTCATTCAATACAACCGGCCGCGCCTGGACGATGTATTTCTCGCGCACACCGGCCGGCGCATCGAAGAGGCACCGGTAGGCGATGGGGAATGAACGTGTCGATAAGGGTGGGTGAACGAACGTCATGACACAGTATTGGCAGGAAATCAGCGCGTTGACGATGCGATGGGTGCGGCGGCTGAGCCGGGAGAAATTCAGCATGCTGTTTACCCTGGTCCAGCCGATGCTGTTCTGGCTGATCTTCTTCGGCAACCTCTTTCAGCGGGCGGCCGATCCGCAGGTGACCCAGGCACCCAACTACATCAGCTTTTTGGCCGCGGGTGTGGTGGTCATGACGGTCCTGAACAACGGCCTGGCCGGCGGTGTGGATCTGTTGTTCGACAAAGAAAACGGCTTTTTGGAACGGCTCATGTCCACGCCGATCCATCGGACGTCCGTCATTTTGAGCCGGTTCATCTTTGTCATGACCATTACCTCCCTTCAAGTGTTGGTCATTTTGGGAGTGGCCTTCCTCTTCGGTGTGCATCCGGCCACCGGGCTGCTTGGCATTGCGGCGATTCTCCTGATCGGTATGATGTTCGGCGTCGGATTGACGGCGATTTCCATGGCCATGGCGTTTTCCGTCAAGAGTCATGGCGATTTCTTCTCCGTGTTGGGCTTTCTTTCGCTTCCAATGATATTCTTGAGCTCAGCATTGGTGCCGCTGACCGCCATGCCCGGCTGGATGAGTCTATTGGCAAAGTTCAATCCGATGACCTGGGCCATTGACGCGGTGCGGCCGTTGATCCTGTCGAGTTGGAGCGAGGCCCTGCCGCATGTGGCAATGGTCGTTGTCGTGATGGTCGTGTTCGACGCGCTGTGTTTGTACGGCGGCGCGAAGGCATTCAGGCGCGCCATGGGCTAGCCGTTCGAGCACGTTGACCGTCATGCGGACGGGCTGGTAAAAAAGGGAGCAGGATGGTTATTCCAGAAAGCCAAATCCGCGCCCTGATCCGGCTCCTCGCCGACGAAGACGAAAAAATCGTTCAGACAATCAGCGGCAGATTGATCGATATTGGCCCCTCCGCAGTCCCCCTGCTCCAGGAAGCTGAGATTGAACAGCCGGAAATGGCGGAGCGCATTGCTTCGGTCCTTGAAGAGATCCGCGGCGGCAAGCTCGAAGACGAATTGATCGCGCAGGCGGCTCTGCCGGACGACCGCATGGATCTCGAATCCTGCGCCTTTTTGATCGCGCGCTATGCCTACCCGTCGCTGGATCTGGCCGGGTATACCCGGCTGCTCGATGAGATGGCGCAGGAGGTGCGAGACCGCATCGGACCGCGCGCTTCTGGCGAGGAAACCGTCAAGACCCTGAACCGGTATTTGTTCACGGAGCAGGGGTTCAAGGGCAATACCAAAAATTACTACGAGGTCGAGAACACGTATCTGAATCGTGTCATCGACCGGCGTACAGGAATTCCGATCAGTTTATCCATCGTCTATTTGCTGATCGGCAAACGGCTGCGGCTGCCCGTGCACGGGATCGGCATGCCCGGGCATTTCCTGGTCAAATATGAGTCGGACCGCTATAAGATCTTTATCGATTGCTTCAACGGCGGGGCCCTGCTTACCGAGAAAAACTGCCAGCGTTTTTTGACGGAAGCCGGCTACGGGTTCGACGAACGATATCTCCAGCACAGCGCCGTGCGTGCGATCCTCTCGCGGATGATCAAGAACCTGCTCGCGATTTATGCCAAGCTGGACGATCCCCTCCGCCAGACCCGACTCACGAAGTTCATGGAAATCCTGGGCTGTGAGATCAAGGAAGGCGGACTCTAGGGTCGCCTGCTCAGATCGTTATCCTGAGAAGATCCCTGGCTTTCATGATGGGCCCGCCGAATGCTTCTCCCGCCTGTGCTTTCACGTCGTACCGTTCAGCGATCGGATAAAAATGCGACAGGATGAGTCTACCTACGCCCGCTTCACGGGCCACTTGGCCGCACTGGCCTGCGTGCAGGTGAACGGGGTTCGGCCGGCTGGCGGGAAAAGAACAATCCAGGACGGCCAGATCGGCGTCGCCGCACAGCCGCACCAGCGGGGCGCAGTATTGCGAGTCCCCGGAATAGGTCAGGGCTTTGCCCTTATACTCGATTCGATAGCCCAGGCACGGTAATCCTGGCGTATGGAGCACGGCCGATGGAATGATGGTGGTGGCTCCGATGCGCACAGGACGATCCCCCACGTCGCGGTAACGCACCAGAAACGGCGCGCGGTCAAATCCAGGCAACATCCCGAACATTGTGCGAAACAGCCGGCCCGTGCCCCGTGGCCCCATCACAGTCAACGGCGGCCGAACCCCGCCCTCAAATTTGGTGAAGATGATCTCGTCGAACAGATAGGTCACGAAATCCGAAAAGTGATCCGCGTGGTAGTGCGAAAACAGGATGTGCGTGATCCGGCGTCGGTTCACACCGGTTTTGAGGAGATTCGTCAGCGTCCTCGGCCCGAAATCCAGCAGCATGACCTGGTCGGTCTGAACGAGATACCCGGCGGCGGCTCTCGTCGGATGGACATTCGTGCCGGATCCTAGAATGGTGAGACGCATGTCGTGTCCGCCGCTCAGATCGGTCGAGGCCGGTCCATCCGGTACGATCTCAGGCTTGGCCGGTCTCCCTTGCTTGAAAACTGTCCCGCATTCGGATCAATAAAGTTCTGGCGGTATCGATTTCTTCGTGCGACAGCGCCCGCTCGAAAAACGGCCGGATGAAGGCAATGTGCGCGGCAAAGACCTTCTGAAAGAGCGCACGCCCTTTCCCCGTCAGCCTGATCTTCGTGCGCCGTCTGTCGCCGGCGACCGGTTCCCGCCGGATCAACCCCTTGCTCGCAAGTCGATCGAGCACCCCGGTCAAGGTACCTTTCGTCACCAGAGTCTGTGACGATAATTGCGAGCAGGTCAAGCCGGTCGTGTCCCCGAGCGTCACGATGACGTCGAATTGCGACGGCGTCAGACGCAACGAGCGGATATGCCGGTTGTCGATCCGGGAAAACGCCAGGTAGGTTTCGACGAGGGGACGGAGCACTTTGAGATGAGGATCGTCTTTGAGATCCGTCAGTTCCATCCAGAGATCGCAGAATAGAGCGAATGGGAAAGGAGCGTCAAGCCGGTGCCGTCGTTGACGCAATGGTCACGCCCTCCTATGATGCCGACCCTATGATGCGCAGGACGTCGGGACAGGCCAATCTCACGGCGATTGCGGTGCTGCTTGGAACCATCATCACCGCCGTGTGGGTCTGGAAACGACTGTCGCTCGAGACGCAGGATTATGTGATCGACCAAGGGATTCCGATCGCACTGATGGCGGCAGTCTGCTTGGTCGCCGTAGGGGTGATCGTCCGGGCCATCCGAGCGCGGAAGCTGCGTGGGCGTCGGCGTTCGGCATTGTTAGCGCGCTTCGCGCGGGAAGCGTCTCAGGAAAAAAGACTGGAAATAGCGTTTGCGTTGATTGAGGTCAACGACTACCGCCTGGACGGACTCCAGCCCGTCGTGCCCGCGCTCAAAGAGGTGTTTGCGAGCACGTTGCAGCGGGCGGTCGGCGACAAACAGCATCGCACCCGTGGCATGGCGGCAAGCCACCTCGGTGTCTTACAGGATCAGAGCGTGGTTCCACTGCTCGTCAAAGCCCTCGAGGATGATCATGCCTATGTCCGGTCCTGCGCAGCGCTCGCGCTCGGACGGCTCCGGGCAGTGGAGACCAAGGAGCGTTTGATGACGGTGATGAAGGATGATTGGGATCAGACGGTGCGGAGTCGGGCGAAAGAAGCGTTGGAGCGGATGGGTGCGTGATGCTGGATGGTTCTTGCCAGCCAAAGATGGGTGAAACCGCAGCGTCTGTCGGATGGAAAGATTGCGGGTCCTGTCGTCGATCACAGCTCGTGCTCGCACCCCGCCCGGTGTAGGGACCCCGCTGCGCGCGAGCAAGCGATCGACGTCACCCGCAAAGAGCATTAGTCGAAACCGTGACAGACCCCTGCACCAATCGCAAGTCGCAGGCCGACCATCGACCTCCACTCTGTCTTAGCGCACATCAGTCTGATAAGAGAGGAGAGAGAAGAGAGCACTACGCGGCGGCGTCTTGAGACTCGGTCCAGGTGAGGAGGACGATTTCGGGGCGGCAGTTCCATCGAAACGGCAGGAAGGACCAGCCGAGACCGCGGTTCACATACAATCGGTGACGAGCGTTGTCATGCCGGCCGGCGATTCGTCCGCGACAGCCCGGCGGCAGCCAGAAGGTCGGCACGCCGGGGATCTGCCATTGCCCGCCATGGCTGTGACCGCACAAAATCAGGTCGACGGAATGATGGTCGTCCAGCATGTCGAGGATGTTGGGCGCATGGGCTAAGAGGAGCGTAAAACGCTGTTGCGAGGGCGGCGGAATGCACCGCAGGTCGGCGCGGTGAAGCGACGGATCATCGACCCCGACAATGGCGAGTTCACAGGTACCGGCGGAAATGAAGGTGGTCTGATTGACGAGCAAGCTGATCTTGTGACGGTCCGCTAGCTCGGCATACTCCGAGAGCGGCACACCACTGTAGTGGTCGTGGTTGCCCAGCGTGATGAACACCGGGGCAATTTCGCGTAAGCGCCCCAGGAACTGAAACAGATGCGGCACTCCCTCGGGGACGTTCAGCAAATCTCCGGTAATGAAGATCCAATCCGGACGCAGATCGCGAACGGAGTGGACGACCCCGTCGTGCCGCGGTTGGTGCCGGTCGACATGAAGGTCACTGAGGTGAACGGCCCGGCGGCCGGCAAGCGGTCCGTAGACCTGATATAAATGGGTGATCTCATGGTGGTCCAGTCCGACTTCCCAATGGGGAAAGAGACGAAAAAAACGATAGAACGGTTCGCTGAGGCTATGTCCGATGTACGTACGGACCCGGTCGGGCCAGGAGGCCATGCGTCTGATCATTTCATGACCCGATCAAGTTCGGCCCGATCATGGGCAGTCATGCGATATCCCTGGTCATACAGAGTACTCATACCCTTCATGACTTCTTCGAGGTTTCTGGCCTGGTACCACTGATCGAAACGCGCGGTTAATGTGGCCCCGGCCGCACGCGGGGGAGTCGCGGCATCATACTGCAGCGATAGCGAATGGAATAAATCCCGGAGCTCGGCGGCATTGTATTGTTGATCGTCGTTATGGTCCGCGACCAACGCGAATTCGTAGACGGTCAGGCTCACGGACAGGAAGGCTTGTTTCTTCGCGAAGTCATCCCGTGCCGTGTCCATACCACCCGGATATTGGAGGGGACAGTCACGCTCCGGCTGCAGGAGAACCGGCTCGTGCCAGGCGATCCCCTGCACGGCTGCCGGCGGCGCCTGCTTGGCCCCCTTATAGAACCATGACAGGCAAGTGCTCGCCTCGGCGAAGGCTTCCTTGTCGATCCCGACTTGTTTGGCAATGTGGCGTGTGAAGGTCGGGAAAACGCCGTTGTCGGCGATGAGTGCGCTCCGGGCTTCTCCGGCGAGAGAGGCGGACAACAGAACGGCAAGCGCGGTCGTCGGTATCGTCGAGGACGTACCCATCATTTCGAGTATACCATGGACGATGTAAAACCCCGATCATCGATCGAACAGCCGTATTTGACAGGCACCCTGCCGGGCATCGGCGGTCGTATCCGCTCGGAACCTGAGGATTTTCAGGTGGACGAGCGCCCGCTGTATCTACCCTGTGGCCAAGGAGAACACCTCTACATCAGAGTGACCAAGCGGCTGCTGTCCACGCCCGATTTGGTTCGCCGGATTTCCTCGACG
>Ga0207662_10000350_pt1 | contig 20898 bp, 19 predicted proteins | sample KBSS33LmetaG_FD_184338 | JGI IMG/M metagenome (GOLD analysis project Ga0207662, IMG submission 184338) | Switchgrass rhizosphere microbial communities from Kellogg Biological Station, Michigan, USA - KBS S3-3L metaG (SPAdes) (version 2) | ecosystem: Host-associated > Plants > Roots >... | reverse complement strand
CGGCGGCACCGTGGAGCTGGGCGACGCGGAGGTGAGCCAGGGCAGGTTGCCCAAGGCGCTCGAGCACTACCGAAATCTCGCCTACGGATCTCCAGTCTTCGCGGGGCTCGATTGGGGAACGGGGGAGCACAGCTACACCGTCCTCACTCTCGGGATGTACACCAACGAGAACAGCCGCTTCCGCATCTTCTACGTCCATCGTTTTGTCGGGGAAGACACCGATCCCGAGACCCAGATGACGAAGATCCTGGAGATGCTCCAGTACTTCAACGTGAGAATCATCGGGGCCGACTACGGAGGCGGTCACTACCCCAACGACAAGCTCGTTCGGAAGTTCGGCCACGAGCGCGTGCAGAAGTTCCAGTACGTGGGCAAGTCGAAGTCCAAGATCTTCTGGCACCCGAAGCACCGGCGCTGGATGGTCAACCGCACCGACGTGATGAGCGACATCTTCAACGCCATCAAGAGGAAGGTGTTCGAGTTCCCTCGCTGGGCCGAGTTCAAGGACCCCTACGCGACGGACATGCTCAACATCTTCAGCGAGTACAACGAGTCGCTCCGCATGATCATGTACGGTCACAAGCCGGACAAGCCGGACGACACATTGCACTCGCTGCTCTACTGCTTCCTGGCATCCATGATCGTGAAGCCGCGTCCGGATATCGTCGCCCCGACTAGGGAAGATCCCTCCCGCGGTGCCGTGTTCTCGAGCTACACGGGCCCCACGAATCAGGGCTGAGTGATCTCCTCCCGGCAGTAGCAGTGCCCACGCTGCACCTGCGTCATGCGATCGCGGGCTATCTGCATCAATCCCACGGCAGTGTCGAACTCCTCCTGCGTGACTCGCTTCGGGTCATGCCGGAGGTCGATGACTCGATTCAACTCCAAGCGGGCCTGCTCAAGCTCGAGCTCAACCCTATCTAAACATTTTTGACATGGGCGGGAACATGAGGCGGACGATGCCTTCGAGGGGATCTGACGCGTCATTACGAAATACCTTGCTTGCAATGGCCATCCCAAAACGATGCCTGCAGAAGTAGTAAGAGACGGTCCTCAAGTTCGTTCGAGCGATCGACAGATATGCGTACGCGGACTTTAGTGGGGGGTTCGTGGAAAAGGAATCGGTCGGCATTCGTGAGAAGAAGGCATTCGCCAATTCAGTGAACGCCCCCCACGGTTCATCGCTAGCTGTGTGGAGCTGCACGAGCTCGAGGTACGGCTCATCGATCGCATAGAAGATCCCAGCCCATTCGTGCACTGTTTCAGCAGGCATCGTTTCCGTGCACTCGATCGCGTCCTGCGCGCGCACGTAGAGGGACACAACCTCTTCCTCCGTTGTCCCCAACGTCGGCGTGTCAAAGCCAAGGAGGTAGTAGAGGTCATCGACCCTCCGCGCGTTGGCGCGGGCAGTGACGTAGGCCTGCATCGCCATGTCAGCGATAGTGGGCAGGTCCATCTTTTTTAGTCGGAGCTCTGCGAGCGCCGATAGGTCGTGCATCTTGAAGTGCTTCGGGCCACGCTTTTGAGGGTGAAAGGCCTCCAGAACACCTCTCTCTGCCATCGAGTGCAGAGTGCGCTCTGTCATCCCAACGATCTTCGCCGCCTGCCCCAAGGGCACCAGTTGCTCCTGCGGTCTACTTCCCTTCACTTTCCGCTGCATGGTATTTCTTCTTTCACCAGGAGACGTTCATGAGCGAGCTTCCCCATCAGGGTCTTCATCATCACGCCGGAGGGCGGACTGTTTCCGCAGAGCACCTCGAGGTCCTGGGAAAGCAGGCAGCTTCGAAGTGGTCCTCTGGAGAACAGAGCACGCTGCGCGAGGCCATCATCGATCAGGTGAAGACGGCCGGCCTTTCTCCGGAGCAGGTGAAGAGGGTCTGCGAGTTCGCCAATACCGCGGCCTTCCTCGACGAGTTCAAGAAGGAGGGGGCTCACAAGTTCATCGACTTTGGGTCCCACGGCCCGGCGAATCCCGCCGAGGTTCTCCAAGATCTGAATCTTGGAACGGGGTCGACTGTACACGTCCACGGTTCTCACGACTATGAGAACCCTCCTCCGAAGACGGCGTCTGTCGAACCGCACATCGAGAACGCATTCATCTCGACCTTCAGCGCTCCCGAAGTTCCGATGCGTCTCCACGATCCCTATCAAGAGGCCGTGGAGTTGAAGGACAAGCTGGCGGGTGCTGTGAGCGAGCTCAGTGCGGAGATTGACTCTCTCGAGCTCCAGTACGCGGAGACGGCCGATCAGTTGTATCGGCAGGTCAAAGAAGCTGCGATGGACGGCAACAGTCTCGGTGAGGTGTTGGCGGCGTGGACGACGGTGGCCCCCTCGGCGGACTTTGCCAAGGTGGCCTTCCAGCTTTTCACTCCGCGCTTGCTGCGCGAGGGTGTCTTCCACAACGCCGACGAGGTGATGGGATCGATGGCGAAGACCGCCTCCTCGATCTCCATCGTGAACCCGGAACACCCGCTCGTTCGTGTCTTCGACGAGTACTGCGACACGCTTTCCAAGCTCGCGACGGTGCGCTCGACGAAGGAGGAGATGAAGGGGGAGCTCGGGATCCTCATCAACTTCTTCAAGCACGCTGGCGCCGGCGGTGTCGCTGGAAAGGCGCTGAAGGGTGCGTGGCAGGGGTCGAAGGCAGTCTCCCAGGCGGCCGGACAGCACGCGGGGGAGTTCATCGGCGAGCTCACCGGATCTCCCATGGCCGGAGGAGCAGCTGATGCGGTCATCTCGCACGCGCCGCACATCGCGGCCCTTCTCGCGGCGAACGAGGCGCGTCTCAAGGCGAATCAGAGCCCGACCTATCACAACGTCATGAGTGTGATTCCCGGCACGGCCGACTACAACTACCGGCGAGGGTACTGAGATGGGAACGCCGATCGATACGTACTTCGAGAAGAAGGCCGCTCAGCTCTCCCTCCCTGGGATGAGCGGGATGGGCGGTCGGATTGGCAACGCGCTCGGGCAGGCCGGGACGAATGCCGCGGTCGGCGCCGTTGCGAGTGCAGGGGCCGCTGGGTTGGGTGTTGCTGCGTCGAAGATCTACGACGCGATCACCAAGCGCCAGAACTTCCGGCAGATGCTCGAGCACAATCCTGATCTCGAGGAGTACATCCAGCAGAACCCGAAGTTCTTCAACCAGGCCTACTCTTCCCTGCGCGCGGCCAATCCCGCGTTCTCGCGCGATCCCCTGATCTCCGGCACATACATGCGGAAGATCATGGAGTCCCCCCTCGGCGCCGGCGGGATCCTCGGCGAGGCGATGGATCGACAGTCGAGCGGACGTACCCCGGTCATGGATGCCTTTGGTAAGGGCGCGCTCGAGGGCGCGAAGGCGGGTCTGGGCGGCTCGAAGCGCTGATGCTCAAGGTCGCCTACTACCGAGGGGAGAACGAGCTCGGCCCGACCGTACTTCCTCTCTTCGGTCCGGCGGACTCGGTCTTCGAGAAGACGGCAGCGCCGCACCTCCTTCCAGAGGTGGCTCGGTACATCGGCAACCTGCGTCCAACGAAGGACGCGCAGTATGTTCTTCTGAACGCGCTCGGAGCTGGGGAGTTCTGGGGCTCAAACATCAACGGGGACTTCTTCCCGGAGGCGGCCCTCATCCACGCTCCGGCGGATTGGAAACACAATCCGCTGATCGATGCGATCACTTCGCGCGATTGGCCGTACGGGTACCCCACCTTTTACGCGGCGAAGCCCTTCCTCCATCACCGCAACAAGGACTTCGCTCCGCACAACCATCCGAAGTTCGGAGTCGTCGAGCTCTCCGCTTGGAACGATCGGATGAAGCGCGTGGAGCTCGTGTGCAGGATCGATAGAGATCTGTGCGAGCGCTTTGGCGGCATGTCCCTCTGGGACAAGTTGCAGGCGGGCCAGTTCCCCGATGTGTCGATGGGCTGCAAGGTTCCCTACGACACCTGTTCGATCTGCCTCGATTGGGACGCCTATCGAAAGGCGCAGGCGAAGTTCGATCCGAAGAGACACAAGACGCCTGGTGATGCGGTCCTCGAGGTCCACAAGAAGAACCCGATCCGCGGCGTGTCCATCACTAGGAAGGACTACTGCGAGCACGCCAAGTCGCAGATGGGCCAGATCCTGCGTGATGGACGGAAGGTCTTCGTCTACAACGACTACCCGAAGTTCTTCGACATCAGCTTCGTCTTCGTCGGCGCCGACAAGACGGCCAAGGTGATGATGAAGATCGCCGGCGAGGGGAAGTCGTACTGGTTCCTCGGGGGCGCTGAGCTTGCGGAGAAGCTCGGGTACGACGATGCGAGTCAGACTCTCCAGGCGGTCTTTCTTCCTACGGCTGTAGAAGAGAAGACGGCGTCTGCCCCGGATGAAGCCTTGAAGATGGCCTTCCTCGGGAAGGATGCAGTGAGCAAGCAGGGGGAGATCGTCAAAGACGTGGTCCCCTCGCAGTTCGCGGGTAAGGCAGTTCCGCTCCTGACGAAGAATGAGCCCGATCTGCCCAACGACATTCTGGATGCGCTGGGGTCTTCGTCACTCGAGAGTTCCCTCTCCACTCCGACGGGTCTCGGAATGGTGCTTCGGCCTCGAGAGTTTCAGAGGATCATCCTGATTCAGATCGGCCGGCGTGATCTGGCGGACGACTTTGACCATCGGAATGTGGTGTTTCCCAAGACGGAGGAGAAGGAAGAAGTACCCATGGGTCCTTCATTCTTTAGCCCTGTTTTGGCGAAGCTCCTCGTCTCTCTGATGGGATCTCGTTCTGCTCTTGGACCCTCCATTGAAAAAAGGGTCCTTGTTTCCTCGGATAGGTCGGAAGAAAGAGAGAAGAAGGCTACTTCCCATTCTTCCGGGCTGTTGCATAAGATAAGTGCTGCCTACAACGGATACCGGCAGAACGTCATGGAGCTTGTAGCCAACACCCAAGAGTTCATCTCGACGGCGGGACTTCCGCCGAATGGGTATTTGCTCAAGCTCTCTTCGGCTCCGGTAGAAGAAGTATTCACTCCCCTCTCGATCGCCTATCTTCAGTCCGCATTCCTGGACGAGATGGGAGTCGAAGAGAAAACGTCCGGCGTGGAGAGGGTACTCCCCTCGAGGAACACCTGGGCTCATCGCCGATCTCTGATCGGAGGACGAACCTCATGAGCATGCACCAGATCCTCGCCGAGTTCTACAACACGAACGGTGTCAAGACGGCGGCGGCCAATCGAGAAGACATCGAAAAAGCCGCGCAGATCGAGCTCTTCACCAAGATCGCGGCCGAGAACAACATCGACCTCTCGAAGCTCTCCGACGAGCAGACGCAACAGCTCTTCGTCGAAACCTTCGGCAAGACGGCCGGTGAGATGCCTCCCCAGTTCGCGGCGCACGCCAAGGGCAAGGAGGAGGGCGGCGAGAAGGGTGAGAAGGAGGAGCTCGAGGAGAAGGCGAAGAAGGAGCACGAGGAGAAGAAGGCCTCTGCGACGAAACTCGCCGAAGCTGACTTCATGGGCCGCGCGATGGCGCATGCCTACGTGAACGAGCTCACGCAGATCGCGGCCGCTCGTGAGAAGACCGCAGGTCGGCAGGCGCCGGCGGCGGAAGGTGCGTGGGAGGTCCCCCTCCCGAAGGTCGCGAGCGCGATCGATGCGCTGGCGATGCCCCGCGCGTTCGAGATGGTGCAGCAGCACAATGCGCAGGCCATGGAGCACAACAAGACGGCGGCTGCGGACAAGAAGATCGCGCTCTTCGATGAGAAGGACGCGGCCACGAAGATCGCCGCGGTTCACACCAAGGGCCTGGCCGAGAGCGTCAAGGTCGCGGCGGCGCAGGACCACAAGATCGCCGTCGAGGTCCGTGCACTCGAGACCCTCGAAGCCGCCGGCTTCCCCGTGGACTGGGGCACGTGATTGGTATGGGAGGCAGCTCATATGGAGCCGAAGCAAGCAGACGCCATGTCGGCTGCCTCCCCTCTTCCGCAGGTGGAGATCAAAACCACCTTGGCGCCAGGAAAGCGAGGGCCCGCAGGTATTGCCCCTCGCACCGATTACTCCCGGGTCAACACGGGCTCGCCTCCGGCCCCCGACGCGGGGGCTTCCGAGCAGAAGTCGATGGCTCCGAGGGGCGCAGAGATGCTTCCGAAAATCGCGGCAAGTGAGGGTTCCATGGGACATCAGACGGCAGCGCGTCCGACGATCAATGAGATGGTGAAGCGGGCGATGGCCGGAGTGGCAACAGCTGTCGAGGTCAACCGCGAGGCGGATCGACAGGCTGAGAACCTCGGCGAGACTCCGTCCGTGAAGACGGCGAGTGCAGCTACGACCACGGGGTCGGTGGACTACGACGAGGTGGAGAAGCTCGCGGCGGCGCTGGAGTACGCGTCGCAGATCGTGAAGGAGGGCGCGCACCTTGGCGGCCCCTACTCGCTGCACGAGAACCACGTGGAACCGGGCAAGGGTCCCGGCGCGCTCACGGTTCTCACTCCGCAGGGCGGCGAGAATCCGATCAAGCCGGGCGGAACAGGCCACGGACACACCGCGCAGGTGACGAAGTCGGCTCCGACGCAGAGCTCGACGTCGGGTGGTCCCTCGACCCAGCTCGCGAACGACATCAATCGCGCGCCGGGAGGTCCGGGGAACCAGACGCTGTCGATGGTCAACCAGAAGTCGACCAAGATGGCGTCCGAAGAGAAGTGCGCGAAGTGCGGCAAGGACAAGGAGAAGTGCTCCTGCGCCAAGACGGCGTCGGTCGTCTCCGCCATTCGCGCTTCGTGGGCGTCCAAGCAGGCTGGCGCGAAGACGGCCAAGGACGAGCACGAGGCCAAGGAGACCGAGGGCCTGCAGGAGGCCGAGAAGGGTCTGGCCAAGGCCGAGAAGGCGCACGAGAGTGAGCCGGAGAACAAGAAGGAAGCCTCGAACTTCCTCAACCTCGCGGGCGCCATGCTCAACGCCGTGAAGATTGCCGAGGACGCGATCAACCCGGCACACATCAGCGCGGGCTCGGCAACTCCCCCGGACACGCGTGAGGCGGGCCAGCCGGGTGGTGTGCAGCCGAAGGGCGCGGGCCCGGGGATGATCGCCTCGGCGTCGAACGCCATCCATTACACCAAGGGCCAGGCGAAGGCGGAGCCCAAGGGCGACTCGCGCGCGTACTGGAACGAGCCGTCGCACAGCAGCGCGACGGACAAGACGCTCAGCCTGGCGTTCAAGCACACGGGTGAAGCCGGGACGAAGTTCGCAAGCGCTCCGGCGGTGAGCACCGCGGCCGCTCGCGCTCTCCTCCAGAAGCTCGCGGAGGCGGCGGACTCGAAGAAGAACGAAGCCAACGGAGCGGCGTAGGAGAGGGCCATGAACAAGTTGAGCAATGAACAGCTGTCGGAGCTCTACGGCGACGCAGCGAAGACCATCCGGAAGCTCGCGTCCCGAAACAAGGCCCTCGAGGACACGCTCGCTGCCAAGGAGCTCCACGAGCGGGCCGAGAAGGTCGCGAGTGCGATGCACGACAAGAATCTTCGTCTCGACACTCCCCGTGAGACGCTCATCGAGGAGCTCGAGAAAGAAGCGTCGGCAGGTCGTCTCGAGACGATCGAGAAGGCCGTCGACATGGTCGGTCCCGACATGGGCAAGTTCGCCCAGGTCGACAACCGCCGCGATAACAATGACCAGGGGAATGCGTCCTCCGGGTCGGCTCTCGAGCAATTCATCCTGACGTGAGCGAATCCCACGTAGGACGACTTTAGGAGGAAGTGACATGTCGACGATCCAGAAGGTGAACCTCGAGCCGGTGAGCGATGTCCTGCCGATCACGCGCCGCGACTTTCCGTTGGCGGATCCGACCCTCTCGGACCCGCTCAACGCAGTCGCCCTCGTCGACGGTGAGTGGATGACGCTCGATGCCAACTACAAACTCATTCGCGCCGCCGCGATCGGGACCCCTGGCGCTCGCGCCACGCTCCGCAGCTTCCCGCTCTTCGCCGAGCGCGGTCGCTACGACGTGCGTGCGCAGGCCGACAAGAAGATGCCGATCCTCTTCCTCGGCTCCTACGAGTTCGACACGCGCGTGTTCGACTCGTCGGTTGCCCTCGGCTCCGGTGCGGCGATCACCGCCGTTCTTCAACCGCTGAAGGTCGCGACGATCACCGTCGTGTCGGCGGGTCGAAACTTCGTCGGTCTCGTGGGCCACGGTGGCTCCGCGGACACCGATCCGATCGTGGGTTACGTCACTCGTCTTCCGTCGGCCAACGGCGGGAAGCTCCGGTTCATGTCGGGCTGGCGCAGCTGAGTCGGGACGAGAGAAAGGAAAGGAGAAAGATCCATGTCTAGCGTTCCGGCGCGAGTCCTCAACGAGCTCTTCACGCAAAAGCTCGGTACGGCCGAGGGCAAAGAGAAGATGGCGGAGTACGGAGGTTCGTACGTCCGCGACCGTTTGCGCGAGGTCAGCTACACGCGGAAGATCCTTCCGCCGGAGCAGGTGACCCGCGCGGACTGCCAGCGGTCGGTCAACCACGACACCCTGGTGAAGATCGTCGACATCGAGCCGCAGTCGCGCGCGATGGCGATCACGTTCCGCGGCCAACCCACGGCCCGCTTCATCCGCGGCAGCCGCGCGGAAGTAGCGTTCTTCACCATCTCGAGTGAGATGTTCCAGAAGCCCGAGCAGGAGCTTCTGGCGTACGAGATGCCGATCACGAAGATCATCGAGGAGAACTCGGTGAAGGACATGCAGGAGATCGAGGACCGCGAGTTCACGATCCACATCGAGGCGGCCGTCCAGGCGCTTCAGGTGGAAGCGAACGGCGGGACCGCGACGGCGCTCAACGCGACCACCCTCGCGGGCGGCGGCGTCGTCGAGTTCTCGATTCGCAAGGGCGAGCTCGCTCGCGCGTCGCTCACCAACGACGCGACGCCGCGCGCGCTCCAGCGCCCGGACCTCGTGAACCTCTTCAAGCTCCTGGACGGGAACCGCTTGAAGTCGGAGCGCCTCCTGATGACCGAGTCCGACTGGGACGACGTCCTTCAGTGGACGGTCGAGGACTTCGGCGATCGCCTCCAATCGGAAACCGCGGTCGACGGGTACAAGTACAACACGCTCCTCGGGCGTGCGTACATCCGTACGATCAAGACGGACATCCTCCGCACGGGGAACATCTACGTGTTCACCAAGCCGGAGTTCTTCGGGAAGTTCTACGTCCTGAACAACACGAAGTTCTACATCGACAAGATCGCGAACATGATCACCTTCCAGGCCTGGGAGGACATCGCGATGTCGGTGATCAACATCGCCTCGGTCCGCAAGCTCGAGCTCTACTCGGGCGACGCCAACCCGACGACGAACGCGGACGGCCTCCTCGCGAACTTCATCCCGAAGAGCGAAGACGCGCTCGGCGCGATCAACAACCGAGTCGACGCGGGCCTCAAGTTCCCGCAAGTCTCGCAGTACTGATCGCGGCCCTTCGGGGTCCCAGCCTCGCGGACTACAATGGGGCGCCCGGTGCCGATACAGGCTCCCGGCGCCCCGTTGTTTTTGGAGGAGCTCATGGCAACCGACGAGAAGATCGAATCGACCAGCAAAGATAAGGCGGTCCCGTCCGTCTTCTACATCCACAACACAATCAGAAGCCGTCACAACCGCACGCAGCGTGCGGCTTCAGCCTCCCACCGGGGAATGAAGCAGTACATCGGAGGGACGCATCGGGTCATCCGAAGTCAGCCCCTCGCGATGGCCGAGAGCGTCTTCCGGACGCACCTCGACGAGATCAAGGCGAAGGCCAAAGAAGGGTTGATCCAGGTAAAGACGCGCGACGGTCGACTCGTCGATCTCGAGAGTCTCACTCCGACCACTCCGGTCATGGAAGGCAACCCGCTTCCGAAGCCGCCGCTCGACTCGATCCAGAACGACATGCCGGCGGGAGAGAACCGTCCTCAGTTTCCCGGTGGTCTGCCGGAGGTACAGACGGAAGAGCAGCTCAACAAGAAACCCTCCCTCTTCGATGGCCTCGACGAGGACGAGCCCGAGGAGTTCCACGGCGGGGAGAACACGGAGTTGGCGGAGCCGACGGGAGAGTTCCCGACGGAGCCTCATGATCATGCCCAGGCGCGCACTGGGAAGAAGAAGGGTCGTCGATGAAGATCTACAACCTCACCGACGTCTCGACGCCGGTGCTCAAGCAGCGTCATCTCGAGGACCAGACCTTCTCCGTTGAAGGGACAGATCTGGCTCCGGGTGCTTCGATCGAAGTCCCCGAGGCCGATCGCGAGCACGTGAAAGCGCAGCTCGCGTTCCTCTTCTCGTGCGGAGCCCTCGTGGCCGACAAGCTTCCCGACAGCTACACGGCGGGGAAGCACAAGGCTCTCGAGGACAAGTACGCGGCCATCGGGGACACGAAGAGTGCTGATGTCGCGGCTCCCCCCAAGGAAGAAGCGGCGTCGGAGCCCGAGGTGAAGGAGCGTCAAACACCTCCGGTTCCCGAGACCATCTCGGTTCCGGAAGTGTCTGAAGCTCCGGCTCCCGAGGATCGACTTCCGACGACGGATGTTCCGCCGGCTCGCCGTAAGAGGGACTGGTAATGCTTCAATCGCTCCCCGGCGCGTCGGATGCTTTTCGATCCTTCGTGCAGATGGTGCGGCTCTACATGCGGGACTTTCCCGAGTTGAACCGCATCGTCTCCGGGGAGGAGACCAGCGATCGTCAGATCGCCTGGTCCGTGCTTGATGCACTCTCGGACTTCAGCGGGACACCTCCGTTGATCGGCACGTTCCTCCTCGAAGATCTACTTCTGCAGAATCAACAGGCGCTTCTTCTCCGCATGACGGTGATCTCCGTGATCGAGAGCGTGGGCCTCCTCCAAACGAGGAACCACATCAACTACTCGAACGGGGGGATCAACGTCGGCGTGAATGACAAGACGCCGATGCTCATGAACTGGTTGCAGTACTTCAAGGCGTTCACCGATCAACAGAAAGTTCGTGTGAAGGTCGCCTTCAACATCAACGGTATTCTGGGGCCCTCGAACGCCGGGGTGCACAGCGAGTACTGGGCCGTGAACGCCACCTACGCGGCGTACTGAGAGGACAGAGATGTCTACGAATAGGGTCTACAAGTTCACCGACATCAATGCGCTCCAGTACTTCTTGAATGGAGCGGTCTTCGGCGGCGACATTCCGGCGCAGTCAGGCGGTGCCTCTGGCTGGGATGGTCTTGTAGGAAAGACGCTCATCCTCGCGGCGCCGGCGGGAACGGTGACGTTCACTGCGGGCACTGGACCTGGTGGACGTCTTCTGTTCAAAGATCTCAAGCAGCAGGTCGAAGCGGTTATCGCGACGGCTCTCGTCACCACGCTCAGTGGTAAGCTGGTCATCATCGAAGCCACTCCATCCGCGGGTGTCACCGTGGATAAGGACGGGACTGCGAACAGCATCCTCGGCTTCGACAGCGCGAGGGACTCCGCTGGGAAGATCTACACGCCTCCGGGAGTAGCGCCTGGATCTGCGCAGTGGACCTGGGCCTACTCCTCCAACGAAAACGTGCACGTCGTCTACACCTGGGAGTGATCCATGAGTTTCGACCTCGAGAAGGAATTGCTCCAGGGGATCCCGCTCGATGAGGCGGCGGGATTCTTCTCGACCCTCACGGCAGGACGCACCAAGCAGGCGTCGGCGGAGGAGCTCGAAAGCGCGTGGCAGGAGCTCGAGCCGGAAGAGAAGCTCGAGGTGATGAAGCTCGCGGAGGGAACCCCCTTCCTCGAGCATCTGCAACCTGGCACGGAGGGGTACTACAGCACAAGAATGCTGGCGGTCCTCCAGCAGCTGCCGGCGCATACTTTCCTGGCGAAGGAGGCGAACGCGGGCCAGCTCCCGCCGGGCGCGCAGGGGATGAACATGTCCCCCTCGATGCCGGCGCCGCTGCCCTCAACCGCACAGGGTCAGAACCCGGTGAAGATGGCGACGGCGGAGGAGGTGGGGCGCGAGCGCGCGCACACCCAAATCTCCACCAGCCACGAGAAGCACCGCCACTCCGGGGGCGAACGCACGGGCAAGCACATCGGCACGCTCCTCGGAGCCGCCGCCGGCGCCGCTGCTGGGCACAAGGTCGGTGGGCACGGCGGACTCGGAGCGGCCATGGGCGCGCTCGCGGGACGCAGCCTGGGCAAGGACGTCGGCAAGTCGCACGACGTGAAGTCGTTCCACGAGAAGATGAAGCACGCGGCCGCGCGCCTGAAGATCGCGTTCGGGGAGCCCGGCGGACTCGCGCCGGAGAGCTCCTCCGTCGATCCGAACATCCACCAGTACCTCGCCGCCGAGGAGATGGGTGCGGAGGCGGAGCAGTCCAACGCGGCGGAGTACTACCGCCAGCGCTTCCAGGAGGCCACGCAGCAGCTCCAAGAAGTCCAGGAGCAGGCCGAGCAGACCCAGACGATGACCGACACGCTCCAGCAGCAGGTCGCCGGCTCCCAGGAGCAGATCCAAGCAGCCATGCAGCAAGCGCAGATGGCCTCGCAAGCGGCCATGCAGAACGTTCAGCAGGCGCACGAGATGGCCATGGGCGCGACCCAGCAGGCCATGGAGTCGCAGCAGGAAGTCCTGCGTCAGAAGCAGCTCGCGGCGGCGATGAAGATGGGCATCACCCAGGTCAAGGACCAGGTGATGAGCGCCCTCGCTTCCGACCCGACCGATCAGCTGGCGCAGCAGCTCACGTCTCCTCCGCCTGGAAGTGGGGGTGTCGTGGGGGGCGCGTCGGGCCAAGACCCGAACGCGGCGGCGATGCAGAACCCGGCGCAGCAGGCCGCAGGCAATCCTGCAGATCCGAATGCGGCGGCCGGCGGCGCCGGCGCGCCTGGGCAGTCCCCTGGAGCAGGCACCGCGCCGAACAGCGCGGGCACGGGCGAGGAGGGGGAGGCGGCGAGCGACGCGAAGTCGGAGAAGTCCGACTCCGAGAAGTCCGAGAAGAAGGACCCGCAGGCGACCACCAAGGTCGAGGTGAAGTCGGCAGGTGTGTTGCGGCCATGGCCCAACGAATCTCCCAGACATCTCCGGCTCCGCGAGGCGTACACGTCGAAGCTCGCCTTCCCTCTTTCCATCCCCCACGCGCTAGGCGGCGCTGCGCTGGGGGCTGGAGTCGGTGCCGCGTACGCGAAGTCGAGCAACGAACCTCTTCGAAAGAAGGTCGATACGCTGTCCGGAGTGCAGAACAGAAGCTTCGGACAGTCGCTCGATCTCGCACAAGCCAAGGCTCGCCTCGCTCTTGGGGAGGCGGCAGAAGAACATCCGGTGGCCACCACAGTCGGCAGCGCTCTTCATGGCGCGGCGCTGGGAGCTACTTCCGGTCCGGAGATCACGCAGAGCCTTGGTAACATCGGACAGAACTTCCGCGAAGCGTTCCAGAACCTCAGAGCGACAGGGTGAGAAGATGCTCGACAAGTACCTCGAGATCCAAGTTCGTGAGCAGGAGAAGGTCGCTTCGCGGGACCAGTTCGTCGAACGAATGATGCTCCTTCCGAATGAGGAGCTCTTCGAGATCCAGCGAACGGGAGAGATCAAGCTGGCGTACTACGGCGGCAGCGACATCCTCTCGTCCGATCCCGATCGAAAGACGTGGCTCGATCACTTCAAGGGCACCCCCCTCTACGCGCGCGCAATCGCGCTCGAGGAGGAGGACCTCAAGATGCAGGCCGCCGACGATCAGGCGAACATGGTCGAGGACCAGGAGCGGATGCAGAAGCGCCAGGCGCGCGATGCGCTCCGTCTGGAGAAGCGCCTCCTCGAACTCGAGCTCGTGAAGTCAGAGCAGGCTGCGGAGAGTGCCGCGCTCCCGCCACCGGAACCGAGCCCTGGAATGGGTGCGCCGCCGATGGGCGCTCAAGGCGCAGGAGCTCCTGGTGGTGATGCCGAGATCGGGAAGATGGCGGCGGTCCTTAGAAAGGCCGCCAAAGCCGATCCGTACGCCAAGTACGATGAGATGGTCGAGAACACCCCCCATGCCGGACGTGGAGCTGGCTTCCTCGAGGGCGTTGGGGAGTTTGCCCGGACCGGGGCCGAGTCTGGGCTGGGACTCGGTGGTGTGCTGGGTGGCATCACGGGAGCGATGCGGAGCAGTCCTGGGACCATGAATCGCGTCGGAGGGGCTCTCAAGGGTGGATTGACGGGAGCTGGGTTGGGAGCTCTCATCGGCGGCTTGGGTGGCGGTGCGATGGCAGCTCCAGGAGCTGCCGTTGGAAGTATGACGGAGAGTCCCCTGGCGGGTCTTCTTGCGGGTGGTGGTGCTGGCTATGCCCTGGGTCATGCCGCGGGCAAGGCCATTCCGGGACTTGATGGAATTGCTCCTCTTGCCGCTCTCAGTAGCGCGGGAGCTGGAGTGCTCGCGGGACATCGTGCGAGTTCCGCGAGGAAGAAGATCGACAAGCATGAGGAGAAGGCGGACAAGGAGCTCGACAAGGCCGAGAAGAAGGCCGGAGTCGGTGACTTCCTTCGAGCGGCGGCTCCGGTGGTCGGAGACTTCGTAAAGAAGCACCCAGGAGCAGCGATCGGTGGAGGGATTGGAGCTCTTCATGGATTGATGCACCAAGGTGGTGGTCTCGGATCTGCCGTTCTCGAAGGTGCGGGAGGTGCAGCTCTCGGTCATGGAGCCGAGCATCTGTATCGCTCCGGATCTCTTCAGGGGATCAAGGACGCCGTGATGCCTCCAACGGGTGGTGTGGCCAAGGAGGCGGCCGCGCTGCCCCCTTTCGACGGTGAGAAGTTCGCCGGACATTCTCCGGAGAAGGTCTTCAAGGCTCTTCGTGGGGCCTCGGCAAAAAGAGTGGAAGAGTTCGCACGAGGCGCCGCATCTCGAAAGGCCTTCCACGGGAGCAAAGCAAATGCGCACGACGTTTTCACTGGCTCAGTGAGGAAGCTTCAGGGCCATCTAACCAAGGGCTTTGGTGCGGAGAAGCATCAACAGATGGCGGCGAAAGAGCTTGGTCGAAAAGAAGGACTTCGATCGGGGCATCTTCATGGAGCCGCTGCGGCTGCCGCCGCTGGTGGAGCTGGCTTCTTGGCGGGGAAGAAGAGCGAGAAGGGTGAAGAGAAGAAGGCTTTCATCGGCTCGATGCTTGGTGCACTCGGAGGTGCGGCAGCACGAGGGGGAGCCGGAGGGTTGATGAGTGGGGGGCTCAAGGGTCTGGGTGGAACTGCCATGAACTGGATCAAATCGAACCCGATGAAGGCGGTGGGCGGGGCCATGAACGCGGCCTCGAACTTCGCGAGTGCTCGTCAGCAGGGTCAGGGTCTCGGCGGTGCCGCACTGTCTGGTCTCGCAGGAGGCGCTAGCGCGCTCGGCTGATGTCGGTGCTTCTCGAGGTCAAGGACTTCAAGGTCCGCTCGCTCGATCTGGACTTCCACGAAGTAAGCTGGGGGATCGAGAACACGAGCGAGGACGTCCTCGATTACACCTTCCAGCTTTTGCGGAGTGAGTCGCCGAGCGGTCCGTTCGACGAGCTCACTCCGCCGTTCGATGACAAGTACATCTTCATCGACAACGTCATCCAGGTCGCGAACCGTTGGAGGAAGTACTACTACCTTCTGCGGATCACGAATCGTGTGAATGGGGAGTTCAAGAACTTCGGCCCTGTGTCGAAGGAGCCGGATGCAGACCTGATCGCCCTCGAGCTCCGGCGCCACATGATCCTCCTCTTCCGGGAGTTCGCTGGTCGGAGGTGCTGGGTTCTTCCAGCGCGCACGTTCGGCCAGCGCTGTGAATGTTGGAACCCCACCACGCAGAAGCGTACTCGCTCGGGGTGCCCAACCTGCTTCGATACTGGCTTCGTTCGCGGGTACATGTCCCCGATCGAGACGTGGGTGCAGATCGATCCGTCTCCCAAGGCGAATCAGTACACGAACATCGGGCAGCAGCAGCAGGTCAATACAACGGCCCGCTGCGCGTACTACCCGTCGTTGAAACCGAATGACCTTCTCATCGAAGGGGAGAATCGGCGCTGGAAGGTCGTCACGATCTCCGGAACGGAGCAAGGGAGAGCGATCGTTCATCAAGAAGTACAACTTCATGAGGTGCCGCCGAAGGACATCGAGTTCAAGGTGCCTCTGCTCTTGGACACGGCGCTCAAGGACTTGTGGCTGAACCCTTCTCGTAACTACACCAACCCGCAGAACCTCGAGTCGTTCATGAAGGAGGAGATCCCTAGTATCTTCTCTCTTTATCCATCGACGTACGGGAAGTCGCGATGAAGGAGCGCCATGTCCTCTCGAGTACCCACCACCAATCCCTCGGGCCGTTTTCCTGAGGACAGCTTCAAGTACTCTCCTCTCGAGCACGTCCGCACGTTGTTCATCCGATTCATCCAGGGGCTCTTCTACGTGAGTCCTCCCGGCGCCTATCACTGGGAGCCCAATGAGACGTCGGAGCTCTACGTCACGGATGAGAACCCCATCAAGACGGAGGAGGCTGGGACACGTCCCTCAGTCGCAGTGACGCGAGGTCCGGCGCAGTTCTACTCCCTCGGCTTCGACGACATGCTCGACTACAACTTCCAGACAGGGAAGAAGCAGAAGGGTGTGATCGTCCCCGGGACTATGATCGTCAATTGCTGCTCTCGCGTGGAAGTCGAATGCGAGAGGTTGGCGTGGATCATTGGAGAGCAGCTCTGGGCCAATCGGGAGCTGCTCTTGAAGGTCGGCTTCTTTGAAGTCGGTCGTCAGCCGAGCTTCGGAGCTCCGTCTCCGGCGGGCTCTATCGTCTCTGGAGACAACGCAGACGAGTGGTATGTGGTGTCGCTCACGTGCCCATTTCAATTCACTCGGACAACCAACGTCACACCTATCGGGCCTCGCATTCTCCAGGGCATCGATCTCGCAATGAGAGCTTCATTGCAGAGGGCTCAGGGGCTGGGTCCCGTGGATGGGGCGGGCGCGGAGTACCCTACTTTCGCCCAGGGATGTCCTCCTTTGGCATTCGCTCCGTCGTCATCGGATGCGAATGGCAACACGCCGAATCCGGGAAGTCCTCCTCCGCCGAGAAGGGTGGTTCCTCACCCTTTGAATCCCTCTCAAATGGTCACGTATCGCTCGGTCAGACCCAACTCTCCGGCCGTAAAGCCACCTTCAATCGGGGGGAGGTCTATTCCCTTATCAACGGCCACCGTGGAAGAATCATGCGGGAAACAGATGGATGCGCACGTCACCGACACGAGCACGGTAAAGGTGTGATGAAAGGAGCCTCTGATGGCGGCTGAACTTCCCCGCCCTGGAGTAGAAGTCATCCAGGTCTTCAGGTCGGTGTCGCCGACCGTGATCACTCCCACGCTCGTTCCGTGCGTGGTCGGTGTCTGCAAGCAGATCGTCGATGTTCTGACCACGACCTCTTCGGGGGGAAGTGCTCTCAATTCGTCGGCGCTCGTGCCTTTCCAGGCATCGTTTATCGCAAAGGCAGCAACGGGGTCGCCGCCGAAGTACGCAGGTCTCGATGGTCTGAGCCTCGTTCTGTCGATCAACAACGGTCCTCCTGTCACGGTCACCTTCGCCGGCGCGCTTCTCACGCCGTCGCAGGTGGTTTCCCAGGTGCGGACTGCTCTCGGCAATGCCGGGGTGACGACAGCGACGGCGGAGATCATCGGTCTGGCTTCTACTGCCACGCAGTGGAGGCTCCGCACCTTTGCGGCGAACGAGTTCCAGTCGATCGAGATCCTCACGGGAACTTCGACGTCTGTTCTCTCGACCTTCGGCATTGCGATCGGGAGGATCTACTCGGGCGCGAGCTACTACTCCCAGGACCAGGTCCCCGTGAACACGGCGGCCTTCCCGGACCCGAACAACAACCTCGCTCAGATCTCGATCGACCCGGCCAGCGTCCGGGCGTTCTTGTACTTGGGGACGGGAACCCAGCTTCTCGAGGTGAAGAAGGATCGATCCTTCCTCGAGAACGGGGTTGCAACTCCGGCGGTTGCGACGGGATCTGTCGACCTCACCACGCTCGTCTACGGCGGTGGCGGTGATCTCGATACGTTGGTGCTGAACCTCCAGATCAATGGAGGAGCAGTTCTGACGGTGACCTTCGCGGCTCCTTCCAACGTGGCGGCTGCGATCGCACAGATCAATGCGGTCATCAGCTCGGTCGCCACGGCTTCGGTGGTTCCGACTTCGAACTTCCTGCGGATCACGACGGCGGCTCTCGGGCCGGACGCCTCGATCCAGATCAATGCGGGAAGCGCGAACTCGGTCCTCGGTCTTTCGGCATCGACCGTCACGGGCGTGACGGCGGTTCAATCTCTCGATCAGGGCAACGGGACAGCGGTGACTCCGCTGATCGAGCTGATCGGAGCAAACCTCATCGCGTCGGCGACGGCCGCAGTGGTGACCGGTACCACGACACCGACCTCCGTGACGAACGGGCAGACTCTCACCATCGACGATGGGACGGGACCGCAAACGTTGGTCTTCAACGGAGCCTCGACGCTCACGTTGATCCTCCAACAGATCAACGGGCTCTTCGGAACCGCTGGTGGCGGTCTCCTGACGGCCTCGAACAGTGCTGGCTCGGTTCGTCTCACGCACTCGCTCCTCGGAACCGAGGGCATCATCCGAATCGTGGGCGGGACGGCGCTCACTGCTCTCGGCTTCACGGCCGGGGTGACTCGAGGCACTGCCTTTCCGGCAGCACCGGGTGACGATCTCTACGTCAACGGGCAGTTCTACGCCACGATCACGGCGGTGAACTACGGCGGCAACGCGGACACGGTGAAGATCGATCGTCAGGTGGCGATCAACGACAACGTTGGTCTCTCCTGGTACATCATCTCGAAGAACATCACCTCGGCGCTCGTACAATCGACGAAGCCGACGCCGGACTTGGTGGTCGACGGGTTGGGCAACATCGTCGTCAAGCAGGACCTCCTGCGGGACACGGGAGGAGTCGCGATCCTCCCGCAGAACGCGCGCGCTCAGCTCTACGTCTCGTACCAAGGCGTGCGCGAGGACGTAACGGCCAAGGCCGTGAATCCCGGGCTCCTCCGGTTCAGCAGCACGGACGACTTGGGAAGTCGCCTCTCGCCGATCAGCGCGGCGAACCCACTCGCCCTCGGCCTCTACTTCGCCCTGCTCAATGCACCTGGGACCCAGGTGACTGGGCTCGGCGTCGATGCTGTAGCGGCGAACGCTCCGTACGGTACGGTCGAGGCCTTCGCTCGAGCGGCCACCTACCTCGAAGCCTTCGAGGTCTACGGAGTGGCACCCCTCACCCACGACCTCAGCGTCGGCCAGGTCTTCAGCACGCACGCCAGCGTGATGAGCCTTCCCGAGAACAAGGGAGAGCGCATCGCGCTCTTCAATCCGAGCCAGCCGGCGAACGCGCCGGACACGCTCGTGGGCTCGGGCCTGAGCGGCAACAGCCTCCCTTCGTCGAACACGTTCGATTCGGGTGTGCCGAACCTCGACGCGCTTCTTCTGGCGAACGGAGTTACTGGAGCGTCGGCTCTTCTGGTCAGCCAGGGCGTCTACTTGGACGTCGGGGACGGCCTGAAGTACTCGATCTCCAGCATCGTCGGGTCGCAGGTGACGGTGAAGACGTCGGGCTTCCTGCCGGACGAGAACACTGACTCCTTCTACGCGACGACGACGCTTCCGAGCTCCCTCATCGCGGCTCCGTTCGCGGTGCGCGTGCGCGGGGCGAGCCTCACGCTCACCGACGGGACCCCGGACAAGGACGGGATCGCGCTGGCGTACCAGGGGATCGGCCAGGGCTTCAAGAACCGTCGCCTTTGGCAGGTCATCCCGGACAAGTGCGCGGCGACTCTCGGCGGCCTCGAGCAGATCATCGAGGGCTTCTACATGTTGGCGGCGATCGCCGGCATGATCGGTCAGCAGCCCCCGCAGCAGTCGTTCACGAACTTCCCGATGAGCGGCTTCACGCGCGTCATCGGGTCGAACGGGTTCCTCACGGAGAAGCAGCTCAACATCTGCGCGGCCGGAGGGAACTACATCATCGTCCAGGACGATCCTGGAGCCCCGCTCATCTCGCGCATGGCGCTGACGACCGACATGACGTCGATCGAGACGCGCACCGACTCGATCACGAAGGTGGTCGACTTCGCCGCGAAGTTCCTCCGTCGCGGCCTGAAGAACTTCATCGGGCGGTTCAACATCACCCAGGGCTTCCTCGACTCCTTGGGTCACGTGATCCAAGGCCTGCTCGGCTTCCTCGCGGATGCCGGCGTGCTCATCGGGTCGCACTTGAACAACATCATCCAGGACTCGGGCTCGCCCGATACGGTGCTCGTCGACATCACGCTCGATGTGCCCTTCCCCTGCAACTACATCCGCCTGACCCTGGTGGTGTGATGGACATCGACGTTGCCCTCATTCGCAAGGTCGCCGCGAGGCAAGCTGGGGAGCGAGCTCTCGAAGAGCGCTTCTCCTCACCGAAGCTCGCGGCGGTCGATGCGGTTCTTCTTCAGCGCGCGGCCTCGGCGGACCGTGAGCTGCTCAAAGTGGCCGCCGTGATTCGGCCGGATGCTCCGATGGCCGTTTACGAAGATCTCGGAGGCACGTACTTCCAGAAGGTGGAGGACTGATCCATGGCGGGCAACTTCAGCGATTGGGCGCCGTACACCAACTACGTTCAAGCGGGGTTGGTCGATGGGCGCTACGCGAACGCAGGGTTCACGATGCTCGCCGCGGGACCGCCGCGTCTCTCCAACATCGGAGGCGCGGCGGCGATCGCCGGTGCGGTGGCAGGGAACGGTCAGGCCGCGAACCAGATCGTGTTCCCCATCGGCATCGTGCAGAACTTCAACCTCAGTAGGCAGGCCGAGATTGTAGCCCTTGCAAACTCGCTCGAGCTTGAGGATCTCGATTTCGCTCGCCAGCGTCTGACCGAGCCGGCGCAGCCGCTCGAGCGGATGATCGATCTCGAGCAGCGCCTGCTTCTCGGGCACCTTGAGCAGCAGGTGCGATG
>Ga0207662_10000349_pt1 | contig 20940 bp, 19 predicted proteins | sample KBSS33LmetaG_FD_184338 | JGI IMG/M metagenome (GOLD analysis project Ga0207662, IMG submission 184338) | Switchgrass rhizosphere microbial communities from Kellogg Biological Station, Michigan, USA - KBS S3-3L metaG (SPAdes) (version 2) | ecosystem: Host-associated > Plants > Roots >... | reverse complement strand
AGCTCCCGGACGCGCCGCCGCCGCCGAACGAGCCGCCGCCGCCCGAGAATCCGCCCCCGCCGCCTCCGCTCCAGCCGCCTCCACCTCCGCCGAAGCTCCCACCGCCGAAGCCACCGCCCCCGCCGCCCCACCACCACGGTCCGCCGCCCCAGTAGCCGCGACGGCCATACGTGCGCCCGCGGCGTCCGCCGCGGCTCATGGCGATCACGATGAAGAGGACGAGCAGGACGAGGAAGAACGAGGAACCGAATCCCCCCGAGGACTGTCCCCCTCGCGCGGGCGCAGGAGAGGCCGTGTATTCCCCGCGCGTCGCCGCCATCATGGCGTCGATGCCGGCCTCCAGGCCGCCCGCGTAGTCGTTGTTGCGGAAGGCGGGTGTGATGCGCTCGTCGATGATGCGATGGGCGGTCGCGTCCGGGAGCGCGCCTTCCAGGCCGTATCCCGTCTCGATCCGCATCTTGCGGTCCTTGACGAACACGAAGAGGACGGCCCCGTTGCTGAGCTTGCTGCGGCCGACGCGCCAGGCCTGGGCGGCGCGCACGGTGAAGTCCTCCAGCGACGGCGAAGGGAGCTCGGGGAAGACCGCCACCACGATCTGGCTCGAGGTCTGGCCGTCGAAGGCCTCGAGCTTCCGGTCCAGGCGCGTGGCCACGTCCGGCGCGACCACGCCCGCGTAGTCGTTGAAATAGTGCGCGGGGGCGGGCGGAGGCGATTGCGCGCGCGCACCGGCCGCGGAGGCCAGGAGCACGGCGGCGGCCACAGACACGACCGCCTGCGCCCTGCGAATCATGCCAGCCGTCCTAGGGCCGCGCGCTCGGCGCCGGCGGCCGCGCGGCCGGCGATCCCGCGGGCAGGCCAGGGGCGGGCGAGAAGTCGAAGTTCACCTTGGGCGCGGTGGCCGCGTCCGGCTGGGCCTTGAAGTAGCCCTTCTCGTGGAAGCCGAGCAGGTTGGCGAAGAGGGCGGTGGGGAAGCGCTGGCGCGCCGTGTTGTACTCGCGGGCGGTGTCGTTGTAGCGCATCCGCTCGACGGAGATCCGGTTCTCCGTGCCCTCGAGCTGGGCCTGCAGGTCGCGGAAGTTCTGCGTGGCCTTGAGATCGGGGTAGGCCTCCGCCACCACGAGCAGGCGGGACAGGGCGCCGGAGAGCTGGTCCTGCGCGGCCTGGAAGCGCGCGAAGGCCGCGGGGTCGTTCGGGATGCTGCCCGCGTTGGGGGGCGCGGCCTGGCCGACGCTCGCGCGCGCCTTGGTGACCGCCTCCAGCGTGGACTTCTCGAAATTGGCCGCGCCCTGGACGGTGGCCACCAGGTTCGGGATGAGGTCCGCGCGGCGCTGGTACACGCTCTCGACCTGGGCCCACTGCGCGTCCACGCCCTGCGAGAGCCCGACCAGCCGGTTGTAGGAGCCGCCCACGATCACGGCCAGGATGATGACGACCACCACGACCGCGGCCAGGCAGCCGAGTCCCTTGCTCATTCCGCCTCCTCTTCGTCCTCCCAGGATCTCAGAATCCCGCGGATCGCGCGCGGGTCAGCCGCGAGAATGGCACATCGAGGATCGGGTACTGCGCCCAGTCCTTGTAGTCGTAGTGCCACCACTCGGAGGAGTAGACGGTGAAGCCCTGCGCCTCCATGGCCGCGCGCAGGATGCCGCGTCGGGCCCGCGCCTCCGCCGGGCCGCCCGCGTAGTCCGGATACGCGCGCTCCGTCATCTCGTCGTAGCCGCTCGGCATCTCGACCTCGCGCCCGGTGGCGAGGTCGTAGAGGGAGAGGTCCACGGCGCAGCCGCGGTTGTGGCGCGAGCCCTGGCTCGGATCGGCCACGAACTCCTTCTTGTCCGCGGGCGTGACGTCCCAGAACAGCTTGGTCACGGACCAGGGCCGGTAGCCGTCGAACACCACGATGCCGTAGCCCTCTGCGGCCAGCGCGCGATGCGCGCGCACGAGCGCCTCCGCGGCCGGGCGCTGCAGGAACGCGCGCGCTTCCGCGTAGACGGGCCGGCCCACGAAGTTGCGCGCGGTCGCGTAGCGGATGTCGAGATGGAGGCCCGGCTCCAGGGTCACGATCTCCACCAGGTCGGGCGCGCGCTTGCCCGTCTCCACCGGCGGGCGCAGGGCGGGCGCGCAGGACGCGGCCAGCAGGGCGAGGGCCAGAGCGAAGGCGCACCGCGAATTCGCCCCTGGTGGTTGACGCGGATGCTCCGCGCGCTCGATCATCGATCAGTTCCTCTTCACGGAGAAAGCATCATGACATCGATCGAAGACGTCAACGTCGGCGGCTTCGAGCGCGGCGCCTCCATCACCATGGGGACGGCCCTCCTCGCCCTCGCGCTGGCCCAGCGGCGCAAGCCTGGGGCCTTCACCTACGGTCTCCTCGGGGCATACCTGGCCTGGCGCGGAACGACCGGGCACTGCGCGGTCTACGAGGCCCTCGACACGGGCACCGCGGAGGACGAAGGGGACGAGCGGCTCGACGCCGGCGGCCACGACGACGTCTCGATCGAGGCCGCCACCACCATCGCCCGGCCCGCGGAGGAGGTGTACGCGTTCTGCCGCCGCCTGGAGAACCTGCCGCGTTTCATGGCCTTCATCGAGTCCGTGCGGGAGACGGGCGCGATGCGCTCGCGCTGGCGGGCGCGCACGGCGGCCGGGCAGACCCTGGCCTGGGAGGCGGAGATCCTGGAGGAGCGGCCGGGTGAGCTCGTCGCCTGGCGTTCCGATCCCGGAGGAGTGGTGCACCACACGGGCGCCTTCCGCTTCCGCCCCGCGCCGGGCGGCCGCGGCACGGAGGTGCGCCTCGACGTCGAATACGATCCGCCGGGCTCCGCCATCGGCCGCTCGATCGCGATCCTGTTCGGATCCGTGAGGGAGTACAGGGTCGAGGAGGACCTGCGCCGCCTGAAGCAGCTCCTGGAAGCGGGCGAGACCGCGACTACGCGCGGCCAGCCGCAGGGCGCGGTCCGCGCGTGAAGGCCAACTGCTGGTTCGGCAAACACGACGTGCGCCTGTGCGAGGTCCCGGAGCCACAGCTCCTCAATCCCCGCGACGCCATCGTGCGCGTCACCCTCACCACGATCTGCGGGTCCGACCTCCACCTCTACGACGGGCACGTGCCGAGCATGCAGGAGGGCGACATCCTCGGGCACGAGTTCATGGGCGAGGTCGTCTCCGTCGGCTCCGCCGTCGAGAACCTGCGGCCCGGCGACCGGGTGGTCGTGCCCTTCGCCATCGCTTGCGGCCGCTGCTTCTTCTGCCAGCGCGAGCAGTGGGCGCTGTGCGACAACTCCAATCCGAACGCGGGCCTCGCCGCCGCCGTGTACGGGTTCTCCTGCGCGGGCCTCTTCGGGTACTCGCACATGATGGGCGGCTACGCGGGCGGACAGGCCCAGATGGTGCGCGTGCCGTTCGCGGACGTCGGCCCGTTGAAGGTCCCGCCCGCGCTGCGCGACGAGCAGGTGCTGTTCCTCTCCGACATCTTCCCGACCGGCTACATGGCCGCGGAGAACTGCGGCATCCGGCCCGGCGACGTGGTGGCCGTCTGGGGGTGTGGTCCCGTGGGGCAGTTCGCGATCCGCAGCGCGTGGCTCCTGGGCGCGGAGAAGGTGATCGCCATCGACCGCGAGCCGGCCCGGCTGTCCATGGCCGCGTCCACCGGGGCCGACGTCATCGACTTCAGCGTGGAGCACGTGACGGACCGATTGACCGAGATGACGGGAGGGCGCGGGCCCGATGCCTGCATCGATTGCGTCGGCCTGGAGGCCTACGGGCGCAGCCCGGACGCGATCTACGACCGCGCGCGCACGACGCTGATGCTGGCCACCGATCGTCCGACGGCGCTGCGGCAAGCGGTCAAGGCGTGCCGCAAGGGGGGCGTGGTGTCGATCCCCGGCGTGTACGGCGGATTCGTGGACAAGCTCCCCCTCGGCGCCGCCTTCGCCAAGGGCCTCACCTTCAAGATGGGCCAGACCCACGTCCAGCGCTATCTCCGGCCCCTGCTGAAGCTCATCGAAGACGGGAAGATCGATCCCTCGTTCGTGATCACGCACCGCATCCCGCTGGAGTTCGCGCCCGAGGCGTTCGACATGTTCAAGCACAAGCGCGACGGGTGCGTGAAGATCGTGCTGACCCCGTAGGACTCGGACATCCCGACGGGCCGCGCCAGGCGGGAGGGGAGCGGGTCCCGCGGGTCATCCTCTTTCCGCGATTTTCTCTGTACGCGGAACGCGCACGGCTCTCGAGGCGCGGACGCGCTCTCGCTGAGCGATGCCACCAAGGAGATGGGGAAGCCGTCAAGTCAGACGCCACAGGTAGCGGGCGGGCCACGCGATGCCGCACGAGCAAGGCTCACCATCGTGCGCGATCCGAGTACAGCGAAAAGACCTGAATCGGACATCCCGACGGGCGGGGTCGGGCGGGACCGAGTCGTCTAGACGTAGACGGTGCAGCCGCGGCGCGCCATCTCCTGCAACCAGGCGGGAGACGGGTCGAGCTTGTTCCAGCGCAGGTCCAGCTTGCGCAGGCGCGGCAGCGCCTCGACCGCGGCCGGCACCGCGGTCAGGCGGTTGGCGCGGAGATCGAGGAAGGCGAGGTTCTCGAGATCGCGCACCTCGGCGGGGAGCGCGGTGAGCGCGTTGTTCCGGAGATCGAGATCGGTGAGGGCACGCAACCGCCCGATCGCCGCCGGCAGCGCCGCCATCCCGTTGTCGCTGAGGTGCAGCTCCTGCAGCGCGGCCAGGCCGCCGACCGTCTCCGGTAGCGTACGGAGCTGGTTGCCGTAGAGGCGCAGCTCCACGAGGCCGCGCATTTCTCCGATGGCGTCCGGAAGCGCGGTGAGCCGGTTGTGCGTGAGGTTGAGGTAGCGCAGCGCGCGCAACCGCGTGAGCGACACCGGTACCTCGGTGAGCCGGTTGTGGCTCAGGTACAGGAACGCGGTGAGGCTCGAGAGCGCTCCCAGCGCGTCCGGCAGCGCGTCCAGCGCGTTGTGCCCGAGGTCCAGCATCTCGAGGTGCGTGAGGGCGCGGATGCGCTCCGGCACCGACCGGAGGCCCGTCTCCGCGACGACCAGCGTCCGGAGGCCCGCGAGCTCCCAGAGGCCGTCCGGGACCGACGTGAAGGCGGCGCGTCCGAGGGCCAGGCGCTCGAGACTCTCGAGGGCGCCGATCGCGGGCGGCAACGAGGACAACGCGCTGCCGTAGAGGCTGAGCGCGCGCAGCCGCCGGAGCCGGTCGAGGCCGTCGGGGAGCCGCACGAGCGGGTTGCCGTCGACATCGAGGACCTCGAGATCGGCGAGCTCGACCACGGAAGCGGGCAGGGTCTCGAGCCCGGCCCGCCGCGCGGAGAGACCGACGACGGCATCGCCGTCGACGTAGGCCGCCACGTCCTCGCCGAGACACAGCGGATGCGGAGCCGCGACGAGATGGACGGGCAACGGGGCGTCGCGGGGCAGGGCACCCGTCTCGCGCAGGAGCGCCGACCACGCGTCCAGGACGCGCGCGTCCGCCGGCCGCAGGCTCATCCCTCCGGGGATGGTGCGCGCTGCGCGTCTTCGATCGTCACCAGGCGGAAGCGGACGGCATCGCCGGCGACGAGCTGCGCGAGCCGTCCCAGGTCGGCGCTCACCACCGTCGCGATCTTGGGGTACCCGCCGGTGGTGGGACCGTCGCCCAGCATCACGATGGGCTGCCCGTTGGGGGGGACCTGCACGCAGCCGGGGACCATGCCGTCGGTGAGGATCTCGCCCGGGCCGCGATGCGCGAGCACGGGCCCCTCGAGGCGGCAGCCCACGCGATCGGAGAGCGCGCTCACCGCGAACGTCCCGCTCTCGAGGCGCGCGCGCGCCTCGTCCGTGAACATATCGTCCTGGGGCCCCGCCACCGCGCGCAACACGATGGGTCCGGGCGCCGGGGGCGCGAGCGCAACGTCCGCCGCCTCCGCCGCCGGCGTCTTGCCGAGAGAAAGGTGGTCGTTCGCCTTGAGCGCGCGGCCGTCGTAGCCGCCGAAGCCGGCCACGAGGTCCGTCGAGCGCGACCCCAGCACGATCGGCACGGTGATGCCGCCTGCGAACGCGATGTACGCGCGCAGTCCCGACCGCCTCTCCCGCATGGTGAGGACGTTGCCGGGGCGTGCGACGACGGCGGATCCGCTCGGGACGGGCCAGGGCCCGAGGTCCGCGCGCTCGAGGACGGCGTCGAGATCAGCTCCCATCACGGCGAAGCGGGTGGTGGCATGGAAGCGCAGGGTCGGGCCCACGGCCGTGCATTCGAGGAGGGCCGCGTCCTCCGGATTGGCGACGGCGCGATTGGCGGCGCGCGCGGCCAGGGGATCCACGAATCCGCACCACGGCACGCCCAGCCGGCGATGGCCGCGCCGTCCGCCGTCCTGGACAGTCGTGAGCAGCCCGCCGTCCACGACCTCGATGGTGGGCATGCTGGCCGGGAACGGCTGCGTGCGCGGATAGTCCGCGTCCACGGGCAGGTCCGAGGCGAGGAAGCGGATGCGATCTCCGGGCTGGACGAGCGCGGGCTCCGCCCCGAACGGATCGAAGAAGACGCGTTCGGTCCGCCCGATGAGGTTCCATCCGCCCGGCGACGCGAAGGGGTAGACGCCGGTGAGGCGGCCGGCCATGGCCACGCTGCCCGCGGGCACGCGCGGCCGCGGCGCGGCCCGCCGCGGCGTCTCCAGCTCGGCGGCGACCGTCCCGAGGTAGGCGAAGCCGGGCAGGAATCCGACGAACAACGCCGTGTACGTGGTGGCGGTGTGGCGCTGGATCACCTCGCGCTCGCTGAGGCCGCGCGCGCGCGCGACCTCGCCGAGGTCGGGGCCGTTCTCTCCGCCGTAGCGGACGGGGACGACGTGCTTCGACCCGGGCCGCGGCGTCGCCGCGGGCGCGTCGAGCCGTTGCTCCAGGGCCGCGCGCGCGTCGGCGAAAGAGGTGCGCGCGGGATCGTAGACGCAGAGGAGCGACGCATACGCGGGCACGGACTCGACGAGGCCGGAGAACGGATCCGCGCGCAGGGCCTCGTCGAGGGCGCGCACGCGGGCGTTGAGCTCGGGAAGGAGCGCGCGCCCCATCTCCACGGTGAGGGCCGCGTCGCCCACGGGGAGGATGCGCGGCCGGTCCGCGCTCACGCCGAGAGGGCCTGGACGCTCACGCCCGCATGCTCCAGGGCGCGGCGCACGGCCGCGGCATGGGCCACCGCCGCCGGGTTGTCGCCGTGCAGGCAGAGGGTGTCCGCCTGCAGCGCGATCTCGCTTCCGTCCGTCGCAGTCACGCGTCCCTCCGTCGCGATCTTCACCGCCTGCGCCGCCGCCTCGGCGGAATCGCTGAGGACGGATCCGGGCTCGCGGCGCGATTGCAGGGTGCCCGTCGGTGTATAGCGGCGGTCGGCGAAGGCCTCCGCCGCGAAGCGCAGGCCCTCGGCCTGCGCGGCCCGGCGCATCGGCTCCGTGGAAGCCATGCCGACGAGGATCAGCTCGCGTCCGGCCCGCGCCACCCCGCGCGCGATCGCGCGCGCGATCGCGTCGTCCTCCGCGGCCTGGTTGTAGAGCGCGCCGTGCGGTTTGACGTGCACCAGGCGCGTGCCGTGGGCGCGGGCGAAGGCCTGGAGGGCGCCCACCTGGTAGAGCACGTCCTTCTCGACGTCGTCCGGGGCGGCCTGGACGGCGCGCCGGCCGAACCCGCGGAGGTCGGAGTGTCCGGGATGGGCGCCGACCGCCACCCCCGCGCGCACGGCCAGCCCGACCGTCCGGTCCATGACCGCGGGGTCACCGGCGTGGAAACCGCACGCCACGTTGGCGGACGTGACGAGGGCGAGGAGCTCGGCATCGGCGCCCATGGTCCAGGCCCCGAACCCCTCGCCCACGTCCGCGTTGAGGTCGATGCGCGCCACCGCGCGGCCCGATCAGTTGCTGGAGACGACCTGTACCTGGCCGCGGATCTCGCCGCCCGGGAAGGCGGAGGTGTGGACGTTGCCGTACACCGTGCCCGCGCGCATGCCGGCCACGAGGTCCGCGAAGCTGATGCCGGTGACGTCGGAGGCCTCGAAGCTGCCCTCGTAGAACTGGCCGTCGAAGCGGCCGCTCGGGTTGGTGCTGAAGTTCGAGCCGGGTCCGGGATAGAGGGCGATGCGGATGGGACCGTTCACGCCGGCGGCGCCGGAGTGCAGGTGCGCGCCCGTGATGGCGCTGAGGCCGTTGATCTCGATGCTGTAGTCGACGCGGTTGCCGGTCACCACGAACCCCATGGCGCCGTTGCCGGAGGCGGGGCGGGCCGGCACCTCGTTCGCCCCGGAGAGCTGGACCATGAACTGCTCCGATCCATCCAGCGCGTCATTGCACGACACGAGCGTGAGACCGAGTACGGCACAACCAAGGCCGGCCCAGAGGGAACGACGCATTGCCACCTCCATCACGGATACGCGGGCGCCGGGAAGGACGCCCTCGATGTCGTGTGTTTCGCTCGACTCTATCACCGCTTTCCGGGGGCGCCGCCGGGGGAATAGGCGAACGGCCCCGCCTGTATCGTCCGCGGAGGTGCCGTCATGAGCGTCGTCCTTATGGCTGTTGCCCTTGCCGCCTCGTCCGCCGCCGTCAGCGCACGTCCGTCGGGGCCGAAAGTCGCCGCGGAGCCCAAGGTCGCGGCGGAGCAGAAGATCGCGGCCGGGCCGCGCGTCGAGGTCGCCTTCGTGCTCGACACGACGGGAAGCATGGGCGGCCTCATCGAGGGCGCCAAGCGGCGCATCTGGTCCATCGCTCGCCGCATCGGCGAAGGGCGGCCGCGTCCCGATCTGCGCATCGCGCTCGTGGCCTATCGCGACATCGGCGACGCCTACGTGACGCGGACGTACGACTTCACCGGCGACATGGACGAGGTGTTCGCACATCTCTCCGAGTTCCGCGCCGAAGGCGGAGGCGACGGGCCCGAGCACGTCTCGGCGGCGATGCACGACGCCGTCCATCGCCTGACCTGGTCCTCCGGCAACTCGCTGCGCATGATCGTGCTCGTGGGAGACGCGCCGCCCCACCTCGACTACCAGGACGGTTTCGACTACCGCCGCCACGTCGGCGAGGCCCGCCAGCGCGGCATCGTGGTGGAGTCGATCCAGTGCGGCCAGGACGTCCAGACCGCGCAGGTGTGGCGCGAGATCGCGTCCGCGGGCGGCGGACAATACGCGCAGATCGACGGCCAGGGCGGCATGCCCGTGCGCGTGACGTCGGCGGACGCGGAGCTGGCCCGCCTCAACGCCGAGATGGCGTCGACGGTCGTCGCCGGGGGCAGCGCGGCCGAGCGCCGCGACACGGAGACGAAGCTGGCCGCGCGCCGAGCCATGGCCGCGCCGGCGGCGGTGGAAGCGGCGGGCTTCTTCGCGGACCGCGGCCGTGTCGCCGAGCACGACCTCGTGGACCTGCCCGTGGCCGAGCAGAAGAAGGCCCTGCCCGCCGCGCCCCCCGTCCTGCAGGGGAAGACGGAGGCCGAGGCCCTCGCCTACCTGCAGCAGCAGAAGGTGCGCCGCGAGGCCCTGCAGGTGCGGATCAAGGAGCTCTCGAAGCAGCGCGAGCAGCAGCTGGCCGCGGGTGCGCCGACGGACTCGTTCGACGAGAAGGTGGTGGGCGCCCTCAAGGACCAGGCGAAGAAGCAGGGGATCGCGTACTGACGAAATTGGCTAGTTCAGCAGGAACTTGAACGACTTCACCAGCGTCGCCTTCAGGTTCCTGCGGTCCACCACCATGTCCAGCATGCCGTGCTCGAGCAGGAACTCCGCGCGTTGGAAGCCCTCGGGCAGCTTCTGACGGATCGTCTGCTCGATCACGCGGGGGCCGGCGAATCCGATCAACGCGCCGGGCTCGGACACGTTCAGATCCCCCAACATCGCGAAGGACGCCGTAACACCGCCCGTCGTGGGATCAGTCATCAGCGAGATGAAGGGCAACCGGGCGGAATCGAGGCGAGCCAGGGCGGCGGATATCTTCGCCATCTGCATCAAGGAGAGCGTGCCCTCCATCATGCGGGCCCCGCCTGAGCAGGACACCACGAGCAAAGGCAGCTTCTCGCGAATCGCGCGCTCGACCGCACGCGTCACCTTCTCGCCGACCACGACGCCCATCGACCCGCCGATGAATCCGTATTCCATCACCGCCATCACGGTGGACAGGCCGCCCATCGTCCCGACCGCGCTGATCAGCGCGTCGTAGGAGTCCGTCTTGGCCTTGCTGTCGACGAGCCGGTCCGCGTAGTTCTTCGTGTCCTTGAACTTCAACGGATCGGAAGAGGCGAGGTTCTGGTCGAACTCCTCCCAGAGCGAATCGCACAGCAGCGACAGGCGCTCGCGCGCCGAGATCCGGAAGTGGAAGGCGCAGCGCGGGCACACCGCCTGGTTCGACACGACTTCCTTGCGGTAGATCGTCTCCTTGCAGCCGTTGCACTTGACGTAGAGCCCCTCGGGGACGCGGCTCTCCTGCTCCTGCGCGGGAAGCGGCTCGTGCTCTTTTCGGAACCAGGACATGGAGGAAGGGCCGCCTACTCCGCGACCACGTCTTCCTTGTCGAGGTCGTTCTCGACCCCGAGCATCTTGCAGGCGCCGTCGTAGATCTGCTTGGCGGCGTTCTTCGCGTTCTGCAGCTCGGCCAGGCGCTCCTTCACCTTCGCGAGCTCCTCCTCGATCTGGGTGTTGAGCTCGGAGATCTGCTTCTTCGTCATCTCCAGCGTGCTCTGGTAGAACTGCTCCTGCTCTTTCGACAACGCCATATGAGGACGTCCTCCTCTACTTGATGCCGAACCGCTTCAGGAGCTTCTGGATGGACATCGGGTCCTTGGTCGGCGCCGCGGGCGGCGGCTCGGCCGGGGCCTCGGGGACCTGCTCCTGCAGCTCGTCGATGCGCGCGTGGCCGTGCGCGTCGTCCGCATCCGCCACGACGTCACCGCGCTCGTGCTCGTCGAAAAGGATCTCCAGGAAGCGGACGAGGCCGGTAGCGGTGGCGGGCTGCCATTCGTGCAGGACGCGCTCCAGGTCGCGCAGCATGTCGCCCGCGTCCTGGTAGCGCACCTCGGGATCCCGCTCGAGGGCCTTCATCACCACCTTCTCGAGCTTCTCCGGGATCTTGTCGTTGATCGTGGTCGGCGGCGGCACGCGGCACTCGCGCACCGTCTCCAGGATGCTCGTCTCCGACGTGCCCAGGAACGGCTTCTGCTCCGTCAGCATCTCGTAGAACACGATGCCCAGGGAGAACACGTCGGAGCGCTTGTCCATGGGCTTGCCCCAGGCCTGCTCGGGGCTCATGTACAGGAGCTTGCCGCGCAGGGCGCCCTTGTCCGTGGTCGAGGCCTTGCTCGCCGCCTTGGCGATGCCGAAGTCCGTCAGCTTCACGTCGCCTTCGAACGAGATGAGGATGTTCTGGGGGCTGATGTCGCGGTGGACGATGAGCATGGGCTGGCCCTTGTCGTCCTTCTTGCGGTGCGCGTATTCGAGGGCCGCGCAGACCTTGCTCACCACGTAGGTCGAGATGTCGAGTGGGATCTTGAGTCCGCGCTCGCGCGCCCGCCGGATGATCGTGCGCAGGTCGCGCCCGTGCACGTACTCCATCGCGATCCAGTAGTTCTTGTCGTGTCTCCCGAGGTCGAAGATCTGCGCGACGTTCGGGTGGGCGAGGCCGGCCACCATCTTGGCCTCGTCGATGAACATGTCCACGAACTCCTTGTTGTCGGAGAGGTGGGACAGGATGCGCTTGACCGCGACGACCTTCTCGAACCCCTCGACCCCCGTGCGCTTGGCGCGGAAGACCTCGGCCATGCCCCCGACAGCGACCCGCTCCAGGAGCTGGTACGGGCCATAGCCCTGGCCGCCGCTGCTCGGCGCGGAGAGCGGCACCGTCGCGGCGGGACCGTCGATGATCGGCGCGTCGCCGGACGCGGGCTCGGGAGAGTCTTCGATGAGCCGGCCCGCCACGGGCGCCGGCTCTTCCGCGCTGGCGAACGCGTCTTCGGCGAGGGCGGCGAGGTCGAGGCCGGGTCCTGTCACCGCCGCCGGCTTGCGCGGCGCCGCCGCCGTGAACTTGGTGGCCGTGCGGCTGGTCGGCTTGATGACTTCCGCCGGCTCGTTCGCAACCGGCGCCTTCAAGTTGAGGAGGTCGCGCAGCGGCAGGGAGTCGTCGGCCCCGGGGCGCTCGTCCGGATGAGTGACGGCGGCGATGGGCGCGGGGGGGAGGGGCGTCGGCTCCGCCATCGGCGTCAGGACGTCGAGGAGGTCGTCGTCTTCGTCCGCGGGGGTCACCGTGACGTCGAGAGGCGCCTCGGCGGCGGGCGGCTCGGGCGCCGGCGGCGCGGGCGCGGGACGGGGCGCGGGCCGAGGCGGGGGCGTGGGCGCAAGCACGGGCGCCACCTCCATCGGCTCGGTGGCGAGCATCTTGTCGAGCAGCTCTTCTTCCGCCGACGCCGGGGCGGGCGGCGGCTTCTCCGGGAGCTCCGGGACCGGGGCGGGATCCTCCCCGCCCAGGGCCGCCGATCCCTCGTCGATCAGCTCCTCGATCCCGGCCGCCTCCGAATACATTTCCTCGCGCAAGGCCGACTCCGCGGGCTCCGAGAACGCGTCGAGCAGCGCGGCCACGTCTTCGGGCAGCTTCTCGCCCGGGGTCGGCGGCGAGGCCAGCGGAGCGTCCTTGCGCGGAGCACCCGGCTCGCTGACCTGCACCTTGATCGGGCCCTTCCGATTGACGGGAGCCGCCGCCGCCGGCCGCGCGACGGGATCGGGCGGCGCGTCCACCATGTCGCCGAACAGGTCCTCCGAGGTCAGAAGCTTGTTCGGTGAGGCGGACGGATCCTCCACCTTGGGCGGCGCCGCCGTCTTGTCCGGCCGGCGATTGGTCATCATCCTGCCCGACCGACACGAACCCCTGAGGACAAGAGTCCTTGGGCAGGATAGTCAGCTTGGTGGGTTAAGTCAACGACTTATCTGAAGTTACGCCCGCTGCCGGCTCCAATAGGCGTAGGCCAGGAACCCCAGGGCGCTGAGACCGAGACCCTTTCCGGCGTTCCACGGATCGCCGACCAGGATGTTGTACAGGAAGAAGCCCGAAACCAGGATGTAAAGCGCCGGGAGCACGGGATAGCCCCACGCCCGGTACGGCCGCGGCAGGTCGGGACGGCGGCGGCGCAGGACGAAGAGCGCGACCACGGTCAGCGTGTTGAAGAGCAGCGACACGAACGCGACCATCGTCAGGAGGTCGTTGTAGGTGCCGGTCAGGGTCAGGACGGCGGCCACCGCCCCTTGCAGCAACAGCGCGGGGGCGGGGGTGCGGTATACCGGATGGATGTCGCCCGCCCTCTTGAAGAACAGCTTGTCGCGGCTCATCGCGTAGAGCACGCGCGCGCCGGCCAGGATGAGGCCGTTCACGCAGCCGAAGGTCGAGATCATGATCGCGATCGCGATGAAGGCGGCCCCGGGCGCGCCGATCATGCGCTGCGCGGCCTCCGCGGCGATGCGGTTGTCCTTGACCGCGAACATCTCCTGGATCGGGACCATGTAGAGGTACGCGGCGACGGCCGCGCAGTAGGCGGCCATGATGCCGAGAGTGCCCAGCACGAGGGCCTTGGGCAGGTTCTTCTCCGGCTCCCGCATCTCCTCGGCGGCGAAGGTCACGGAGTTCCAGGCGTCGTAGGCGAACAGCGCCTTGCTCATGGCCACGCCCATGGCCGCGAAGAGGCCGATCTTGATCCCTTCCGGGCCCAGGGCGGCGCCGATCAGGGGCTGGAAATGCGCGGCCGAGCCCTTGCCGCTGGCCACGGCCAGGATCAGCAGCACCGCGATGGCTGCGACTTTCGCGATGGTGAAGACGTTCTGCACCATCGCGCCCGATTTGAGGCCGGTGATGTTGATCCACGTGAGGGCCGCGATCACGATGAGCCCGACGGCCTGCGCGGTCGTGAACGGGTAGCGGCCGACGCTGAAGAGGACGGTGCCTTCGCCGATGGCGGGCACGAAGACGCCGAGGTATTTCGCGAAGGCCACGCCCACGGCGGCGATGAACCCCGTGTTGATCGCGAGCAGGAACGTCCAGCCGTAGAGGAAGCCCCAGAGCGGGCTGAAGGCCTCCTTCAGGAACACGTATTGCCCGCCCGCGCGGGGCAGGGCCGCCGCCATCTCTCCGTAGGCCAGGGCCCCGAACAAGGTCAGGATCCCGCCGGTCACCCACAGGCCCATCAAGAGGCCCGGAGTCTGGACGTACCCGGCCATGATCGAGGGGGCGACGAAGATCCCGGAGCCGATCACGCTCCCGACGATGAGGGTGGTGGCTTCGAGGAGGCCGAGGCCCCGGACGAGGCCGCCGCGCTCCGGCTCGTCCGAGGGAAGAGGGTTGGCCATGAAGACAGTGAGGAGGATACCTCACCGGGGCGGTCTATAATCTTCCACCCGACGCTCCCGAGGCCGGGCTGAAGATGGATCTCATCTTTTCCATTCCGTACCTGCCTCAGATCCTCATCGTCCTCGCCATTTTTGTCGCCTATCAGCAGATCGCTTCGCGCGTGAAGCTTCCCAGCGCGGGGCGGGGCAGCGGCGGCCTCGACGACGTGCTCGGAAAGGTGTTGGGGTCCGGCTACCGCGAAGCCAAGGCCAACCGCCAGATTGCGTCGTACAAGAAGTCGGGCCACTACCTCGCCGCGGGCAAGCTCCTCGAGGACGCCGGCCGCATCCCCGAAGCCGCGGACGCGTACCTCGAAGGCCAGGAGTACTTCGCCGCCGCCGCCACCCTCGAGAAGATGGGCAAGCTGGACAAGGCCGCGGACTACTACCTGCAGTCCGGCGACTACAAGAAGGCGGCCAACGTCTACATCGCGGCCAAGAAGCCCGCCAAGGCGGCCCAGCTCTTCCTGGAGAAGGGCAACTCCCTGGAAGCGGCGCGCCTCTTCGGCGTCGCCGAGCAGTGGGACAAGGCGGCCGAGCTCTACAACAAGGGCGGCTACCCGTTGCGCGCGGCGGAGGCGTACCAGAAAAAGGAGGAATGGGCCAAGGCCGCGGAGTGCCTCGAGAAGCACTTCATGGAGAACGTCTCCTTCAGCACCCAGTACTCCGCGACGACCCCGTCCACCGACCAGAAAACGGCGCTGCAGGCGGGCAAGCTCTACGAGCGTGCGGGCCAGCTCGGCAAGGCCCTGCAGATCTATTCGCGCGGCAGCTACTTCAAGGAAGCGGCGGACGTGTGCACGCAACAGGGGCAACACGCGAAAGCGGCCGAGCTGTACCTGCGCGCGGAGGACAACGGGCTGGCCGCGGACGCCTACGAGAAGGGCGGCGACCGCGTGAAGGCGGCGAACCTCCGCGGGGAGGTCGCGCTCAAGGCCGGGAAGACCCCGGAGGCGGCCCGGCACTTCCTCGAGGGCCAGGACTACCAGCGCTCTGCCGAGCTGTTCGAGCAGGTGGGGATGCTCGCGGACGCGGCGGGGGCGTACGAGGCGGCCGAGAGCTGGGCGGCGGCGGGCGGCGTCTACATCCGCGCCGGCCACAAGGACCTCGCCGCGCAGTGCTACGAGCGCGCGAACGACCCCGAGACCGCGGCCAAGCTCTACGAGGAGGCCGGGCTCGCGGCGCGCGCCATCCCGCTGTTCGAGAAGGCCGGCCTCACCTTCAAGAGCGGCGAGGCCGCGGCGGCCGCGGGCGATCGCGACCGCGCGATCTCGCTCCTGCAACGCGTGCCCGCGAGCGACGAGAACTTCCGGAGCGCGACCGAGATCCTGGCCCGCCTCTTCCTGGAATCGGGACGGACGCCGCTGGCCATCGACCGACTGCAGCGGGCCATTGCCGGCCAGCCCGTCTCCGTCACGACCCTCGACCTCTACTACTGGCTGGCCATCGCCCAGGAGAAGGATCAGCCCGCGGAAGCCCTGACCCTCTACAAGAAGATCCAGGCCGAGCACATCGGGTTCAAGGACGTGGAGGAGCGCACGGCGGCGCTGGAGGCGGGGAAGCCGATCGGGTTCGTGCCCCGGCCCATCGCCCCGCCGCCTCCACCGCCGGCGGCCGCGCCCGCGATGCCGCGCCCCGCGATCGCGGTGCCGCGCCCGCCCGGTCCCGCGCCGGCGTCACCGGTGGCGGCGCCGGGCGCTCCGGTTGCGGTGTCCACCACGATTCCCGCCGCCGGCAAGTCGGCCAAGCCGCGCTTCGTCCCCCACGAGGAAGTGGGACGCGGCCGCCTCGGCGCGATCTTCCGTGCGGAGGACCTGCTCGACGGGCGCAACGTCGCCATGCGCATGCTGCCGGCAAGCGTTCTCGCCGGCAACGGCGTGCTCAGCGCGCTGGCCGCGGACCTCAAGGCCGCGGCTGGCCTCTCGCACCCGAACGGCGTGAAGCTGCTCGGCTTCGTGGAGCACGAGGGTAATCGCTGCATCGTCACCGAGTTCGTGCAGGGCCGGCATCTCGGCGATGCCCTCAAGAGCGGGCACAAGATGAGCGTGCAGCAGGCGCACGGCCTGGGCCGCGTCGTCGCCCAGTACCTCTCGTTCATCCACGGCAAGGGCCTCGTGCACGGCAGCATCCAGCCCTCGAACATCATGGTCGCGAACGGCGTGCTCAAGGTCGCGGACATGGGACTGGGCCGGCTCGCGTACAACGTGCCTTCCGACGTGGACTACCGCGCGCCGGAGAACCTGCTCGACGTCGCGGGCGACCTCTACGCGATGTCCGCCGTCCTCTACCACGTCCTCACCGGCGTCCATCCCAAGAAGCAGGCCCAGGGCGCGGCCATGCCCTTGCCCAGCACCTACAGCAACGGGGTGCCGGAGACGCTGGACAAGCTCCTGATCCGCGCCCTGCACCCGCGCGTCGAGCTGCGCTTCGCTTCCGCGGACGAGATCCTGGCCGAGCTCAAGCAGATGGTCCGGCTCGCGTGACACGGGCGTGAGCGCCACCTGTCCGCTCTGCGCGCAGCGCAAGGGGCGCCGCGCCTGCCCGGCCAAGGGCGCGGCCATCTGCTCCGCGTGCTGCGGGTCCAAGCGGCGCGTCGAGATCGCCTGCCCGTCGGATTGCGTGTGGCTCGACGGCGCGCACGACGCGAACTGGGAGGGCCGGGAGACGGAGCGCCGGCGCGACGCGCGCCGCCTCGGTCCGCACCTGCAGCGCCTGTCGCGCGAGCAGGCCGACCTCTTCTTCCTCGCCCTGGTTGGGCTCGGCGCGATGAGGTCGCGCCGCCGCGACCTGGACGACGCGCTGCTCGCGGCCGCGGTGAGCGCGCTGCGCAAGACGGTGGACACTCGTCAGCGCGGCATCCTGTACGACCACCAGGCGGAGGACCTGCGCGCCCAGGGCCTGCTGCTCGAGCTGCGCGGGCTGTTCGAGGCGCGCAACGAAGAAGACCAGCCCGTGGCGCCCGCCGACGGCGATCTTTCGGCCGTGCTCGCCGCCCTGGAAGGAGCGCTGGCCGACACGCGCCGCGAGGACGGCGGCCGCACCGCATTCCTCGACACCGCGCGACGCGTGGTCGGCGCGCCCGCGCCGTCGGCGCCGGCGGAGCCCCGCCTCATCCTCGAGCCCTGACCGCGGGATGATGCCGACGGGCGAAGTCGTCACCATGGCGACGGACTATCTCCTCGCCGCCACCGGATTCGCCGCCGGCATGTGGCTCTGGAAGACGGCCGCGGGCGCGGCCGGCCGCTGGTGGGCGGCGGCCTTCGTGGCCACGGGGGTGGCCGCCGTCCTGGGCGGCACGTCCCACGGCTACGCGCCCGTGCTGGACAAGCAGACGCACGGCGTCGTCTGGCGGCTCACCTACGTGACGGTCGGGGTCGCGAACTTCTGCATCTTGTACGGCGCGGCGCTGGCAGCCGTACCGCCGCGCGCGCGCCGCACGGTGCTCGCCCTTCTGGTCGCCCGGCTGCTCGCGGTGGCGGCGGCGCTGATCGGCCTCGCCCAGTTCCGCTACGTCCTTTACGACTTCGCGATCACGCTGGCCGGCCTCCTCGGTCTGGCCGCCGCCCTCTGCCTGCGCAGCCAGCGCGGTGCGGCCTGGCTCGTCGCCGGCGTGGCCGCGTCCGTGCTGGGGGCCATCATCCAGCTCGGCCGCTACGGCCAGGGACGCGTCTTCAACCACAACGACCTCTTCCACGTCGCGCAGGCGGCCGGGATCGCGCTCTATGCGCGGGCGGGCCGCGATCTCGGCGTGCCCAGGGCCTTGTGAGGATGCGCCGTACGACCATCGCCAGCGTGAGCCTGGCCGTGATGGCCTGGGCCGCGCCGTGCCTCGCGCAGCACGAGCACCACGCGGCACCGGCCGCATCGCCGTCGCCATCGCCCACTCCCCGGCCGACGCTCTTCGAGTCCGACATGAGCCGGATGACGGGCATGACCGCGCACGACCCCATGGCGGGCATGGCCATGCCCTCGTGGTCGTTCATGGTCATGGGCATCGCGCGACTCCAGTTCAACGACCAGGGCGGGCCGTCCGGCGACGAGGCGATCGAGTCCAGCAACTGGAACATGCTCATGCTCCAGCGCGACCTCGGGGGTGGGCGCCTCACCTTCATGATGATGAACTCGCTCGAGCCGGCGACCTTTCCCGAGGGGGGCACGCCCGAGCTGTTCCAGACGGGGGAGGCGTTCAACGGCCAGCCGCTGGTGGACCACCAGCATCCGCACGACTTCTTCATGAACCTGTCCGCCACCTACCGCCATCCCGTCGGCGCGGGCGCGGTCTGGCTGCAGCTCGCGCCGGTGGGAGAGCCGGCCCTGGGGCCGGTCGCGTTCATGCACCGCGCGTCCGCGGGCGAGAACCCCACCGCGCCCCTCGGGCATCACTGGCTCGACTCCACGCACATCACGAGCAACGTCATCACGGCGGGATGGGGGCAGGGCCGCGTCGCGCTGGAGGCCTCCGCCTTCCACGGGCGCGAGCCCGACGAACATCGCTGGGACATCGACGGAGGATCGCCGGACTCCGTGTCCGCTCGGCTCAAGCTGCGCCTGGGGCGCGGATGGTCGGCCCAGGTCTCGCACGGGTTCGTCGCGGACGCGGAGGAGCTCGTCCCCGGCGACCTGCGCCGCACGACGGCCTCGCTCCACTACGGGGACGAAGGCGATCGGCCGCTGGCCGTCTCGCTGGCCTGGGGGCGGAACGACGAGGACCATGGCACGTCGGATGCGTTCCTGGCCGAAGGGGCCTGGCAGGCCACGCGTCACGACCACGTCTTCGCGCGCGCGGAGCGCGTCGAGAAGGACCGCGAGCTGCTCGCGGAGAAGCACCTTCATACGGACGACGTGGCGGAAGCGGAGGAGCTGGTGCCCGTGGGCGCGCTCACCGTCGGCTACGTGCGCAGCCTGCGGCTGGTGGGGAGCCTCGATCTCGGCCTGGGCGCCGACGTCACCCTGTACAACGTGCCGTCGAGCCTGCACGAGGCCTACGGTGCGCATCCGGTCTCCACGCACGTCTTCGCGCGGCTGCGTTGGGGGCGGCCGCACGGTGCCCATGGCGCGCACGGCGGACACGGAGCGGCCCATGGCTCTCACGGGCCCTGAAACGCGCGCGCGTATACTCGATCGAGGCATGGGGACGCAGCGCATCCGGATCCGGGGGGCGGGAATCATCGCCGCGACGGCGCTCGCGCTCGGCGCTTGCAGCAGCAGCACGATCACGCGCAGCTCCTCCGCGGTGACCAACACCGACGACTACGGAGCGGACATCCCCGTGCGCGTCACCGCGTCCGCGGTCAAGCCGTCCACCCTCCATCTTTTCAACGGCGTGCAGGCCACCTTCGTGAACGAGGACTCGGCGGTGCGGAACCTGGTCGTGGACACGGTGCGCAGCGATCAGGCGGGGTGCGCGGCGCTCACGATCGTGCTGCAGCCGGGTGAGCGCAAGACGACGGAGCCGCTGCCCCGGTTCGCGGCGTGCTACTTCCGCGACGCGCAGCGCCCGGCGGATACGGCCTTGCAAGGGGTTGTCGTCACGCATTAGGCGGGCTATCCGTCCCGGGACGGATAGGAGTCCTCATGCCTCTTCCTCAACTGCTCGCGACACTCCTCGCTCTGCAACCCGGCCCGAAGGATCCCGCTCTGGCCGAGCGGATTCCCCAGCTTCTTCATACCGTCTACGGGAGCGGCGATGAGAGTCAGACGGCGGCGGCGATCGACGAGGCCCGGCAGCTCTTCCTGAAGCGAGGTCTTCTCACGGTCGCCGAAGTCGGCGACGAAGCGGCTTACGAGTTCGTCGTCCTCACTTGCTCTCCGGGCCCCGAAGAATTCCAGGCCCGGGTCCTCGCCGAGGCGAAGCGTGCACGGGCGCGACATGCCTTGCCGCCCGATGCCGTCCTCTATTGCGAGGCACGCGCTCGGCAAGAGAGGGTCAAGGATCGGGCCCGGCTGCACCCGCCCGCCGATCCCGCTCTCCGCGATGAGATCCGGCGCCTCTACACCGGCGATCAGGCGGTGCGTCAGGCGACGGGCTTTGACATCGAGAGGATGACGCGGATGGATCGCGAGAACGCGCGACCGCTCGAGGCCATGTTCGAGAGCTACGGCGTTCCGACCTACGACATGGTGGGCACCGAGGCGGCGTCGATGTTCGTCGTCATGGTCCAGCACCAATCACCCGAATTGCGGCGGCGGGTACTGCCCAGGCTGAGGGCGAACGTCGAGGCGGGACAGGCGGATGCGGCGGACTACTCGATGGTTTACGACCGGGCCGCGAGCGAGGAGGGGCGAAAGCAACGGTACGGCCAGAACCTCGAATGCGACGGCAAGAGCGCGACGATGCACTCGATGCCGATCGAGGACGAAACGCACGTCGACACGCGCCGCGCGCGCATCGGGCTGGTGCGCCTCGCGCTCTACGTGCGCATGGTGAAGGACTTCTCGGCGGGAATGTGTCCGGGCGCCCCCACGGCGAAATGATGCGACGCGGCTAGAACGAGCGCGTCAGGCCGACGAGCCACCCGTAACTGGGCGCGAGCTGCGCCTCGTTCACGTACCG
>Ga0207662_10000348_pt1 | contig 20944 bp, 16 predicted proteins | sample KBSS33LmetaG_FD_184338 | JGI IMG/M metagenome (GOLD analysis project Ga0207662, IMG submission 184338) | Switchgrass rhizosphere microbial communities from Kellogg Biological Station, Michigan, USA - KBS S3-3L metaG (SPAdes) (version 2) | ecosystem: Host-associated > Plants > Roots >... | reverse complement strand
GTCTCGATATCTTGACCATTGAGAAAACCGTACAGAAAGCCTGCGTGAAATGCATCGCCGGCGCCCGTGGTATCTCTACATCCACCCGGCGCTTTAAATGAAGGCGATTGGATGAACTGATCGTCACAAAGCACGAGCGCTCCTTCCACTCCCTTCGTCATCCCAACCAATGCACATCCATACCGCGCTTTCACCTCTATCAGGGATGCGCGTTCATCAGTGATTCCAGTCAGTCGATGAGGAAACTCTTTCGACGTGATCAGTAGATCGATCAGAGGCAATAACTCGGGCAGACCGTCGTAGATGTTGTCGATATCGGCTGACACGACAACTCCGGAGTTTCGCGCGTCGGTGGCAACACGAACGCACGCCGGCGGATCGTGAGCATCGACGTGCAGAACTCGTCCGAGCGATCCGAAGTCTTTGGGTGCTTCATCAGGTTTGTACGCGAGACCTTCGTGACGGTCCCAGATGATGGTTCTTTCACCGTTCCGGACGTCAATGATGATGAAAGCGATTTGGGTCGTGGCACCTTCGACGACTTCCGTCCGGTCGACGTTTACACCGTCGGCTTTCAGCGATGCGAGTCCAAACTGTCCTTCGGGATCCGATCCAAAACGACCGGCGTACGCCGTCTTAAAGCCAAGTCGTTGCAAACCGACCATTGCCGATGCCGTTTGACCACCAGTCGACTGCATGTGGTCTAGCAGGCGCATCTTTGTGTCGAAGGCTGGATACTCGGGTACGACTATCAAGTGATCGACGGCATTAAGACCAAACCCAACGGCGTCGAAGGGCTTGTTTGTGGGTGGAGTTAAGGGGAATCGCATCGCGAATCAAAGGTTGATGCTTGGTACTTTGTACTTTGTTCTGGGTTCTTAGTACTTTGTGCTTTGGACGTTTGGGTTAAGTACTGCTGTAGAGCGGAGTACAAAGTACTAAGAACCAAGAACAAAGTACAAAGGGCAGCTGGCAACCCAATAGCATCCTAATATTGTGGAGATCGAGGAGAAACTTAAGGAAATACCCACGTCACCGGGCGTCTATCTACACAAAGACGCTGCCGGCAAGGTGATCTATGTCGGAAAGGCCAAGAACCTTCGTAGCCGTGTCCGCTCTTATTTCCGTGCTCGCCCGTTCGACAGAAAGACTGATGCCCTTGTGGGTAACATTTCGGATCTCGAGTTTATCGTTACCGACAACGAAGCCGAGGCACTGATCCTCGAAGCGACGCTCGTCAAACAATATAAGCCGCGCTACAACATCAAGCTCCAGGATGACAAGTCGTATCCCCATCTGAAGCTGACCGTCAATGAACCGTTTCCGAAAGTTGTTATCACCCGACGGATTCAAAAGGACGGCGCATTGTACTTCGGTCCTTTCCTGCCCGCAGCGCTCGCTCGCAGAACCATCGACGTTATCAACCGAACATTTCAACTGCGGACGTGCGACATCGAGATTGACGGCAAAGCACCTCGACCCTGTTTGGAATATCACATCAAGCGCTGTCTTGGGCCATGCGTGAAGGGACTGTGCACGCCTGAGCAATACCAGGAGGCAGTTCGTGATGTGCGCTTGTTGCTTGAGGGCCGAAACAAGGAGCTGGCTGACACGCTTGAACAGCGAATGATGCAAGCATCAGACGAGACGCACTATGAATTGGCAGCGAAGTACCGCGACCTTCGAAAGACTGTCAACAAACTATCCGAGCAGCAAAAGATGGCGACGACGTCGGAAAGTGACGTCGACATCTTTGGCTACTACCGTGAAGGAAACAGACTCGCTCTTCAGTTATTCACAATGCGTGAACGCCACATCGTCGGTCGCCGCGAATTTTTCTGGGAAGACCTTCCCGATGAAGGATTCGATCCAGCCGGGTTCCTCAGCGACGTTCTGGCCCAGTACTACGCTACAGACTATGTGCCGCGTGAAATTTATGTGCCCGTCGACTTTGAGAATCGCGAACTGCTCGAAAAGGCTTTGAGCAAGCGCAAAGGCAAGCGAGTGCGAATTTACTTCTCACAGCGCGGCGAGAAGCGCGACATGATCGATTTGGTAGACAAGAACGCGAAGCTCGCATTCGAACAGAGGTTTCGCATCTTGAAGCCTGACATGAAGCTCGTGTTGGAAGAGTTGCAGGAAACGCTGGAGTTGCCGCGGCTGCCGGCACGTATCGAGTCGTTCGACATCTCGCATATCCAGGGTGCTGAGAACGTGGCTGGCATGGTGGTTTGTGAAAACGGAAAGATGAACCGCTCAGAGTATCGAAAATTCCGGATTCGAGGTGTTGACGGGGCGAATGACGTCGCCTCGATGCGCGAAGTTGTGACGCGGCGCTATCGACGTTTGCTCGATGAAGGCAGGCCGCTCCCCGATCTCATTCTGATCGACGGCGGTAAGGGACAGTTGAATGGAGCAGCTGAAGCGATGCGTGATTTAGGACTCGACGCGGTGCCAATGGTTGGAATCGTGAAGCCGCCACTCAGGCACAATGAAGTCGCTTACCTGTTGTTGAAGGGGCGCGAAGATGAACCGATTTATCTCGATCCGCATTCTTTGATTCTGCGATTGCTGCAGATGATTCGCGACGAGACGCACAGGTTTGCCGTGACTTACCATCGGAAGAGGCGGGAGTTGCGCGACTTCACTTCAGAGCTGACAGCAATTCCAGGCGTTGGTGAGAAACGAAAAGGAAGGCTCCTGCGACACTTCGGTTCGATCCAGCGGGTTGCGAAAGCTAGTGTGATTGAGTTGACACCATTTGTCGGACGCAAGACGGCCCAGGACATCGCCGATCATTTCGAACGTCAGCGCGCACTCGCCAATCGTGAATCGTGAAGCGATTCGCGAGCCTCTCAGCTTGACGCCTGACCCCTCACCGACCAGAATAGGACCACCCTAAAAACCCCTTTTATATTGGCTTCTTAAACAGAGTCACTTCTCACTCCGAAGGAGGTTCTCCTATGGCTACCAAAGCCAGTATTGGCGGACATCCGATTCATCCGATGCTCGTCACTCTTCCCATCGGTCTTTGGGTAACGTCGTTCGCTTTCGACATATGGTTTTACTTCAATCGCAACACGAGTTGGCTGCTGGTTTCGAAGTCCATGATTGCCGCGGGCTGCTTGGGCGCAATCGCTGCGGCGGTGTTCGGGATTATCGATTGGACCGGATTGAAAGAACCACGCGTCGTGAAGATTGCCAATTGGCACGCGCGTTTGAATATCGCCGCATTAGTCGTGTTTGCGATCAGTCTCTACTTCCGAATGCACAAGTTCGGTGGTGGCGATATGGTTGGGAACAAGCTAACTATTCCGTTCCTGCTGTCTTTTGTTGGCGTAATTCTAATCGGGATTTCCGGTTGGCTTGGCGGCGAGATGGCGTATCGACATGGCGTTGGAGTCGATCTGAAGACGGACGCGCGAGATCAATAAAACAAGTCATTGGTCAATTAAGATTCGATATTTGAGAATTGATATTCTCAAAGGGTCGTTGGGGTCAGACGTCTAGGTTGAAATTGAAGGACCACCGACATGAAGTCGGTGGTCTGGAAGAGTCGTTGGGGTCAGCGGTCGTAGGTTGAAATTGAAGGACCACCGACATGAAAGTCGGTGGTCTCAAAGCTAGCCTTCGACTTGTCCCTTCACGCCGCTGAACTCATAGGTCACGTGCAGTTTTAACGCGCCGTCGAGGATTTCTGCGCGAACGTCTTTCGCGCGCGACTTCACTGTTCCGTTGCTCGCCTTCACTGGAATCAGCAACGACAACTGCCGTTCAGAAACCAACACCAACGGATTCACCCGCTGGTTGATGGCTCCTTGTACGAACGCAGTGACGAAGCTGTTCGCTACCGGTGAAACACCTTCAAGGTTCACACCGTCAACATCGACCAGACCGTAAACGGTTTGCTTACTCTCATCGAATGAGAGGCTGATGTTACTCTGGGCCCATCCTTTGAACTGCATGCAGTTGCTGACGAGGTTGTAACTACCGCTGAACGCGATCGGTGCCGTTATCTTTCCGCCTTTGAATTGGACGCTGGTCTTCACCCCACTGCCTTCAGACAACAAAGTGATCGTGTTTGTGCAACCGCCCTGGAAAGCGGCAGGCACAGACGCGTTGTTTACGCCGAGGCCGTTCTGGCCCAATTGGAATGTTGGCGCACCAAGACCGGAAAAGGTTGTTGCTAGTACGGCGTCAACCAATCCCTGGTCCAATGTGATTACAACCGTTGCTGGCGGATTGCCCTCCGGCGCTTTAACGGCCTTTCCGGGAGCAGCACCGGCTCGCGGTGCCCCCAGGAAATAGACGGCTGCGCCGCCGCCGAGAATCGCGCCAACAATAAGAAGCAGAATGTATTTCATCGGGAATCCTTTAATGCGTCGCTGATGGAGAAGCTGCGGGACTTGCCGCAGGACTCAGGGCCGGTGACGCTGCCGATCCCGTGTTCATGTTTGCGAGTACAGTTCGGAAGATAGCAGCAATCGTTCCGACTAGCGCGTTCACTTGAGCGCGCACTTGTTCTTCGGGAACCTTGTTAAATTCTGTGGGCACGTCGAAGAATTTGGGATCTACATCTGTCGTGATGTCGCGCATTTCGGCAACGATCTTCGCACCCTTCACGCCTTGAACGTTTCCAGTGGACTCACCCTGAATCTCCGCACGCAACGGTAGTCCAGTTTCTTTGTCGATAAAGATAAACGACTCGGTATTAACGGTACCTGCTGAAGTGTTGGTGTTCGCGGATTTCGCGTAACGATACTTTAGCGCGGTCCGCCCATTAACTGTTTCCTCGCCGGCAGCCTCGATCCCTTTCAACTTATCCAGGTAAGAAACAATCTGACCCGGCGTCATCAGTTTATGGATTTGAAATCCGGTTGCTTCTTTGGTCAGCTCAGCATACTGCTTTCTTCCTGGAGCGATGGCATATGGCACGCCAGCATGGTCCAGGTAGATTAGATCCGAACCGTCCGGCAGTTTGAAAGAAACTCGACGATCTTCACCGTTACGCGCAACCTCTGCGGACAGCGTCGGAATGCCGATAGTCTTATCGCCGCCTTCAGTCTCGGCAGTGAATACCAGTGTCGCTTTATATTTGTCAGGCTCTTTCGCGGCCAGCGCAGAAATCGGCTCAGTTGAAACATTGCTGTTCGCCGTCACGTTCGCGTTTGAGTTTGAAACGTTCGTGTTGATGTTGATGTTCGATTCAGTTCCGGTGCCACGGCATCCGGCAGTTAAGAAGATGAGTCCCGGCAGAATAAGTCCCCAGGCAGACATCCGCGCAATCGCACTTTTCATTGTATGGTCTCCCGATAGCTCATAATCGTTCGAGCAACGTTTACTAAGAGGGGGGTGTCTGAAAGGGGTTGACGGTAGGATATACCAGCAAATCCAAAGCCACAAATGATCGTTCGAGGGTGGTCTAACCTGCTTCGTTCACCAGGAAATTGACAGGCGCATGAATTTAGAATAGAAGCACGATGCTTTCACAATTTTAATTCTCGAGGCTTCCAATGAAATACATTCCTCTCGTTCTCTTTATCTGTTTCTCTCTGTCGTTATGTAATCTTACGAATCGATTCAAGAAGTCGACGTCGGGACCGGGATCAAGTCCGAGTTCAAGTGGTGGCGATATCGCCGCCGAGAAGGCTGAACCAACTGCTGATCAAACTGCGGCGCTGGCCGGAGGCACAAAGGCAATCTGGGATGTCCAGGGTATGTCGTGGTCAGTTCCGGCTAAATGGAAAGAAGAGACTAAGGAATTGAATTCATTTATGTGGCGTTCACCTGGTGGCTTTGATGCAGCGTCTCTAATCGTCAGCGTCGCTAACATGGCTGACGACTTTCCGACGGACTCAAGTTTGAAGGCGACATTCGATCAGCAGAAACAAAGAATGAAGGCGCTCGAAGTTGACGAAGTGAAGTGGTTAGAGATCGACGGCGTGAAGGGGGTTCAGTTTAGAGAGGCGAATCCTCCGAAGCCAGATGATTCGCGGCGTCTACAGTGGATCACTTATCGAAAATTTGGTGGACAAGTGCAGTATGTGAACATCATGCTCGCCTCCGATGGCAAAGACTTCCCGCGTCATCAGGACGCAATGTATGGAGTTCTCTATTCTACTAAGCTCGTGCACTGACCCAGGTCGCTGCTACCAACTTTCTTATTGACAATACCCGTTCCTTAGGGCTAAGAGTCAGCTTGTGTAGAGCGTTTGACAGTTGTCCTTACGACCCCTTTGGAGTTGTTTCGGTTTGCGCCCAAGCCGATGTTCAGAACTCTGAAGCCGGTTTGCTTTTTTGTCTCCCAAACCGTTTTACGAACCAATCTCCTAGAGTCGAGATCGATTTCTCAGGCACCTGATCTCGCTCCCATTCGCGGAGGTAAACAATGCCCAGAAAGAAAGCAGCCTGGACCGTGATGGTGTATCTCGCGGGTGACAATAATCTCTCAACTGAGTGTCTGTTCGCTTTAACAGAGATGAAGAAGGCGGCGCCAGGCGAACAGATAAATGTACTCGCGCAGTTTGATCCACGCGACGAATATGTCCCAACGCATCGATATGAAATTAATCGCAACGGATCTGGCTCAACCTTGTTCGACGACATCATCGACACAGCAAAATTTGATTCGAAGAGCCGTGAAGTGCGCTTCCAAAATGAAAGCGACAATGCTGTGGCATTGGCGCAGTCACGCGCACGCACGCGAAAAAAACTGGATGCGGCTACTCGTGGAGCGAAGAACTTAAGCACACTTCCTTTCGAAGAGGAACCAATTACAGACGACACCGACACTGGTTCGCCGGTCACTCTCTATAACTTCTTAAGTTTCTGCATAGAGAAGTATCCCGCCGATCATTACCTCGTAGTGTTGTCCGGACATGCCGGTGGAACCGAAAGTGACTACCTTTTAAAGGACGAGAGTTCGCGAGGTACTCTCACTTTCAACGAACTCAAACAGGTCTTTCAGCAGTTGCAGAAAGATCTCAACAGGCAGCCCATCGATATCGTCGGTATGGATAACTGTCTGATGAGCATGGGTGAGATCTGCTACGAGTTTCGCGATCTCGCTCAGATCGTTGTTGGCTGTGAAAGCTACAGCCCTGCATCCGGCTGGCCTTACCGTCAAATACTGGAACGGCTGAATAAAGATTTTGCCAAGCCCAATGCAAAGAAAACCGAGGTCCAGGTAGAAGCAGCCAAAGCGATCGTCGAAGAGTATGTGAACTACTACGCCGCATACTGGGTCTCTGGCCTTTCTGTAACACAATCGGCATTGGACGTGCGGCGCGTTGTCGAGTTGCGCGAACACGTTGACCAGCTCGCAAGTGTGCTCGAAAAGGAACTGCGGAAAGAATCGAATGATGGGTGCGCGAGCTCATTCAAAGATGAGGTAGTACTCGCACATTGGGAGGCCCAATCATACAACGGAGAATGGTTCGTCGATCTGTTTGATTTCTGTGAGTGCCTTCAGAGACGAATGTCTTCGGCTGATGTCTTTGTAGCGTGTCACAACCTGCGGGAGTTTATTGCGACGAAGTTTGTGCTGCGTTCGTGTTACAGCGGCGCCGCGTATCAATACTCTTACGGAGTTTCGATCTATTTCCCGTGGTCCGGTGTATCGAGTCGCTATCAGAATCTCGATTTCGTCAACGAGTCTTCTGGCGGTGGGTGGCTCAGTTTTCTGCAAACCTACACCGATGCGACACGACGTTCGCCTCGCGGATACGATGCGTTAGCAAAAGCCGCGACATCTGGAGACCTGCAAGGTGATTCATCGCGAATGGCTGAAATGCGAATGGCCGAGATGCGTATGGCCGAGATGCGTATGGCTGAAATGCGAATGGGCGAAATGCGGATGGGCGAAATGCGGATGGCCGAGATGCGAATGGCCGAAATGCGAATGGCTGAGATGCGAATGGCTGAAATGCGAATGGGCGAGATGCGCATGAGTGATCTTCGGATGGCCGAAATGCGAATGGCTGAGATGCGCATGGCTGAGATGCGCATGATGGCGGCCGAAGGCAAGAATCCCATACACAGCATGCGCAACCCTCCCGTTGTTTTCTTCCCTACCAGCTGCATCGCTGAAGATAAAAAGGTGATGAAGGGTGTACGTGAATTCTTTTCGCCACCGGCATCATCTCCAGCCAAACAGAAGAAGAAAAAATCAAGTGTTAGATAACCCGGCAAACATCAGTTCCTGTACGTTGCGAATCCTTCGATTAAGTGGAATCGCTTGCGGACTGGTTCTTGCCGTGTCGATCTCTTTCCTCCCAAGCTCAGACGCACAATCTCAGTCGCCAACAGCGGACTCAAGACGTTCAGGTGCGAGTTCACCCGCGTTGGTCGAACAAGCCAACAGGTTACGGCAGGAACAGCGACAGCGTTCAAGCGAGCAAGCGATCGAAATCTATCGTGAAGCTGCGGAACTGTTTCGCGATAACAAACAGTTCGTCGAAGCTGCGGCGGCTTTCCGATTTGCTGGTGAGGTGCATCAAATCCTCGGTGACTGCTCGCGTGCATTGGAGTGCTATGAACAAGCTTTGCAGATAAGTCGCAAAGCAAAGAACGCCTCAGAGGAGTGCAATATTCTCAACGACTCCTCGTACGCGCATTTTCTCCAGGGCGATACTAAAGCTGCTTACAAGGACGCGCTCGCAGCTTTGAAACTTGCGGACGCGCTGAACAATGGTCTGGTCCGAGCGCGCGCTCTGAGTAATCTCGGGGAAGCGATTTATAGCCGCGGCGATCTCTCGGCTGCAGAAAAGCATCAGCAACAGGCCCTCGAGCTATGGACACAATCAGGTGATCAGGCGGGACGAGCGTTGGCTTTAATCGCGCTCGGATACTACTCGGCGTTGCAAGCTAAACCACAACAGGCGACTGACTTGTTCCAACAAGCGTTAGCTGCTGCTCGCGCCGGGAACGATCTGCGCCTCGAGGCAATGGCGCTGAATGGACTTGCGAACGTCACCGCGAAGGCTGGAAACAAGCAGGAGGCGCTCGCTGAGTATCTGCGCGGTGAAGAATTAGTAAACCTCACTGGCGATCGGATCTGTGGCGCGAGCATTCTCGCTGGCATCGGCTATCTCTACTTGTCCATGGGAGATGCAAAGAGTGCATTGCGTTACGTCGAACGCTCAGTTCAGACTTTTCAAGCGATCAATGCGACGTGGGGCATAGCCGAAGCGAAACTGGATCTGGGCCGAGTTCAGAATGCTCTTCATGATTACGACGGCGCGCTGCAAACTTTAGATGAGGCATTGAAGTTATTCCAATCATCGGGAATGGATCGAATGGAAGGGCATGCGCTGCGTGAGATTGGTGGCGTTCAGCAGTCGATGGGCAACTTAACCGGCGCGTTCAGTACCTTCAAACAAGCGCTCGATCGAATTCATCCTGGCCAGGACCAACGATACAAGGCCTTCACGCTATCGCACATCGCATCTGTTCTGGAGTCGATGCAGAAGGAAGACGAAGCACTTCGTTACTACGAAGCAGCATTACCACTTAGCAAGGAGGCGGCCGACACTGCGGGAGAGTCAAATGCGCTATTCCACATCGCGCGGATTGAGCGCAACCGCGGACAACTCGCTCGCGCGCAAGAGCACATCGAGTCGGCGCTCGAAATAGATGAATCGATCAGGGCGAAAGTGGCGAGTCATGATTTGCGTGCGTCGTATCTTGCGAGTGTTCGTGACGCTTACGAGCTTTACATCGACATACTGGCCCAACGTCACGTGATCGAGCCAAGTGCTGGCTTCGATGCTCAGGTGTTCGCTGCTAGTGAGCGCGGTCATGCAAGATCGCTTCTCGATGCGTTGCAGGAGTCAACAACAGACATTCGCGAAGGCGTTGACCCGGATCTGTTGCTCAAGGAGAAGTCCTTACGGCAATCGTTGAATGAAAAGGGAGAACAGCAGATTCAAGCGACCGCGCGGAAGGATACGGGCGCAGTCCAAACGTTAAGTAGAGAGATCGATTTGCTTACGGCGCAGTACAGCGAAACTCTCGATCGTATTCGAGCGGCAAGTCCGAAATACGCAGCGTTAACGCTGCCAGAACCATTGAAGCTCGCTGACGCGCAACGATTGTTGGACGACAACACGATCATTGTTGAGTACACAGTCGGCGATCCACGAAGCTACGCGGCTGTTGTCAGTCACAGTGGACTATGGATACATCCGCTGCCACCTCGTGCCGATATTGAAGCTGCCGCCGTCCGTTTACGCAACGCATTCATCGACATGCAGCAGATACCTGGGGAGTCGAGTCAGCAACGTGAAGCGCGCGAGCGGAAAGCAAGTGAAACAATCCCCGCCGAGCTTGCACACGTGAGCAAACTCGTCTTAGCCCCGTTGGCAGGAAGTCTCGGGAACAAACGGCTGCTTATTGTCGCGGATGGTGCTTTGCAATACGTTCCTTTTCACGCATTGCCAGAAGCTGATGCGACGAATCAAGTTCTTCTACAGCAGCATGAAATTGTGTACCTGCCATCGGTTTCGACTCTCTCAGCAATCCTGTCTGAAGCGCGAGAAAGAAAACCAGCAGCAAACTCAGTCGCTGTTTTCGCTGATCCTGTGTTTGAAGTGAATGATCCCAGGGTCAAGCGCGCATCAGGCGAAGCGACACCCGAATCAGACGAATCAAAGAATGTGCGAAAGGCTTTGCGAGATATCGGCTTGTCGGCAGACGGCGTTGAGATACCGAGATTGTTGGCTTCCCGGGAGGAGGCGGAATCTATCATCACTTCAGCGCCCTGGTGGAGTGGTTTGAAAGCGGTGGGATTTGATGCCAATCGATCCCGGGTACTGAGCGACGATTTGGCAAACTACGGCATCGTGCATTTCGCAACGCACGGCTTGATCAATAGTGAACATCCCGAGTTGTCTGGAATAGTGCTTTCACTATTCGACGAGCAGGGGCATTCACAAGACGGCTTCCTGCGACTTCACGATATCTACAACCTTCACTTACCTGCGGATCTGGTTGTGTTGAGCGCATGCAGCACCGGATTAGGAAAGGAGATTAGAGGCGAAGGCTTGGTTGGTCTAACTCGCGGATTCATGTATGCAGGTGCGTCGAGCGTTGTGGCTTCATTGTGGAAGGTCGATGACGAAGCCACCGCCCAGCTGATGACCCACTTCTATCAAGCGATGTTCAGCAGTGGGTTAACGCCCCCCGCTGCTTTGCGCGACGCTCAGTTGAAAATGTCACAGGACAAGCGATGGCATGAACCGTATTACTGGGCTGGCTTTGTTATTCAAGGACGCTACGATTCGCATGTCGCTGCGAGTGGCCCACGATTCTTGACGCCAGCCTGGCTGGCAATCGGAGTGGGCCTTACGCTAATCCTCATTGTTACTTCTATTTTCATCGTCCGGCGCAGACGAGTGTAGCTAGTTTTGTCTAGAATACGACCGTCGTAATCAGATTTTTTCTGACGTCGCCCCCGACGCAACAGCATGAATAAAAGCTGGGTTCTTTCCCAGGAGCAATTCGACGCTCTGCTTAACTGGCTCGCGCCTGAACGCGAACAGGCTGGGCAGAAGTACGAAGAGATCCGCACTCGCCTCATCAAGATATTCACCTGCCGGGGTTGTTACGAACCCGAAGATCTAGCTGACGAAACTATCAATCGTGTGATCAGCCGATTGCACGAGATCCGAGATCAATTTAAAGGTGATTGCGCGAAGTATTTTTATGGCGTAGCGAATAAGGTCCACCTGGAGTACTTACGTCGCAAGCAGCCGCAACACATCGCAGTACCCGAAACCGATTCAAATCGGATCGAAGTCGAGTACACGTGTTTCGAGCATTGTCTGGAACGACTTAGCACAGAGAACCGCAACCTCGTCCTTCAGTACTACCAGTTGGAACGCAAAGCCCGAATTGATCAGCGAAAGGCGCTCGCTAAGGAGTTGGGGATAAAACTAAACGCTCTACGAATCAGGGCACATCGAATTCGCACGACGCTCCAGCAGTGCGTGCAGGAGTGTTTGGACCGAAATCTTTGAAATACCTTACGACTTTTGGTCATTACCATTAGGAAGGTCCGAGAAAGGTTTAGAAAATTGACAACGATAGAAAACGAGGCGATTAAGGGCTACCTGCTGGGCAGTCTCGATGAGTCTCGCAAAACACAACTTGAACAGCGGTTGCTAAACGACGCGCAACTGTTTGAGGAGGTGCTAATTGCGGAAGATGAACTCGTGGACCATTACGTCGCAGGTCGCTTGAGCGAAGCCGACAAAGCGCGCTTTGAATCGCATTTCCTGGTCACTCCAGATCGCGTAAGGAAGATTCAGTTTGGTCGCGCGCTTCATAGGTATCTAGAGCTTAACGACACTCCAGCAGTGCCTGCGCTGAAGCCCGTGAGAAATCCATTTTGGCATGTATGGCGTCCGTTCTTAGCTTTCTCGTTGTTGTTAATCGTTGCGATGGCAAGCTATTGGATGTGGCCTCGTAAGGACGCGGCCGGCCCACGCAAAACTCAGGTGATCACACTTGCTGCGGGTGGGATCAGATCGTCCGGAGCAAGTTTCCCGCGTGAGACGATTTCCAAAGATACGTCGATAATCGAGCTCAGGCTGGTAGTTCCTGACATCCGGCATCGAAGTTATAAGGCTGACATTCACGGTGAAACATCGGACATCAAGGATCTCACCAGCAACCAAACACTCGAACAGAACGGAGAGAAATCAGTAGTGTTTTCTGTGGATTCGAAGCGGTTACCACCCGATGATTACCTGATGAGGCTCAGCGGAGTCGATGAACGCGGAGAGAGTGAGTTCATTGATTCTTACACGTTCGGCATTACTAAGCGTTAGCCCGATAGCCTGGAAGATTTCTCCTGTAATACTTCGTTAGTTTCAGTCATAGCATTTTGAAGGGACCAAAAAATTTGGTGCCGTCCTCCAGAGGGCATTTATTAACTGTGCCGCTGTTAACCCCACGTTAGACAAACTCGCCTCACGGCCCCATGCAGGTATGCATGCCTCATCAAGAGACGGCGAGCGATCCCGATGAAGTCGCGATTCGCTCGCCGGTTTTTTTGCCCTATACACTTCAGTTGTCGTGACTCGCGACAGAGGTGTGTTAACAACACTGAAACGGTGTTGAGTCCTGGCCATCCGCTACCGCGAACGGTACTGAATAGCGCCGAACTTACCGAAGCTAATTCTTCTTGATGTAGTTCCTGTGAACCCACCCGCCGTTCTGTGCACGATCACGCGTTTCGTAGAACACATTCTTGTCGTCTTCTTTTGTGACCAGGTGAACGCGCGTCGACACCGCCTTCTGTGATTCCGCACCCTTTTCGGCTTCGTCGAAAAACGTTTGGACAGATTCGCTGGTTACAGGTTTGGCGGGTGCACCTTCTGCAGCCGCACCGTCTGCCTGCAGTTCAGCCACTGCTTCAGTTGCATTGGCTTTCAATAGTTTTGGCCACAGCTTCGCAAACAACGCGCGCGAGGCATAGATGTCTGCGCTGTTGACGTGCCCATTGATGGCAAAGACGTAGCCAATCACATCCGTCTTGTTCCCCGTAATGTTAGTCAGCGCCTTAATGTAGTCGTCAGTCGATTCTTTGACTTTGTGGTTTTCCAGCGCCAACTCCAAACTCGATGATGAAACCGGGGAGCTCACGAGGCCGCCCACGTTCGTGCTCAGTTTATCCTGGACTACCTTGACGTTCTCCCACACTGCCTGCTGAGAATTCTTGCTCTTCGCTGCCAATTTCAGTTCTTTGCTCGTTACGAAGTTTGTCGACGAGTCAAACGAGGCATTGTTCTCACTGCCACGCCGACTCCATCTTCCTGACTCGACACAGAATGCCGAGATTGGCATGCGCTTCGATCGACGAGGCACGATGAAGTCGACTGAGATCATCCTGTCTTGATCACCACCCTTAACGATGTCGCCTGCCTGTACGTAAACGTCTTGATTAGACACATTGCGAATCGCGAGTTCATTCACATCTTTGGTCTCGTAAACGATCACTTTCTTTTGGTCGAGGGCTTCCTGCAGAGTCAGGAACGTTCGGTTACCTGCAAGGTCACGTCCATGGACCAGGAAGATGGTCAGGTTGTTATGCGTGTATGGTCCGGAGAGGCGATAGTTATTTTGTGTGTTGCTGTTACTTGTTTGAGCGGTTGCTGGTTGCAGCAGGAACGGTAATGCGATTAGGAGACAGAGAATGGAGATGGTGCTTAAGTAAATTTTTTTCATGGTCGTCCTCCTTAAGGCAGCTGAATGACAGTCGAGTTAGCTTTGGAGACGTGATGGTTTAGACCCTTTAGCGGCGCGTTAGTTCCGGTAGTTGCGCGCCTGTTAGCACCCTACCTGTCGCGCCTTTACTTGTCGCGCCGGTTACTTATCGCGAGCCCGCACGGTGTAGTCAGTACGACCGCGATACCGCTGGCCTGGGTAGTTCTGTCTGGCAGTGACCAGTTAGTACCGAGCGTGGTAGCGCCGGGTGTTCTTTGTGTTCTCCAGCTCATAGACAGCCAATGGAGCTGCAAATACGTCGAGATCCGGGGAGCCGTGCCTGGGGAGACGAGCGTGATGCGAGGTGTTAGAAAACTGCCGACACCGACGAGCACCATGTCTGGCAGTAAGAAGAACGTGGAATTGGGGAGTTTCTTGCGTGTTGAGACGTGATTCGCTCCCCAGACGTTGCCGCGCCTGCGTTTGGGGCAGAGACACCGCGCAGTCTAGCAAGGTTACTTCCAGCCCATCGGATTTATCCTTTACGCAGGCGGATAACGCCTAGACTTCTGCACGATCTCGCATATAATCCGCGCGTCAAACCTAAAGTTTTACTGACGGGAGCATATCTCGCCTCTTGAGTTCCGCTGACTTGTCTCACTCCGATTCAACAGTGAGTGCGAAAACAAAATGGTCGTTAACGACGCAGGCGTTTGAAAAACTGCTGAATGCCTTTTCACTCGATCGCGAGGAAGGAGCGGCCAAATACGAAGTGATTAGGCAGAAGCTCATTCGGTACTTTGAATGGCGATCGATCGCGCAAGCAGACGAATACGCTGACGAAACGATCAACCGTGTCGCCCGCAGAATTGACGAGGGCCAACAAATCGAGAATCTTTCCGGCTACTTTTATGGTGTCGCGCGTATGGTCTCGAAGGAAGCGTTGAAAGAGCGCGACCGGGCGGTCGCAATCGATGATGCGCCGCACACTGCCAGACAGGAGATTTCTGAACATGTTGAGCCAGATCCCCGCGTAATTTGTCTAGATCGGTGTTTGGAGTCGCTGCCGCCGGATAATGGCCGCTTAATCATCGATTATTATCAGGAAGAGCGGCGCGCCAAGATAGAACTACGGCAAGAACTAGCCGACAGCCTTCATATTCCTTTAAACGCCTTACGAATCCGAGCACATCGAATTAGGGTGAGCTTGGAAAAGTGTATTACAAATTGCTTACAGCAGGCCTCAAGCGCGAAATAAAACCGCATTTCTCACACTTCTATTGGGGGCATTAGGCGAAGTATTAGGGGGCGAAGTCGATTGTCGCGGCAAGGTAATCAGACAGAAATAGCGCGCTACCTTCTGGGCTCTCTCTCGGAAGAAGAAAGAGCCCGCCTGGAGGAGAAGTACTTCTCTGATGATACCGCGTTTGAGGAAATGCAGATTGCTGAGGAGGAACTGATCGACCAGTACGTTCGAGCGGAACTCTCGAACGAAGATCGTGCACGCTTCGCAGCAATGGTGGCCCGGTCTCCGAGATTGGCCGAACGTGTTGAGTTTGCCAGGGTTTGGAAAGACAAGCTGTCTGGTCCGGTACGTTCGGCTGCCGCCATCGAGGATGCTTCCAAGCCTCTGGCCACCGTCCATCCGTTCTTGTCCAAGTCGAAGGTTTCGACTCGCTATCTTGCGCTCGCTGCTTCAGTGATTGTGTTGATTGGCGTCGGCCTCGGTGTGTGGCGGTTATTTATCTATGAGCCACCGGTTGAGCGGGGACTGGTGGCGCTGCAGACTGCTTACCACGAACATCGCCCAGTTGAGGCACGGTTATCAGGGTTCGACTACGCTCCTCTTCCCAACGAACGAGGCAACGATGTCAAGGTTGACTCGCTTAAGAAGGATCTCGCGGCATCGATTTTGATTAATCAAGCCTTACAGCGCCCGGATGCGCAATCTAGGCACGCGGTAGGTCAGTACTATCTATATGATCAGCAGTTCAGCAAAGCAATTGAGGAATTAACGACCGCACTCGGTCTCGATCCGAACAACGCCAGAATTCACAGCGATCTCGGTGCAGCTTTGTTAGAGGAAGGAAAACGGCAGCGAACAGGGGCCGATCAGGGCAAGGAGTTTGAAACGTTCGGCCGCAGTCTGTCGCATCTGACGAAGGCGATAGAAATCGACCCTTCGCTGTTGGAGGCGCGTTTCAATTTGGCAGTCCTTTACCAGAATATGTTGCCTTCCCAGGAAGCTGAAGCCTGGCGCGAGTATCTAAAACTAGATAACACATCGCCCTGGGCTGTTGAAGCCAAGCGTAACCTCGCAAGAATCGAACAACATGCGGATCAGCATTTATGGGATTCCAGTGCGTCTTTAGCTCGTTATGTCGACGTTGGTGCGTCGGCATGCGGGACGAAGCACATGCGACACCTCGCTTCGTACATTCCTGCTGCGCCGACCGCCACGCGTTCTTCGGATTCAAATGTTCTTTGTGAGTAGTTTGCCGATTGGCCACACTTCATGCAGATCGCATGAGTCTTCGTGATGTATTCCGCGATCGCGAGTAGTTGCGGCATCGGCTCCCAGGGCTTACCCGTGTAGTCCTGGTCCAAGCCCGCAATAATCACACGCACACCCCGACGCGCAAGCTCATTTGCAACGTTCACAAGCTCGTTGTCAAAGAATTGACCTTCATCGATACCGACAACTTCAGTATCGTCTTCAATCAACGATCGAACGTCAGCGGCCGAGTGGACATTTGCTGATTCGTGACGCATCTCCGAATGCGAAACGATATGTTGATCTGAAAAACGTGCATCAATCCTGGGTTTGAAGACCTGAACTTTTTGACGGGCAATCTTCGCCCGGCGCAGGCGTCGAATCAGTTCTTCCGACTTCCCCGAAAACATCGAGCCGGCAATAACTTCAACCCAGCCTCTATTACTGCTCGATTGCGGTGGTGGTTCATCGTGATTTACTTGAGCGACCAATTCATCCATTCAGTTAGCGTATCCTTACTCTGCGTTATAAATTTTCGAATTGTAGAAAGGCGCGAACGCGGCAATTAGAGCGAGCTCAAAGCTCATCGATCTCGTAACAAGATCCTTCGAGAGTACGCCCCACGCTCCCTGCTTACTGCGAACGTCTCTCGCTCCCGCCACTTCGTCGATAACCAGTCCCAACTCGCGACGGCCTTCAACCACTCTCTTCACAATGCTTGGAGGCACAGTGATCGATGGAGCGGCACCAAATGAGCTCGTTGATCCGTCAGTCGCGTATGCCCATCCGCGCAAGAACGTGTGCCACTCGCCATCAACAGAAATCGAATGAAACCCGCCCTCGAGCCCGACGTAAACATCTGCTTCGAGTCGTCTTTTCTTCAAATTCTCACGAACTGCGAACGCCCGTTCGCGTGCGCCTTGCATCAATTGCCAGTCGGTAAGAGGCATTGCTGGAACACCGCTCTCAACCTGTCGTGCGACGACGTGCGCATTCGTCCATTCGGGATCGATGGTAGCGATGCGAGCGACGGTCGCACGCACGGCCATTATCTTTGCGGCTCGGTCAGAACCTAACGCGATTGTTTTTTGTGGCACTGATGCAGCTTAATCCAGCGGGCGTCAACGAAGCGTGAAAGAGGCTATAACATACATCAGTGTTCCGTCAAAAGTGAGTTCACAAACGCGCTGCTTGACATTGAATTCTCCCATTCCCAGAATCCCTGTGTCGCCCCGGTAATGCAGTTCTGGAGGTTTTATCATTGTCGATTGAAGAGCTTGTCTACGACTGGAACTCCGTCGAACCGTCCTTAACCAAACCAAATCGCAAAATAAGTTTCGACGACGAAACGTTGCGTGACGGGTTGCAGTCGCCCTCAGTGTGTGAGCCTGCGGTTGAACAAAAAATCGAATTGCTCCACTTGATGAATGATCTGCAAATCGACACAGCCGACATCGGGTTGCCTGGTGCAGGTGGAACACACGCCGCCGGGGTGGAACGATTGGCACGGGAGATTGTTGATCAGAAACTTAAGATCCGACCCAATTGCGCGGCTCGAACGATGCGAAGCGACATCCAGCCAATAGTCGACATCGCCCAACGTACAGGAGCCCCAATCGAGGCTTGTACTTTCGTTGGCTCTTCTTCAGTGAGGTTCTTCGCAGAGGATTGGACACTCGACAAATTGCTTCAACTGACGGAAGAAGCAGTTTCGTTCGCGGTTGGCGAGGGACTCCCGGTGATGTACGTCACGGAAGATACGACTCGCGCGAAACCTGAAGTGATCAAAGCGCTGTATCAAACGGCCATTCGATGCGGAGCAAAAGCGGTTTGCGTGTGCGACACCGTTGGCCATTCAACACCTGACGGTGCGCGCGCCGTCGTGAAGTTCGTGAAGTCCATTATCGAAGAAGAAGGTGGCGGTGTTCGGTTGGATTGGCACGGACATCAGGACCGCGGCCTCGGGGTCATTAATTCAATCGCCGCGATCAAGGGAGGTGCCGATCAAGTGCATGGTTCTGCGCTCGGCATGGGTGAACGCGTTGGCAATGCACCGATGGATCAGATACTCGTTAATCTGAAGCTGATGGGTTGGATCGATAATGATCTCTCGAAGCTGCGCAACTACTGCGAAGCGGCCGCGCGCGCTTGCCGGTGGACTGTTCCTTACAACTATCCCGTGTTTGGACGCGATGCATTTCGCACCGCAACAGGCGTACACGCTGCGGCTGTTATCAAGAGTTATAAAAAGGGCGATCGACGACTCGCGGACATCGTTTACTCCGGTGTCCCAGCAGGAGAGTTTGGACTGGAACAGGTGATCGAGATCGGACCAATGAGTGGCAAATCAAATGTTGTTTACTGGCTCGAGAAGAGAGGATACGAAGCCAGTGATGCGTTAGTTAACAGAATCTACGAACGCGCTAAAGCGTCAACTGGAGTATTAGAAGAGAGCGAGATCCTTCCACTATTGAACGGATAGTAGATCGTTGTTCTGCCCTCATAGACAGTAGAGAACAAACCGGTAATGTCTACCGCTTTAGAACCAGTGCCGACGCAAATGATTCGCGACTTGTTGGGCTCCCAACAAGTGAAGTCAGCATTCAGGTTTTTTGAAGAATCGGCAGCAGCGATTACTGAGGAGCAGGTTCGTCTGTGCTCGATTCCTTCAAGCCCATTCAAGGAACACCAGAGAGCAGAATATCTCAGACAGAAATTCGAAGAGCTGGGATTAACTGACACCACGATCGACAATGAAGGCAACTGTCTCGCACTGTTCAGAGGTGCCTCTCTTTCGCCGTTACTGGTTGTCAGTGCACACCTCGACACAGTTTTTTCAAGCAATACAAACTTCACTATTACTGAACAGGACAATCGACTCTTCGGTCCTGGTATCTCAGATGACGGCTGCGGGCTAGTCGCGTTAATTGCTCTCGCTCATGCAGTAAAGCGAATTGATGTAAAAACGCGTGGTTCGATTCTCTTCGTTGGCACTGTCGGTGAAGAAGGCGAAGGAAATCTCCGTGGAGTTCGTTACCTCCTGACAGAGGGTATTTGGACCAAGCGAATTGATTCATTTATCAGCCTGGATGGTCCAGGCGTTGATCGCATAACCAACGAGGCTCTCGGCTCGCGTCGTTACCGCGTGCAATTAAAGGGTGCCGGCGGACATTCGTGGGGAGACTTTGGATCGCCCAATGCAATTCATGCACTGGGCCGCGCGATTACTCGTCTCGTCAACTATCCAGCTCCAAAGGCCCCGCGCACTACGTTCAACATCGGACGAATCGAGGGTGGTGAAAGTGTCAACGCGATTCCCGCAGAGGCGTCGATGGAAGTTGATCTTCGTTCTGCAGATGACGGTGAACTGCGGCGACTGGACGCCTACTTCCGACGAGCGGTTACGGATGCAGTGCAGGAAGAAAACACCGGAGCGCGTCCCGGCGATTCACCTTTGCAGATGGAACTCGACTTGATCGGCACCCGCCCGACGGGAAAAACTGCTCCCGATTCATATTTGGTCGAGCTCGCGATCGCAGCGACTAAGGCTGTAGGTTTTGAACCGCGACTTGAACAGGCATCGACAGATTCGAACCTGCCGATCGCGCTGGGGATTCCGGCTGTTACGCTTGGCGCAGGCGGTCAGGCTGGTCTGTCACACACGCTGGCTGAGTGGTACGACCCGAGAGGTCGTGACCTCGGGCTAAAGCGAGCACTGCTTGTGATGTTGGGTATGGTCGGCCTGAACTAGTGAATCGGGAATCGTTAATCGTGAATAGAAAAATCGTGAACCGTGATTCAAACTGGCGATCACGATTCACGATTCACGATTGACAATTCACGATTAGTTGATCGGAATCGTGATCGTTGCAGATCCACCTTTCCCTGGCGGAAACCGCTTCTGTCTGGCAATGCGAACCGCGGTTGCGTCTCCACCCGACGCCTGCGTAACGCGACCAGATTCATCGTAGGTCACAGTCACAGTCACTCGCTTCGATCCGGGTTTCGAAGGTTCGCTAATCTGAGGTTGAGTTGCCGCCGCCTCGTTTTGTGCTCTGGCTGCATCTCGTTTCGCTTTATCTCGCTCTCGCTGACGTTTGAGAGCTGCCGCTGCTGGATCTTCACCTGGCGCCGCCGGAGCAGCCTCAACCGGTGCGGGTGTTGTGTTTTCGGGTTGTGACTGTGTCGGCTGTGCTGTCGCAGTTGTTGTCTCAACCGGTGCTGGTTTAGCTTTAGAACTGT
>Ga0207662_10000345_pt1 | contig 21002 bp, 17 predicted proteins | sample KBSS33LmetaG_FD_184338 | JGI IMG/M metagenome (GOLD analysis project Ga0207662, IMG submission 184338) | Switchgrass rhizosphere microbial communities from Kellogg Biological Station, Michigan, USA - KBS S3-3L metaG (SPAdes) (version 2) | ecosystem: Host-associated > Plants > Roots >... | reverse complement strand
ATGCTGGTGGTGGAGTCGAGCCGGTACATGCTGGGCGTGCTGCTGGGGAATGGCGATGGCACGTTCGGCGCCCGCGCCGACTACGTGACGCCATACGACTCGCATGACTTCGACGTCGGGGACGTGAACGGTGACGGCCGGGCCGACGTGGTCGTGAACGCCTACTTCCCGGGCAAGATCGGCGTCTTGCTCGGGAACGGCGACGGCTCGTTCGGCGCCCGGAATCGCGCGCCCACCGGCTTCGGTCCCCGGGGACTGGCAGCCGCCGACCTGAACGGCGACGGCAGGGCGGACGTTGTCGCCGCGGATCACGGCCTCTCGGTGTTCCTCGGGCACGCCGACGGCACGCTGGTGTTCGCGGACTCGGTGGCCGGCAACTTCTATCCCTATGCCGTCGCGACGTCCGACCTCGACGGAGACGGCGACCAGGACCTGGTGGCCGCAGTGGTCTCCCGATCCGTCCTCGTCCGGCTCGGGAACGGCGACGGCACGTTCACTCAGGCCCCGAGCTACGCGCTGCCGAGCAGTCCCGTCGCGGTCGCGCTCGGAGACGTGAACGGGGATGGTCATCCCGACCTGGCCGTGGCCCGGACCGGTCCGTCCACGGTCGGGATCGCACTGGGGAACGGCGATGGCACGTTTGGGCCCTCGTCCGACATCCCCATGGCCTCGATTCCGTCGGCGATCGCTCTCTCCGATCTCGACGCCGACGGCAGGCTCGACCTTGTCGTGGGCCTGTGGGTCCCGACGCCCGGCTCGGTCATGACCCTGCTCGGGAGTGGGGATGGCACGTTCACGCTCCACACCACCGTGTCCGTCGGTGTGGGCTCCTCCCCCCAGACGCTCGCGGTGGGTGACCTGAACGCGGATGGCAAGGCGGACGTCGCCGTGGTGGCACCCTCCTCTGTGCTGTCGGTGCTGATCGGGGACGGTGCGGGCGGTTTCGCGCCGCGCGTTCAGTACTCGACGGCCGTGTCCCCGGTCTCCGTTGCGATCGGCGATCTCGACGGAGACGGGAAGCCCGACCTCGCCGTGGCGAACGAGAGCGACAACAGCGTGTCGCATTTCCCCGGCATCGGGAACGGCACATTCGCGCCCCGGAGCGACTACGGCGCCGGGCTCAAGCCCCGCGCGGTCACGATCACGGACGTGAACGGCGATGGGCGGCTCGATCTCGCGGCCGCGAACCTGCCGGGGAACACGCTCTCCGTGCTGCTCAATACCGGTGGACAAGAATGGCTCGGGGTTCCGGGAAGCGCCACAGCCGGGGCGCGCGCGTCTCTCCGCGTTTGGCCCAACCCGGCGGTGGGAGCGCTGCGCATCCAGTTCTCGCTCCCGGCCGCCGCCGACGTGGCCGTTCGCGTTCACGACCTGGCGGGCCGCGTGGTGAGAGAGATATCCATCGGCGAGCGGGTCGCCGGCGGGCACACGGTCGGCTGGGACGGCCACCTGCGCGACGGCACTGCGGCCCCCGCGGGAATCTATTTCGTGGAACTCCGCGCGGGCCGTGAGCGGGTCACCCGGCGCGCCGTCCTGCTCGAGTAGGTCATCGGATCCACGACCCGGGACGGCGCCGGCTCGGGCGAAAGCCGTCCCGACTCGCGCAGAACGTCGCTGTGCCTTCCGGGGGCCGCTGGCGTAGACTTCTGGGTCCGTCCGAGTTCCGGTCCCCGGAGGCTCGATGTCCCCGATTCGCAGGCCGCACGCCGTCCCCCGGTGGGTCCACCGCGGGCGGGCCGTCGCGGCAGCATTCCTGACGTTCGCGGCGATCTGGTTCGCGGCCTGCTCCAAGGAGTCGCCGCTGTCGCTGGGTGAGAACCAGCGGCCCACGCTCGAGCTCACCCAGGCGCCCGCCACCACCTTGCAGCCGTTCTTCTACGCCTACGAGCTGCGCTGGGCGGGCTACGACGTCGACGGCCACATCGACCACTTCCGCTACGCGATCGATCCGCCCTTGCAGCTGAACGCCGACACGGTGTGGACGAAGACCACCGAGAACCGGAAGTCGTTCCTGTTCCACTCGGACAAGGTCGACACCACCACGGACCAGACCGCCGAGGGCTACCACACCATCGTGCTCGAGGCCGTGGACGACCGGGGCGGCATCTCGGTGCCGGTCGCGTGCTCGTTCACGTCGTTCACGATCGCGCCCACGATCCAGATCACGAACCCGGTCCCGAACCACCTGCTGCCGCCCACGTTCGGCCCCTCGTTCCACGTGTCGTGGAAGGGCAACGATCCGGACGGCCGCGGCACGACGAAGCCGGTCAAGTACAAGTTCAAGGTATTCAGCGACGGCAGCCGCGAGTTCGACTTCCTCACGCTGCTCGTGAACCCCGATTCACTGCGCCGCCGCTACGCGCCCAACTTCTCGGAGTGGGATTCGGTGGGTGGAGACACGCTCGGCCTCGACATCCGCAACCTGGTTCCGGGACAGCCGCCCGCCGTACGGAACTACGTGCTGGCGATCGTGGCGTTCGACGAGGTCGGCGCCTACTCGCCGGTGATGAACTACGACACCAACCTGCTGTTCTTCAACGTCAGCTATGCCGGCCTGCTCGGCCCCAAGATGACGGTGTTCAACGAGAGCTTCTTCTACACCGCTTCGAACGGCGGCTTCTCGCTCGACCCGGCGACGTTCGTGCACACCGAGTCCCCGGCCGGCCGACCGGCCCACTTCGGCTGGTTCGCGAACTCGACGGGCGGCACGTTCGTGACCGGCTACCGCTGGATGCTGGACGGGAACGTGGGCGACGATCGTCCGCGCGACAGCGAGGACTCCGACTTCAACCGCTGGAGCCGCTACTCGGCGCAGACGCTCGGCATCGACCTGCCGCCGTTCAATCCCTCGGGCGTCTCCGAGACCCATTTCCTCTACGTCGAGGCCGAGGACAACAACAGCCAGGTGAGCCTGGTGGTGGTGCAGTTCACGGTCGTGCGCGCGCTGTTCGACAAGGAGCTGCTGATCGTGGACGACACGCGGCTGGACGGCGACCACCCGAAGGCCGGCGGCTGCGTCGACCAGCCGCGCACGCCCGTGTGGCCCACGGCCGCGGAGCTGGACACGTTCTTCTTCGCCCGCGGCGGCACGCCGTGGCGCTGCTATCCCGCGGGGACGGTGACGCCACCCGGGATCTTCAACGGCTACAGCTTCGACACGCTCGGCACGCGCTTCCTGCCGCAGGGCACGCTCTCGCTCCAGCAGCTCTCGCACTACCGGCACGTCGTCTGGTACGTGGACTTCAAGAGCTCGCGCAACATCAACGAGCCGTACCTGACGGCGGATCCGATGTCGGAGCTGCGTTGGCTCACCTTGCCGGGGCGCTCGAACCCCATCGGCACCTGGGTCTCGCAGGGCGGAGAGATCTGGATGTTCGGCGGCGGCGTGGCGAGCGCACTGCAGCGGAACTACGAGAAGCCGGGCACGGCCCTCGACGTCTACTCGTCGGCCGACGGCGAGCTGGGGCCGGGCCGGTTCATGTACGACGTGTTCGGCTGGCGGTCGGAGATCAGCTCGAAGTCGTACGCGCAGGCGCAGAAGCCGAACCACTCGATCAGCCGCTCCGCGGACTCGCTCGACTACTCGCTGCTGCCCGACTACCTGTTCGAGAAGACCGAGGACACCGACCCGATCGCCGTCTATGCGCCGACCCGGGACCGGCTGAATCATGCCGCGTTCTACCAGCAGGCGATGGTGGGCGAGGGGATCACGAAGCCGAACGAGGTGACGATCGACATCGACCCGGACCCGCACGTGGTCCACCAGGCGTCGCTGGTCGACACCATCTACGAATCCGTGGGCGGCCAGATGGGGGCGCCGCGGCCGGTGATGACGCTCTACCGCAGCCCGAGCGGGCAGAAGCAGATCTTCAGCGGCTTCCAGCTCTGGTACTGGCGGCGCGACTACCAGGTCGCGATCACGGACTTCGTGCTGCAGCAGGCCTGGCGCCTCCCGAGACAGCCGGTACCACGCTGAGGTTGCGACGGCGGGTGCGCCGGGGGGCCCCCGGCTCACCCGCTACGCGAGCGCGGGGTGCGCGCGGTGGAACTGCGTGCGCGCCTGGTACATGTCGCCGAGGTCGAGGAGCGTGGCGTCGTCGAACGGCGCGGCGACGACCTGGAAGCTCACCGGCATGCCCGCCTTGCCCCGGCCCGCGGGCAGGGCGAGCCCCGGCAGGCCGCACGCTGCGGCAAGCGCGCCCACGGGATCGCCATAGGGAAGCGACTCGTTCAGGTCCTGCTCGACCGGCGGCGCCACGCTCATGAAGTTCGGCGTGACGATGACGTCGAAGCGCATGAAGAACTCGCGCATCTCGCGCTGGATCGCCTCGCGGATGCGCAGAGCCTTGGTCACGTCGGGGCCGGTGACGATCTGTCCCAGCTCCAGCTGCCGTGGCGCCATGTCGTCGACGAGCTGCTTCACGCGGCCGTCGGCGAGGAACGGATCGAACGCCGCCAGCGCCTCCATGCCGATCAGCAGCCCCGAGACCTCGGTCGCGGGCACGTCGGGGAGCGGCGTGTCGTCGATGCGCACGCCGGCGGCGGAGAGCTCCGCGACCGCGGCATCGAACGCGGACTTCACCTCGGGCTCGCCCACCTTCTTCCAATCGAGCGGCACCAGCGCCGCGTGCAGGTTCCGCCACTGCTTCCCGGCGCCGCGGTCGAGCTTCGTCTTCTCGGTGGCGCACGAGGGGTCGCGCGGATCCGCACCCGCGATCGCCGCCAGCACCGTGCGGCAATCCGAGACCGAGTGCGCGAGCGGCCCCACCTTGTCGAACGTGTAGGCGCCCACCATGCCGCCGGCGCGCGAGACGAGGCCGTACGTGGGGCGGATGCCGGTGAGCCCGCAGAACGCCGACGGGCAGAGGATCGAGCCCCAGGTCTCCGTGCCGAGCGCGAACGTGGCGAGTCCACCGGCGACCGCGGCGCCCGAGCCCGACGACGAGCCGCCGGTCCAGCGCGACGGATCCCAGGGATTGCGGCCGGGGCCGGTCGCGGACGCGTTCGCGAAGCGGTAGCCGAGGCAGCCCGCGAACTCCACCATCGCGGTCTTGCCGAGCAGCACCGCGCCCGCCGCCTCGAGCCGGTCGATGACGGTGGCGTTCTGGTCCGGCACGCGGTCGCGCAGGAACTTCGTGCCCCACGCCGTGGGCACGGAGCGGGTGTCGAACAGGTCTTTCGCGGCGTAGGGGATGCCGTGCAGCGGACCCCTCCAGTGGTTCGCCTTGAGGTCGCTGTCCACCCGTGCCGCCTGGTCGAGCGCCAGGTCGGGGGTGGGATGCTCGAACGCGTTGAAGCGAGCGTTGAACTTCTCGATACGGTCGAGGAACCCCTTCGTCAGCTCCACCGACGACAGCCGGCCAGAGCGGATCTCGGGGGAGAGCTCGTCGATGGTCGCGAACCACACGTCGCTCTTGAGCATGTCAGCGCCCCTTCTTCGGCGTGCGCATCGGCTTGAACACCACCGGCAGGTCGCCGCCGGGGGGGAGCGGGTAGGCACGGAGCGTCTTCAACGTCGCGAGCGTGCCGGTCTTCTGGCGCTCGAACTCCTTCTGGTGCGGCGTCATCGCCGGCGCCGGCGCCGGCGGCGCGCTCGGCGCGGTCGTGCCGGGTGCCGCGGCGGCCGCCGGCTTCTTCTTCGCCGCGGACTTGGCTTCCGCCCCGAGCGCGGACCCGCCCGCGGAGAGCGCGGCGAGCCCCGCGCCCGTGAGCGCCACGAACCGCCGTCGCGAGAGCCTGGGCGCGCCCTTCCCGTCCGGCGCGCTCACGACCGCACCTCGCGCGTGAGCGCGCGCCCCTCGAAGCGCTCGAGGCTGTCGCGGAACTCGGGCGGGCACGGCGTGCTGCGCTTGGCCGCGTAGTCGTAGAACACCTGCACGGTGCGCGCCGAGGCCACCAGGCGCCGGTCCTTCTCGGTGCGGATCGCGTAATCGAACCCGAACGACTTGGTGCCGATGAACGAGCAGCGGATGCAGAGTTCGAGCGTCTCGTGCATGAGCGCCTCCGAGCGGAAGTCGATGTCCACGTGCGCGAGGATGAACGGCACCACGCGGTAGTTGTCGTCGTGCTTGAACGCGCGCCAGTACTCCTGCCGCGCCACCTCGAGGTAGGTCACGTACACGGCGTTGTTGATGTGCCCCATGGCATCCGTGTCCCGGAATCGGGGCTTGAGCGGGGCGACGATGGTCCAGCGGTCGGCGTCGGACACGCGGGTCTCCTAGAAGGCGTTCATGGGCATGAGGAACGCCGCGGGTGCCCGGAACCACGATTCCACGCGCGCCGCGGCGCCGTTCGCGCTCTCGAGCAGGCCGATCTCCACCGCGCGCACCGGGGAGAGCGCGCCCGCCACCACGCTGGCGAGCACGTCGGCGGTGCAGGCGAGCCGCGGGAGCTTGTGCGCGTTCGCCGCCTCGGCCCGCACCTCGAGGCCGCCCTCGCGCGCGCTCAGCCGCCACGGGCCGTCGTTCGCGGGCAGCATCGCGTCGCGCACCTCGAGCAGCACGTCGCCTCGTGCTCCCGGGTCCACCGGCAGCTGCCCCAGAGCCGCTTTCACGTCGAGCACGCGCAGCATGGCGCCATAGCCCGCGTGGCCGGTCGAGCGCAGCACGCCCAGCTTCATCTCGCCGCGCAGGTTCGCGGCGTCGGCGAGCAGGCTCGTCCAGCCCGCGTCCGCGGCCACGGCCAGCACCACCTCCGCCGCCTGGTCGCGCTGGGAGTTCAAGTAGCCCGCGAGCCCGCGGTGGGCCTCGGGCGAGCCGGCGACGAACTCGTTCACGGTGATCACCAGCTTCCATGGCCCGTCGCCGCTGTCGACCTGGAGCTGGAGGTAGCCCTCGACCTCGCCGCGCGTGCGCTCGTAGACGAGCCACTCGCCCTCGTAGTTCCAGAGCCGCCGCTCCCACCACGCCGGCCGGCGCGCGAGCGTGAAGTGCCCGCGCTCGCGCACCACGCGGTCGTAGAGCGCCTGGACGAGCGGGCGATCCGCGGCGCGAACGCGGCGCACGTGGCGCGCCTCGTCCGCGGCGGGCAGCGCCAGGGGCGGCACCGAGAGCAGCGTGGGGGTTTCCACGACGCCCCAGCCGAAGCGGCGATAGAAATCGCCGCGGAACGGGTAGAGCATGCTCCAGGCGTCGCCGCGCTCGCGCATCTCGGCGAGCGTCGATCTCAGGAGCGCGTCGGCGACGCCGCGCCGGCGGTGCTCGGGCGACACCGCGACCGAGCCGATGCCCGTGACCCCGAGCCGCTCGCCGCGCACGTAGGCCTGGAACGGGTAGAGCACGAGCGAGGCGACGAGCGTGCCGTCCAGCTCGCCCACGCGCACGTCGTTCAACTGGAAGCGCGGGTGGTCGGTGTAGAACTCGCGCCGCGCCTCGGCGCTGGAGACGCGGTAGGTGCGGAGCGACAGGTCGACGAGTGCTTCCACGTCGGTGTGCTTCGCGGTGCGATATTGCAGGCCGCGCGGCTCGCGCGCCTCGGCCCGCGCCGTGCGCGCGCTCTTCGACCTGCCGGCGGCGGACGTTCGCGCCGCGCTCACAGCTTCGCCTCGCGGGTCAGGAACAGCGCCGCCGAGCCGTCACGCGCGCGCGTGATGCCGGGGCCGCGGAGCCCCAGGCCGCCGCCCATGGCGCGCAGCACGCCGTCACTCTGCCAGTCGTGATCGAAGTGACCGAGCAGCTCGAGGCGGTAGTCGCCGCGCGGCAGGGGCCCGTTCTCGCCGATCAGCGGCGGCGTGTCGAAACGGCCGTCCTCCACGAACACCTGTGCCATCGCCACCGACACGCGCCCTCCCGGCTGCTTGATCGCCACCTGCAACTTGGTGCCGTCGGGCAGATGCACGCGACCGGTCACGCGCACCGCGCCACTCGTCATGCGCGACGCCTCGAGCGATTCGAGGAGCGGCGCGCCACGGGTGAGACCGGTGGTGTCGGGCAACTGTTCGAACGACAGCTCCTGCGCCGGCTTGTCGTGGCCGCCGCCGCAGCCCGCCGCGAGCCCGGCGAGGAGCGCGAACGCCAGGCCCCGGATCCTGACGGGGCGCGGGAGGTCGCGGAGCATGGCCGGGACGGTAGCAACAGCCACCGCTGCTGGCTACATGCCCACCGCGCGGCGCGTGCGCTCCACCTGCGCCAGGTGGCGGTGGCAGTGCAGCACCAGCACGCGGAACGCGTCGCCCAGGTTCACGCGCACGAGCGACACCAGCGGCGAGGGGAAGCTGACGCCGAGGTCCTGCCCATCGGCTCCGAGCATCGCCGCGCGCAGGCGCTCCACCGTGGCGAGGAACGCGTCCACCACGTTCGCACGCGGCTCGCCGGTGACCCGCCACGCCTTGGCCGTGGGCACCGGCTTGCCCCCCTCGAGCATCGCGCCCGCGAGCAGGCGGCCGGTGAGGCTCGGCCGCCACGGCTTCGCCGACCCGCCGCGCGCCCGCGCCTTCTCGAGGGCGCCAGGGATCGGCCCGTCGAGGTAGGAGAGGTTCGCGCGGCAGAGGTGCTCGAACGTCTCCGCGATGCTCCAGCCGCCATCCGGAGGCTTCTCGTGGAACTTCGACTCGGGCAGCCCGGCGACCGCCGCCCGCGCGCGCGGCTCGATCCGATCCAGTTCGGGCATGAGCTCCGCCAGCATCGGGGAGCGCAGGGCGTGCATCCCGGCGCCCTGGGGCGCGGGTCCGGCCATGTCGATCTCCAAGGGATGGAGGGAATCGGGCGATTCGGGCAGCAGCATACGACATCCCGAGGGTCTCCCGGCCGCGAACGTGGCCTGTCCGCGAGCGTTGCGACGCGACTCGCCGCTCTGCTAGGTTGCCCAGCCTGTCCGCGCGGTGGGCATGGGGGTGAGACCTCGTTCCCGATGCGCGCGGCTGCGACCCAGTGCCGCACGGTGCGCTTCGGGGCACCCACGCGCAGCGTGGGTCGCCCGACCGGGCCACGTCGAGTCGAAAGGAGTGCCGGGTGATCCAGTTCGTCGCGAAGCTGCGGCGAGTCGCCGCCTTCACGGCGGCGGTCGCGTCGCTCTCGGTCCTCTCACCCGGGGCCTCGAACGCCCAGTCGCCGCCGCCAGCACCGTCACCACCGGCGGACAGCACCGCCGCGAAGGCGGCCGCCGCCGACACCACGGCAACGCCCGCAGCCCAGCCGGCACCGAGCGCTCCACCCCAGTCCGCGGCCCCCGCGGTCCCCGCGCCCACGTCGACCAGCGCCACGTCCGGGAAGTCGTCGGGCAAGTCCGGCAAGTCGAGCAAGTCCTCGGGCAAATCCTCGGGCAAGTCCGCGAGCGCTCCCAAGGCTTCCAAGCCCAAGGCGCCCAAGGCCGCGGCTGCGGCGGCCGTGGCGGCCCCGTCGTACGAGGAGCGCCGCAAGGTGGACGGCGTCTACGCCAAGGGCGCCAACTGGCTCGGGCTGCGCTTCGGTTACGCGAACCGCAGCGGCGAGCTGAGCGGCGACGGCTTCATCGGCTACGGCATCTCGTACACGCGCATGCTCTCGAAGAAGTACGCGTTCGCCGCCGGCATCAACCACGACATCGTCGGCCACTTCGCCGACCAGATCGACGTCTCGGTGCCGTTCACCGGCGAGTTCCAGCGCGTCTTCAAGACGGGCGCCGACATGCGCTCCTACGTCGGCCTCGGCGGTGGCTACTACTTCCGCAAGTTCTATCGCACCGGCACCGAGTACAACACCACCGCGGCCGGCGGCGCGCACGTGTCGATCGGTCTCGCGTCGCAGCTGGACGACAAGCACGTCGTCGGCTTCGAGACGCGTGTGGCGTGGGTGCAGGGCAGGCCCGGCATCACCAATCCGACGTTCGGCCCCGGCACCGACACCGAGACGATCTGGACCGCGAAGCTGACCTGGGCGCTCGTCTACTGACCGTCGCGCGCGTGGACGCTTCGTCCACGCGCTGCACACGGACGCTGCCGTCGGACGCGCGCCCCACTGGCGCTGCGTGCGGCACGCTCGGTGCAGTGAGCACCGTGCGGCCCCGATAGGGGCCAAGCCCCGGTCCCCGGCCCCCGCAGCCATGCCCCCGCGGAGAAGCGCCATGCGCATCCGGCAGGTCGTGGTGGTGTTGGTCGCGGTCGCATCCACGCTCGCAGGCTCGGGCGTCGCGTCCGCATGCAGGATCTGCGATCCGTTCCTTCACTGCGTGACGCAGGGCCTTGGTGCGATCGCGTGCGTCGAGGGCCCCTCGGCGTGCGCCTTGTTCGGCCAGTGCCTCAGCGACAAGGGCAAGATCCCGGACGGAGGCAACGAGTTCCTCACCACGTGGTCGCTGTTCGACGCCGCCGGCCGGCCGGCCACGTCGCTCCGGACCGAGGCGGGGGACATCTCGCTCGGCGAGGAGGCGCGCGCGACGGCGGGCCCCGGCGCGCTCGCGGGCGCCCTGGCCGATGCGGCGCTCGCCTTCGGCGAGGAGTTCGCGCTGTCGTTCGTGGATGGCGCCGGTGACGGCTTCGCGATCCAGCGTTCGGAGGAGGGCGGTCGCGTGCGGCTCGAGGTGCGCGACGTGACCGGGGACATGCCCGGTCGCGTGCTGGCGAGCGAGTCGCTGGGACCCCGCGACCAGTTGAGCGTGCCCGTGCGCGTCGAGGGGCGCGATCGCGTGTTGCTGCTCCAGGCGGCGGACTTGCGGGGCGGCGGCGGGCCGTTCGAGATCGCGCGGCTCCGCCGCGCGCTGGCCGCGGCGGGCCGCACGCTGCCGCCGCGCCACGAGCCGCTGCTGCGCGGACACGCGCGCTAGCCCGAGCGATTCATGAGCCCTCGGCTCACGGTTCATGAATAGCTCGCGCCGGGGAGTTCGGCAGCCTCGCCGGGCGGGTCCTGAGCCCGTCCGGCGAGCTCAGCTGCGCCGGTTGCGCGCGCGATGGCGCGCGGTCAGGAGCACCGCGAACAGCACCGCACCGAGCAGGGCGATCACCAGCGGGGTCCACGCGTGCGGCGCGCGGTCCAGGAGCACGGCGGCGCCGCCGAACAGCGCCGAGAGCGTCCACAGCACGCCCAGCGTCGCCTGCGGCGAGAGCCCGGCATCGAGCAGGCGATGGTGGATGTGGCCGGCATCGCCGCCGAACACCGGCCGGCCACGCACGAACCGGCGCACGAACGCGAGCGCGCCGTCCGCGATCGGCACGCCCAGCGCCACGAGCGGCAGCAGCAGCGTGAGCGCCGCGGTGCCCTTGCGGTTCTCGAGCAGCGAGATCGCCGACAGCGTGAGCCCCAGGAACTGGCTCCCGGTATCGCCCATGAAGATCCGCGCCGGCGGCCGGTTCCAGACGAAGAAGCCGGCGCAGGCGCCGAGCAGGATCGAGGACAGGAACATCACGTAGAAGTCCCCGTGTCCGCGCCCCGTCATCCACAGCGCGCTGCACGCGATCGCCACCACGCCGGTGGCGAGCCCGTCCAGCCCGTCGATCAAGTTGATCGCGTTCGTGAGCGCCACCACCCACAGCACGGTGAGCGGCACGCTCCAGATGCCGGTGACGATGTGCTCGCCGAACGGGTTCGTGAGCAGCGGCACGCCGTAGCCGAACACGGTGAGCGTGAGCGCCGCGCACGCCTGGACGAGCAGCTTCACCCACGGCCCCACGCTCCCCAGGTCGTCGAGCACGCCGAGCGCGAGCATGGGGAGGGAGGCGCACGTGAGCCCGAGCAGCGGCCGCATGTCGAGGATGCGCGCCGGTCCCGGGAGCACGCGAGCGAGCCACGCCACGGCGAGCACCGCGACCGCCATGCTCAAGCCCCCGAAGCGCGGCGTGGCCACCGCGTGCACGCGCCGAGGGCCCGGATGGTCCAGCGCGCCCACGCGCACCGCGAGCGCACGTGCGGCCGGCGTCAGCGCCAGGGTCAGGACGCCGGAGGCGACCGCGATGTCCAGCGAATACGGCATCAGCGACCCAACCGATTGAGCAGCACCAGCATCCGCGCGCGCGCCATGATCAGGAACGCCGCGATCCAGTCCACCGGCGCCGCGCGGCGGTGATGCTTGCGGAAGTAGTGGATCATGCCGCGGTGGCGCTCGAGGATGACCCGGTTGGAGACCGCGCGCTTGCTCGCCCCGATGTGGTGCACCACGGCCGCGTCGGCCACGTAGTCCACGCTCCAGCCGGCATCGTTCATGCGCCGGCACCAGTCGACGTCCTCGTTGAACATGAAGAACGCCTCGTCCATGCCGCCCACGGCGTCGATCGCGGCCCGCCGCGCCAGCATGGCCGCGCCGGAGACCCAGTCCACGCTGCGCGGGCTCGCATGATCCCAGTCGAGCAGCAGGTAGCGCCGCGACCACGGGTTGCCGGGCCAGAGCCGCGTCAGCAGCGAGTAGCGATTGAACAGGAACGTGAACGAGTCCGGGTACGCGCGCGCGCTGTACTCGACCGTGCCGTCCGGGTTCAGGATCCTCGGCGCGGCGATACCGCAGCGCGGATGCGACGCGAGCCACGCCGCGAGTGCGTGGATCGCGCCCGGCGGCCACACGCAGTCGGGGTTCAGCACCAGCACCATGGCGCCGCTCGTCTCCGCGATGCCGCGATTGACGGCCTTCGCGTAGCCCAGGTTCGCGCCCGTGCGCACCAGTCGCGCCCACGGCGCCTCACTCGCCACGCACTCCGGCGTGCCGTCGCGCGAGTCGTTGTCGAGCACGACGCACTCCCATGTGAGCGGCGGGGCACTCGCCTCGCTCGCGCGCACCCCCGCATCGAGCGAGCGCAGGCAATGGAGGATGTGGTCCCTGGACTGGTAGGTGACGACGACGACCGACAGATCCATGCGCGAGTGCGGGGAAATGGGAGGGACCGTGGCCGCGGCGTGCGGCGCGCGCACTCTACCCGACAGCAAGACGCCGGGCGGAGCAGGCGATGAGGCCGCTCACACCCGGCGTGCTTGGAAAAAAATGACGAACGACGCGACTTTGGTCGAGCCTCTCCCCACGTCTCTCTCCGGGCCCGACTTCAAGTCAGCACTCGTTCGTCGCTGAGGATTGTCGGTGAAGGCTACGATTCGTGCAACCCCATATTCCGTGTTTGGAACATTTTTCCCAGGTCTTGATCGATGATTCCAAACCCCGGTCAGTTCTGGGCTTACAGCCGCGGAAACCACCGTACCCCGCGTCGGGCCCCGTGGCCTGGGCGGCCAAAATGTTGCCAATGCGAGAGTTCTCTTGAGGCCGGCGCGCACGGCCTGTCGCCTCAGCCGACACAGAGTCTTCTCACGGCGAAGAGGCTGGCCCCCGTTTCGCGAGATTCCATTCTCGCCAACGCCATCGACAACCTGGAGCCGCCGTCCCGCCGGCCTACGGCCCGAGGACCTGCTCGAACCACGCATTCATGCGCGCCACGTGGCTGCCCGGCCAGAACCAGCGTCCGCACGAGGGGCACCATGTGAGCGGCCATCCCGAGCGCGTGATCCGTGCCGGCACCTCGCCCATGGCCTCGAACGACGAGCGCGATTGGAGCGCCACGTTGCAGCCGGGGCAGCGGCTCCAGCGCGCTCCCGACGGCGCGTGACGAGCCGTCACCGCGCGCACCGCACCCGCGTCGTCGCCGCGCGCGACGCGCACCACCGCAACCGCACCCTGCGCACGCGGACGACGCGCCGACAGCGTGAGCACGGTCCGGCCCTGCGCCGCGGCCACCACGAACAGCTCCTCCAGCCGGGCGCCGCGATGGGTGGCGACGTCGTAGCCCAGGAACCGCAGGCGCCGGGCGAGCTGGTCCAGCGAGGAGTCGGTCACGAACCGCGTCGGCTCCACCCGCCCCTCCGTTGTGCTCCGAAGATTGCAGATGACGATAAAATCAAGGGTTTACGGTACTTCCGGGCGCCTTGTGGCAACGGGTTGTATCCGCGCAGTGCCCCATCTGCAGTCTTCGGAGCACCATACCCCCGATTGACTCGACCCCGCGCGTCCCCCACTTTCCGTGACATGCGAAGTCCCCGCGGGCGATCCGGGCCCGGTCCAGACCAGCCCGAGTTCGCCACTCTCCATCTCGACCGGCGCCGATTCCTTGTCGTGCTCGGGGGGATCGCGGCCCTGCGCGCGGCGGCACCGGCGATCGCGTGGGCGAAGCGCGCGGCGAACACGCTGCCCGCGCTCCAGCCGTGGACGCTTCCCGACGCGCTGCCCGCGAACCCGGTGGAAGCGGGGCGCGCGCTGGTCGGTTCGGCGGTGCTGGCACCCAGCTATTTCAATGCCCAGCCGTGGCGATTCGAGGTCGACCCGGGCGAGGTGCGCGTGCTGCTCGATCCTCAGCGCACGCTGCCGCTCGCGGATCCCGATCAGCGCTTCGCGCAGATGTCGCTCGGGGCGGCGCTCGAGAACCTGCTCGTGGCGGCACGAGCGTGGGGACAGCAACCGAGCGTGCGCTACCTGCCCTGGGGCACGACGCCGCGCCCGGGCTCGTCGCTGGTGGCGGCGGCGGTGTCGTGGCAGCCCGCGGAGCGGAGCCGCGACCGGCTGCTCTATTCCGCGCTCCTCGAGCGGCGCTCGAACCCGCGCCCGTTCGACGGCCGCGCGATCGCGATCCAGAGCCGCACGCAGCTCCTGTCGCAGGTGGGCGAGGAGGTGCGCGTGCACTGGCTCGAGGATCACGACGACGTGCGCGCGGTCGGCGACATCGTGCACGACGCGGTGGAAGCGGTGATGGCCGACAAGCGCGCGCAGTCGGAGCGCACGACATGGCTGCGCGGCTCGGACGGGGACATCCGCGACCACGGCGACGGGATCACCGCGGAGCGGCTGGGCCTGGGCGGTCCGGCGCGCTGGTTCGCGGGCCGCTCGCTGCGGCCTGAGAGCCATTTCTACGGCTGGGGCAGCTCGAGCCTGGCCAAGGACACGCGGGACCTGGTGCGCAGCTCGGGTGCGCTGGCGTTGCTGACGCTGCCGCAGCGGAGCGATGCGGGCTGGCTGGTGGGTGGCCAGGCGTACGAGCGCTTCGCCCTGCGCGCGGCGACGCTGGGAGTGGCCCAGCACCCACTCGCGGCGCCGGTCGCCTCCGAGCGCCACCGCCTGATCCTGGCGCAGCGTTTCCACGCCGAGGGCGAAGAACCGCTCCTGCTGGTCCGCCTCGGCCACGCCAAACCGCCGTCGCCGACGGCCCGCCGTGGCGTAGCCCTGGTGAGCACCTACCGCACGTCGTAGTCGCGGATTCAGCTGCCGCTGACGGTCATCTCGGCGATGAGGAGCGTCGGGCAGGCGATCGAGGAGCGCCATTCGAGGTCGTTCCCGACCGCAGCGATCGCGCGCAGCATCTCGAGCGAGTTGCCCGCGACCGTCACCCCGTCCACCGGGTACGCCTTCTCGCCCTTCTCGATCCAGTAGCCCTGCGCCTGGAACGAGTAGTCGCCCGTCACCCCGTTGAACCCGAACGAGCCCTGATCGTCGTAGTAGAAACCACGATCCACGCCCTTGAGGATCGCCTCCGGCGACGCATCGCCCGGCTCCACGTAGAGGTTGTGGAATCCGATCCCCGGCGTCGAAGACCAGCCCCGGAGCGCGTTCGCGGTCGGAGCCTGACCCGCGCGGCGCGCGTGGTAGTGGTCGTAGACGAACATCGCCAGCCGGCCGCGGTCCAGGAGCACGTTGCGGCGCGTCGCCAGGCCCTCGCCATCGTAGGGCGAGCTGCCCAGGCGGCGCACCAGCGTGCCGTCGTCCACCATGGTCACGAGCGGCGACGCCACCACCTCGCCGAGCTTGCCGGTGAGCCAGCTCGACTGCTTGATCAGCGACTCCCCGCTCCAGGCGTCCGCCATCTCCGAGAGCCAGGCGCCGGCGATGTCCGGGTGCATCACCACCGGCACGCGCGCCGTGGGCACGGTGCGCGCGCCGATGCGGTCCACCGCCCGCTTCGCCGCCGCGCGCGCCAGGGCCTCCGCCGCGGGAAGATCCGCCAGGTGGCGCACGCTCATGCCCTCGGCGCCGGTCTGCTGGCGGCCGTCGCGGTCGTCCGCCAGCGCCACCACCCACGCCGAGACGCTCGTGCCCTCCCAGCTCCTCGCCACGCCGTGCGTGTTGGCGATCGCGAACGCGCCCGCCGAGCTCGACACGCTCGCGCCATCCGTGCGGCTCACGCGCGGGTCGGCGGCGAGCGTGATGCGCTCGAGCGCGAGCGCCATCTCGATCTTCCGCTCGGGCGCCCACTCGATCGCCGCGGGATCGAAGAGCTGGAGCGCGGGGTGAACGGGCGCGCCGGCCTCGGCGGTGTCGGGTGCGCCGTTCGCTTCGTCGGGCGTGGCGAAGCGCGCCAGCGACACCGCGCGGCGGGCCAGGTCGTCGAGTCCGGCGGGAGAGAGGTCGGTGCCCGAGGCGAAACCGACCGCGCCGCCCACCACGGCGCGAAGCCCAAGGCCGCAGGTGCCGCTCTGCTTCAGCGACTCCACGCTGCCGCCGTGCGCGCGCACGGTGAACGCGCTCGAGCTCTCGGCGCAGGCGTCGGCCACGGCAGCCCCGTGCGCGCGGGCGCGATCGAGCGCCGCGGCGCACAGCCGCTCCAGCTCCGCGGGCGAGACGTGTCGCGCGCTCACAGCGCGGTCCCGCCCACGGTGATGCCGGTGAAGCGCACGGTGGGCTGGCCCACGCCCACGGGCTTCCACTGGCCGTCCTTGCCGCACGAGCCCGTGGTGCCGTCGATCGCCAGGTCCGAGCCCACGCCGTCGATCTTGAGCATGGCGTCGTTGCCGTTGCCGGTGAGGGTGGCGTTCCTCACCGGGTGCGTGAGCTTGCCGCTCTCGATCAGCCAGCCCTCGGTGACCTGGAACGAGAAGTTGCCGTCGGCGGGATTCACCGAGCCGCCGCCCAGCTGCTTGCAGTAGAGCCCGCGCTTGACGTCGGCGATCAGCGCCTCGGGCGCGACGTCGCCGGGCTCGATGTACGTGTTCGTCATGCGGCACAGCGGGTAGTCGCGATACGACGAGCGCCGGCCGTTCCCGGTGGGCTCGCTCCCGGTGAGGCGCGCGTTCAACCGGTCCCAGAGGTAGCCCACGAGCACGCCGTCACGCACGAGCACGGTGCGCTGCGCCGGCGTGCCCTCGTCGTCGACGCGGAATGAGCCGCGGCTGTAGGGCACGAGCCCGGAGTCGACGATGGTGACGTCAGGCGCGGCCACCTGCTGACCCAGCTGCGTGGCGCGGATCGAGGTCTTCCGGCGGATGGTGTCGCCCTCCATGCTGTGGCCGAAGCACTCGTGCACCATCACGCCGCCCCAGCCATTGCACACCACGACCGGGTACGAGCCGGCCTCGGGCTCGCGCGCCGAGAGCAGCAGCACGGCGCTCGCGGCGGCGTCGCGCGCGACCGCCTCGGGCGTGCGCTGGGTGACGTAGTAGCCGGCCTCGACGCAGCCGCCGGCGGCGGCGAAGCCTTCCTGCCGCTGGCCGCCCTCGAGCGCGAGCGCGGAGATGACGAGGCGGGAGAGGTGGGTGCGGTCCTCCGCCCAGACGCCGTCCGAGTTCGCGACCAGGAACGACTTGGCCGAGGTGCCAAGCGACACCGACACCTCGTGCACGCGCGGGTCGTGCGCGCGCGCGGCGTCATCGGCGCGCTGCAGCATGCTCACCTTCGCCGCCTCGTCGAGCGCGAGCGTGGCCGGGTCGCGGAGCACGAACGGCGGCTCGCCGGGGGTGACGCGGAACGACACCGGCGCGCCTGCGCCCGCGGCGGCCGGGGGTGCCTCGCGCGCGACCGCGGCCGCGACCCGGGCGGCCTCGCGCAGCCCGTCCGGGGCGAAGCCGTCGGCATAGGCATAGCCGGTCTGCTCGCCGCGGATCGCCCGCACCCCCACGCCCTGGAGCACGCTGTAGGAGGCGGTCTTCACTCGGCGCTCGTCGAGCGTGAAGCCGGTCACGATCGCGTGCTCGGCATAGAGGTCGGCGAAGTCGGCGCCGCCCGAGCGCGCGAGCGCCAGCAGTTCGGCCGCGAGCTCGCGCGGCAACAACTTCGAGAGTTCGGGGAGGTTGGTGTCCGTCATGCCCCTTACCTACCGGTCGGTACAACCACGTATATTTAAGCGAGACTGGACTTTACGGGCTCGAATGGTGTAAATCAAGAAGCAGCGGTCCTGTTGACCGCCGGAATCCTCCCCACCGCCCGGAGCATCCTAAGAGAGGCTAATGACCGCGGGGTCATCAGTATTTCCCCCGAGGCCCTGACGGTCGCGCTGAGGAGGCTGATCCATGAATCACCGTAGCGAATCGGACGATAGAAAGCCTGCGCCGCGCTGGCGGCGCCGCAAGGACACCCGGCCCGCCGAGATCCTCGCGGCCGCGCAGGAGATCTTCGGCGAGCGCGGCTACGACGCCACCCGGCTCGAGGACGTCGGCCGCCGCGCCGGCTGTACCAAGGGAACCGTGTTCCTTTACTACGAGAGCAAGGCCGAGCTCTTCAAGGCCGCCGTCCGCGAGGCCATGGCGCCCATGGTGCGCGACACCGAGCAGGCCGTCGAGGAGCACCAGGGCTCGGCGCGCGAGCTGCTCACCAAGGTCCTGCGCCTGCGCTGGGAGCACATGGAGCGCACGCGCCTCACCGGGCTCGTGAAGCTGCTGCTCACCGAAACCGGCAAGTACCCGGACCTCGCCCGGTTCTACAACGACGAGTTCTTCGACCGCGGCCAGGCGCTGCTGCGCAAGGTCATGCAGAAGGGCGTCGAGCGCGGCGAGTTCCGCAAACTGGATGTCGAGCAGGCGGCGCGCGTGGTCGTGGCGCCGCTGCTGTTCGCGGCCGTCTGGCGTCACACGTTCGAGCCCGTGGCTTCGGCGCCGATCGAGCTCGACGAATACTTCGCCATCAGCATGGAGATCATGCTCGCCGGACTCGATCCAGCGCATCTTCACGAGCCCGCGCGAACCTGACGGGTGATCAGCACGCGGGGCGTTCCGCCCGCGTGACGGCGTCGTCAAGGCCCGTCACGCTCGCGTTCCCCCCTCGTTCCGCCTCGGCGGACGTCCCCGTGCCACCCGGCCAAGCTGCACCGGCAGGATGGGTAGGAGGGGATGGCATTGTTTGCGACTGACCCGGGAACCGCGCGCCCGAACGCGCATCCGAAGGACTCCATGACCAGCACCCTTCAACGCCCGTCGGTCGCCCCCGCAGCCCCGCCCGCCGGCTCCCCGTCGCCGGCCCCTGCTCCAGCCCCCATCGCTGCCGTGCCCGCGCGCCCGCCGGCGGTGCAGCGCCCGAACCGCATCCCCATGTTCGTGCTCGGCACGCTCGCGCTCGTCGGGCTCGCGTTCGGGATCGTGCGCTGGCGCTGGGGCCTCACGCACGTGAGCACCGACGATGCCCAACTGGAAGGGCACGTCATCCCCACGCTCGCGCGCGTCGCGGGCTACGTGCAGGAAGTGCCCGTGCTCGAGAACCAGAACGTGCACGTGGGCGAGCTGCTCGTGCGCCTCGACGACCGTGAGTTCACGGCGCGTCTCGCGCAGGCGGACGCCGACTACCAGGCCGCACTCGCGGTGGGCGGCGACAAGGGGCGCGCACGCGCCGGCCAGGCCGAGGCGGAGATCGCGGCGGCGCGCGCCGAGGTGGCGCGAGCCGAGGCGGCGGCGACGCGGGCGCAGCAGGAAGAGGTGCGCCAGCAGCAGCTCGCCACCCGCGGCATCATCAGCGCTTCCGATCTCGAGGCCGCGGTGTCCGCGGCCGGCGTCGCGAACGCGGCGGTGGAGGCGGCGAAACGGAACGTCGAGGCCGCGGAGGCCGCGAGCACCGGCGCATCCGCCAAGGTGCTTTCGGCACGCGCCGCGCGCGATCGCGCCGCGCTCGACCTTTCCTACACGCAGATCACGGCGCCGAGCAACGGCGTCGTGAGCCGGAAGACGGTGGAGGTCGGCCAGTACGTGCAGGCTGGCCAGCCGCTGCTCGACGTGGTGCCGCTCGACGACGTGTGGGTGGTGGCGAACTTCAAGGAGACCGAGATCCGCGACGTCACGCCCGGCGACAAGGCGGAGATCCGCGTCGACGCCTATCCCGGGCGCACGTTCTCCGGCCACGTCGAGAGCCTGAGCCCCGCCACGGGCGCGCGCTTCTCGCTGCTGCCCCCCGACAATGCCACCGGCAACTTCACCAAGGTGGTGCAGCGCATCCCGGTCAAGATCCGGGTCGACGGCCCGGTCGATCCCGCGCACCCGCTGCGCCCGGGCATGAGCGTCACCGCCACGGTCGTCACCCAGTAGCCCCGGCGGCCCCATGGCGGACGACGACGTCAAACGGCTCGATCCGTCCTATCCGTATCGCTGGATCATCGCCATCACGGTGACGATGGCGTCGGTGCTCGAGATCCTCGACACCAGCATCGTCAACGTCGCGATCCCGCACATGATGGGCTCGCTCGGCGCGACGCTGGACCAGATCACCTGGGTCTCGACCGGCTACATCGTCGCCAACGTCATCGTGCTGCCGGTCACCGGGTGGATGTCGGCCTATTTCGGCCGCCGGCGCTACTTCGCCGGCTCGATCGCGCTGTTCACGATCGCCAGCATCCTGTGCGGGAACTCGCACACGCTCATCGAGCTGGTCGTGTTCCGCATCCTCCAGGGGCTGGGCGGCGGCGCGCTGCTGTCCACGGCGCAGGCCACGCTCTACGAGGTGTTCCCGACCGAGGAGTACGGCCAGGCGATGGCGATCTTCGGCCTCGGCGTCATGGTCGGGCCCACGCTCGGGCCCACGCTCGGCGGCTGGCTCACCGACACCTGGTCGTGGCCGTACATCTTCTACATCAACGTGCCGTTCGGAGCGCTGGCGTTCCTGCTCTCGCTCACCTACGTGCGCAACTCGCGCTACGCGCGCCGCGTCGATGCCGTGGACTGGACCGGGCTCGGGCTGCTGGCGCTCGGCATCGGCTCGCTGCAGACCATGCTCGAGCGTGGCGAGCGCCTCGACTGGTTCAGCTCGCGCGAGATCGTGGCCTACGCCACGGCCGGCGGCGCGGCGCTGGTGCTGTTCGTGCTGCACGAGTTGCGGACCGAGCACCCCGTCATCGACCTGCGCATCCTCAAGAACCGCCAGTTCGCCACCGGCTGCGTCGT